>NODE-575-length-13019-cov-4.10282_pt1 | contig 13019 bp, 12 predicted proteins | sample MGYA00139097_ERZ477577 | MGnify/ENA metagenome assembly ERZ477577 | reverse complement strand
ACCCAAAAAATCAAGAGAACTGTACTTTTGAACAAAATGCAGTGCATCACCTCCTGTGCTACAGGCAAAACAGCGAAAGAGATTTTTCTTATCATTTACTTTAAGAGAAGGGCGGGTATCAGCGTGGAAGGGACAGATGGCCGAATAGTTAACTCCTTCACGACGCAAAGCAAGATAGCGACCAATAATAGACGAGATAGGAGTATTTTTAATGAGAAGTTTGAATTCACTGAGAGAAATAAGTTGGGCCATAGACTACAGTTAGAAAAAAAAGGCAACAAAGTCTAGTTTTTCTCTTTCTTATTTTTTTCTTAAAACAAAGGCCTTAATTTTAATCTCTTTTTGCAAAAAGATTTTTTCGAATTTTGTTTGGAAGCTGGCCAAGAAAGGAAGTTCTAATGATTGATGGGCCGTCTCATAGAGATTTTCTGTCTGCAAAAGGACTTCAAAAGATTCCTCTTGGCCTTCTTTTTGAAAATCATCAAGCTGCTCTAAAATCCAAGGAAAATATTCTGCATGGTCTGTTTTAAAATGAAACTCACCACCCTTTTTTAAACATTGATGAATACTGCGAAAAAAGCGCTTATTAAACAGTCTCTTTTTATGGTGCCTTGCTTTTGGCCAAGGATCGGGAAAAAAACAAAATAATTTATGGATTTCACCAGGAGCAAATAAAAACTCTAGTCGTTCAGCGCGGGCCCGCAAATAACAAAAATTTTGCGCCGGTAATTGTGAAAGCTTCTTGGCCACCGTAAAAGATCGCTTAAAGCGAAAATCCATGGCCACAAAATTTATTTCTGGATTGCTTGGACAGTAATTAAGCATAAAATCACCGTACCCTGGTCCAATTTCTACATGTAGTGGGGCGTCTTCTCTCTTGAAAAACGCCGTATTCCACTTTCCTCTATAAGATTCCCCTTGATTATCGCGCAGGACAAAGTGGGAAAAAAGCGATTCTAGCTTTTCATCGTAAGGGTTAGAAAAAATTCTCTCATAGCTAAAATTTTCATTATAGCAATGTTCAAGAGAATATTGGGGGGCAGTATTGGTGTCACTCATGATGCTTTTTATGAAGGAAAACGAATTTCAAAGCAAGTATTTTCAAAAGATTTATTGAGGCTCAAGCTGGCCCCGTGTTGATCTAAGATTCCCTTGGAAATGGAAAGACCAAGACCTGTTCCTTTTCCGACAGGTTTTGTTGTAAAGAAAGGTTGGAAAATTTTCTCCTCAACTTTTTCTTCTATTCTCGGACCTGAGTTTACTACTTGGATAACAACTTCTGTGTTCGTGTCTCTAAATGCATTAATCTTTACCCAGCGCTCTTCTCTATCTTCTACTGCATCAATTGCATTATTGATAAGATTAATGAGAACCTGCTCAATTTCAACTTCATTACATTTTACAATAAGATTTTCTTCATCTTGAATTTTATAATCTATTTTCACATCAGTTTTAAGTGCCTTAATATCGCAAATCACAAGAGACTCTTCTATTAATGAAGAAATTAATTCTTCTTTGTGCTCCACATCTACTTGAAAGCGAACAAGTTTTTTTAGACCCCGAACTATTTTTGAAATTCGCTCAGAGGCCTTTATCATCTTCTCTATTCTATCCTTAAATTTAGTTTCCTCTCCCTCTTTTTTTATTTTTTCTAATAAAGGAAGATTCCCTGTAATAATCGTAAGAGGATTATTAATTTCATGAGCAATTCCCGCTGACATTTCACCTAGGGAAGCAAGTTTTGAAGTATGAATGGTTTTAAATCTTTCTTTTTGTATCTCTTCCTCTGCCAACACTTGCTCTGTTATATCTTGACAGGTACCATAAAGACGAGTGACTCCACCTTCTTTATTCATCATTATTTTTATAATGGCCTTTGCCCAGATAATTTCCTCTTTTCCAATCGATCGAAAACGAATCTCGCATGACTTTTTTGTAAGAATGGCATTATCAATTGCCTTTCTCCAGTGCTCTTGATCTTCTGGATGAACCATTGAATAGATATCATCAAAAGAAATTTTTCTCTCTTCGTTATTCCAAGGAAAAATCTCGTACATTTGATCTGAGAGATCCACTTCAAATGTATTGGTATTTAAGGTCCAACTACCTATCTTTGAAAGTTTTTGAGCTTCTGCAAGATTCTTTGCCAATTGCACTTGTTTTGTCATATCAAAGCGAATAGAAAAAAAACTATTAATTCCTCCTTGTTTAAGGAGAGGAATAATAATTGTTCTAACAAAGTAATAAGATCCATTTTTTTTTCTATTTTGAATGTCTCCTATCCAGTTTTCACCTTTAAGTATTTTCTCCCACATCTCTTTAAACATTTTCTTTTCATGAACACCCGATTTTACAATCCGATGATCCTGCCCTAGTAGCTCTTTTTCAGAGTACCCACTAATCTCACAAAACATTTTGTTAACTCTCGTAATTTTTCCTTTCCTATCTGTCACGGAGACAATGGCCAATTCTGAGATAGCCTCAATAAGATGTTCTAGTTCGTCATTTTTCTCATTGATCTCTATTTCTCTATTTTTTCTTTCTGTAATATCAAAATGAGTTCCGAGGAAGCAAATAGGATGCCCCTGTTTGTCTCTCTGGGATACTTTTCCATTAGACTGCACCCATCTCCACTTCCCCTGAAAATCCTTCATTCTATAAATACTCACATATTCAGTCGCTCTTCCTTGAATATAATCATAAACTTTTTTTATCATTTCATCTTTATCTTCAGGATGAATAAATTCCTCTACCATCAAAGGAAAAGAGTATGATTTTTGATCAAAACGAGAAAGATTATGTTTTAACTCACTGTTAAATAAAACTATATTTTCTTTTAAATCCCACTCCCATACTTCAAGTCCTGCGCTCTTTAAAACTAAATCCATCCAACCATAAGCTTTCTCTTTTTCATCTTCTGTTTTTTTTAAAACAAGAAATCTCTCTTGATTAAAACCAACCAAGAAAGAAAGAGATCCCAAAAAAAGAGGTGCCGTACAAATAACATAAAACAACATCTCTGGTCGATCCATTAAACTTGATGAAAAAAAGGGAAAAAATAAACCTAAAAGAATACCTCCTATTGTCCAAAATATTACCTTTCCTCTCAATAAGACATTTTTCATTTTCTCAATCTCTTTTTTTTAATTTATTGATAAAGTCACATATTTTTTTCACATCGTAAGGTTTTTCAAAGACATCTTCTATGTCTGATTTTAAAGCAAGATTTAAATCTCCTGAAATTATCGCTTTAGGAATCTCTTTGTTTAATTTTAAAGCTATTTCGTCTCCTGTTATATGAGGTAATCTAAAGTCCATAAAAACTAAATCTGGATTATTTTTATTTACTTCAAGAATAAATAAAGAGGGATCTGAAAAAGTTTTTATTTTTACATCCTCGCTTGAAAAAGTGTCACTAAAAATTTCTAAAAGATCTACTTCATCATCTAGATAATAAATTTCAAAACTCATTCTCTCCCCCATTCTTTCTCTCTTTTAAGCATCTAATAAGCGAAGGGCATTTATCCCTTGTTTATTAGTCTGGGCCAAAACAGAAGATCCGGCCGTTGTTAAAATTTCAAGACGCGTATTTTCTGCTGTCATTGCCGCATAATCGGTATCCCTGATTCGCGATTTTGCAGCGGAGAGATTTTCTTCTAAAATTTTTAAATTATTAGAAGTTGAGATCATTCTATTTTGCAAGGCCCCAATTTTCGATCTCTTTTCTGAAATCTTAGAGATGGCCCCACTAATAACGTCCAATCCTTCCCTTGCACCGTCTTTTGAACCAATTTCTGATCCAACTAAACCTAGCTCTTTTGGTGCAGCATCTAGTTCGCTGCGCTTAAAGACAATCCGGTCTAACCTTGCATCATTATTTGGTCCAATTTGAAATTCTAAATCATCACCTTCTCCATCTAGTAATTTTATCCCATTAAACTGAGTGGCCTTTACAATGCGGTTAATCTCTTCCTTTAATCCTTGAAACTCCAAATCAGAATATGACCTTTCTTGATCTCCCATGGTATCTGAGGCCGATTGAACTGAAAGTTCTCTCATGCGAATCAAAATACCTGAAAGCTCATTGAGCCCTCCCTCTGCCGTTTGGATAAGACCAATACTATCAGAGGCATTTCGATCGGCCTGCCGAATAGAACGAATACTTGAGCGCATTTTCTCACTAATGGCGAGACCTGCAGCATCATCAGATGCTGAATTTATTCTTTCTCCGGAGCTCAATTTGTTTAAAGTTTTTTGTCGATCGCGTGTGACACTAGACAAAGATCTTTGCGCACTAATTGAACTCTCGTTGGTGTTGATACGAAATCCCATAAAGCTATCCTCCTGTGATGAACATTTTTACCTCCTTGAAAACGTCTCAAGCGTGAGACACATCCTTCATCCCTGTAAGGACGGTTAATAATGTTTTCTTTTCGGTGAAAATGAAAAAAGGATGAAAAAAATGTTTTTTAGTCTGGTTTTATTGGCGAAGAAGTTGAAGTTCCTGATAAAAATCAGCAATACTCATTCGCTCACGAGGATCAAGACGTAAAAGCTTTGCAATAAGCCTAAGTCTCTTATCTTCTGAGGTCTCTAGAGATGAAAAAAACTTTTTCCCTTCGTCTCCTAAGGCCGTGGAAAAATTAAAATCATCAAAATTTAAATCACTCAATTCTTTCGGCCGAGAAGAAAAGTCAAGGCCTAAAAGATAATAGAGATTGAAGATGTTTTTTTCTTCTGTCCCAGGAAAAACAGATAAATCTGCCGCCTTTGTAATCCAAAAAGCATCTTGTCCTGTATAAGTATAATAAAGAAGAAGGCCAAGATTAAAACTCTCTATTCCATCAAAAGAAGAAAGGTCTTTGAACTTCTCAAGACTTTTCTTTAATAGTAATAAACGTTCTTTCCTCTGTCTCATCTGAAGAAGATCTTTATGCTCTCTTGGACTTCCCCCTTCACTTTCACTTGAAGAGAGGGCCGCTTCTTCTTCCTTGATTCTAGTTAATGAATACTCCGCATAAGATTCTCCTCGCGGGCTTCTTGGACTAAGGCCTCCACCTATAAGTTTTTCAAGACCTTTATCAGTCCTCTCAATTTCAGACTGAACATTCTGTAAGATTCCCTCTATGAGCATTTCAGGAGGAAGATAGGCCTCTGTAAAAAGGCCATAATTTATTTTATCTGGTAGCTCATCTCTTTTTTGGGCCGAACCAAAATCTGTTACTTTAAAGCAAGTTTCACCATTCTCATCACTCTCTTCAACCAAAATATTTTTTGCTTTTAAATCCAAATGCAAAGTTCCTTCTCTATTTAAAGTACAAACGGCCATTGCAATATGATCAAATGCCCGCTCTCTTAAGCTTTCTTGAAGTACTCTTTGTTTCTCGTTAAATGCTGTGCTTTCATAAAAATTTTGTAAATCACCATTTGAATAAAATTTAGCAAGAGTTCCAAAACTATCAATTCCATTTCGCGGGGAAATATTCAAAAGCAGAGGTTGACCTCCCCTTCGTGGATGAACTGTCGCAAAATAAGGATTTGTTCGTAAAGGTAAGAGAAAGTCTTCTTCTTGCTTAAAGGCCTCTCGTGTATTTTCTGCTGAGCTTCCAGGGATAGCGGCATTTAAGGCGACTTCATAAGTCTCTCTTAGATTTCCAGAGGGAATATACAAGGCCTTATAAATATATTTGCTTCCTCCCTGGGCAACGGGCCGATCTATGTAAGTGAGAAATTCCCCCTCTGGAGTCAAGATAAAATTTACATAAGTGGGAGGCATGGAATGAGGAATAATGGCCTTCATGACAAAAGAATCATCTGAGGCCCTTAGAATTGTTATCTTTTGCTCTTCATCAATAAAGCGAGATCGACGCTCTTCAATCATTGCCGGAATTTCTCTTGAGGCCAAAGATAAAAAACTATTTAAAACCTCTCTAGGAACAGGAGACAGGCCCGAGTTTCTTTGACGAAATTTTCTTTCAAGAAAACTCCAAAGTGTCTCGTCTCCAAGCATTGGCAAAGAATATTTTTCTATTAAATACTTTGCATCATCATCTATTTCAAAAGGAAAGGAAGCTCCTTTTACTAAATCGGGAACTTCTGACGCTGTTGATAAAAGAGGAAGGCGCGGGATAGAAGGTTTTTTTCCGACGAGAGCTTGCTCTCTTCTTCCCCAGCTCACACTCCTTACACGTTGTAATTTTTTTTTCTCTTTTTTATCGCCTGATGAGCTTTTTATTAAGTCTTTTAATTCTTCTCCTTTTAGAAGATGAATAATTGGCGATTTTGATTGTTCTTTTAACGACCTTGCACTACTAGCAAGAGAGGGCACCGTTGCCAAAACTGGTGTTATCCTAAAATGTCTCTCTTCTGATTTTTTTAAAAAAGAGAGAATGATAACAACATTATTATCGCTTAAAGAAGGAAGAGAGAGAAAGAGCCATTTATTTCCTTCGTCATCTTTTGTCTTTTCAAGAAAAAAAGTAAAATGATTAAATGTAGCAGAAGAAGATTCATCTAACTTTAACATCTGCTCAAGGGCCTGAAGGACAATATTATCTAACTCCGGAAAGGGTCCGTAAGAACTTAAAAAATCTGAACTAAGAACTTCTACTATTTTTTCGCGCAGACCTACCCTATTTTTTGTTCGAGGGGACGAAGGTGTAAAAGGACTTAACTCTTCAGGAGAAGAAGAACAAGAAGAAGAAGGAATTTGCAGAGGAAGACGAAGTTGTTTAACCTTCTCGGCCAATGTTTGATCATCTGCCTGCAGCGAAAAATGGAAAAAAAGAAAAAAGAAAAGAAACTTACTTAACATCTCAGCTCCTAAAATAATCATCAATAAGATGATCTATTTGATGCAAGACATCTTTAATTTCCTCTTTAGTAAAAGAGACACCTTCATTTTCTTTTACAGACTCTTCAATCATAAGAAAAAAAATTTCTGTCTTTGATAATAAATCATGCTTCTTTTTTCTCTCTTTATCCAAGAAAAACCTCTCCCGTTAAGAAACGACGATTTTTTTCAATTAACTTCAAAATAATTTCTTTTGTGATAATTCCCAGCTCTTTATGCATCAAGGAAGAAACTAAATGTTTTAGCTCGCGCACATTTCCTGGCCATTCATAATCCATTAAAGGTTGATACGCGTCTTCATCAATAAAGACCTTTCGCGGATATTTTTCAATAAAAAAATTAAACAAAAGAAAAACATCATCTTTTCGTTCTCTCAAAGGAGGAATAAAAAAAACACTCTCATTAATACGATAAAAAAGATCGAGTCTAAAGGAGCGTTCTTTAATTTTTTGCGCAATATCCTCACAGGTAGCAGAAATTAAGGTGAAATCTACCTCAAGAGTTTTTGTTCCCCCAAGAGGGCGAAATTTTTTTTCTTCTAAGACTTTTAGAAACTTAGGCTGAATAGCAAGAGGCATTGAGGCCACTTCATCTAAAAATATACTTCCTCCTGAAGCATTTTTTAATACTCCCGTTCGCACGGCCGTCGCCCCTGTAAAGGCCCCTTTCTCGTGTCCAAAAAGCTCTGACTCAATAAGCCCTTCAGGCAGCGTACTTACATTTATACTTTGAAAAGGGGCCTCTTCTCCGCGCAAAAGATCATGCACAAATTTGGCCACCTCTCCTTTACCCACTCCTGTCTCTCCTGCAATGAAGACAGATTGAATATCATGGCCATAGCGCCAAAGTTCATAGAGTTGATTAATAATTTTTTTATCTGTTGTTAAAAAAATCTTGGTTACAAATTCTTTAATTTTATCTTTTTTCCCGTCACTTCTTTCTTCTCGCAAAGACCGCTGAATAAGTTGTTCAATAGAACGCAAACACTCTCGCTTAGAAAAAAAATGATGGGCCCCTAGATCATATGATAGGCGAATTAAATCAGGTGAGGTGTGAGAACTCACCACAATTTTATTCATCTCGTAGGATTTTATGCGCCTTAATATTTCGTGTCCTCCAAAATCTGATCCAAGTTCAAGATCCACAAAAATAAAATCAAGCGATCTTAAATCATCATGGTTGTATCTTTTTTCAAATTGATGAAAAGAATCCGCCGAAATCACTCTTCCATAAGGGGCAAGTTTCTGATCCAGCATGCGCGTAAAATAGGGATCATCTTCAACCACCAAAAAGCGTAATTCCGGCTGCTTTTTCAACTAGATTCCATAGAAAGAACGAAGAGATGAGGCAACATAATCAAGCTGCTCTTTTGTCAGAAAAGGGTGAATCGGTAAGCAAAGAACTCTTTGGCAAAACTTATCAGCAAAGGCGTATTCACCTTTAACTCCCTTAAGGGGCATTTCATGGGCCAAAGAATGCTCGTAGAAAAGAGAGGTGCTAATCTTTTTTTCTTGGAGAAAATCGCGCAGAGCTATTTTCTCTTTGCCATCTTTTGTGAGAATAGGAAAAAGATGAAAGGACGATGTTTCCATAAAGTTGCGGGCGACCACTTGTATTGATGAAATCCCCCCTAGAAGCTCTTGGTATTGATGGGCCACTTCTTTTCGTTGCTGCTGAAATTTTTCTACTTCTTGCCACTTGTGATAGAGAAAGGCCGCTTGCAGATGATCACAGCGAGAGTTGCGACCAAAGATTTTCTCTTCAACACCGCGCCCGTGATTGCGCAGGGCCTTGAGTTTTAGCATCATCTCTTCATCATCAACGAGAATGGCCCCAGCGTCTCCGGCAGCACCGAGATTTTTAGTTGGATAAAAAGAAAAAGTATGAAGATGAGGCGAGCTCCCGAGTCTTTTTCCTTTATACTTTTCACCGCTATACAATCCGCCAAAGGCCTGAGCGCCATCTTCTACGATGCTAATATTGCGCCCACTTTTTTCAATAACTTTTTCAAATTCTTCAATGGGAGCGGGGATGCCGTAAAGATGAACGGGCATAATACTTTTAATTTCAGGGTGTTGTTTTAAAACGCGTTCTAGTGAAAACGGATCCATCTGCCCTGTCTCATCAATATCCACCAAAACAACTTCGGCCTTCTCTGAATAGACGGCCTCAGCAGTAGCGTAGAACGTAACGGCAGGAACGGCCACTTTGTCGCCGTGAGAGATTCCTTGGGCGCGAAGGGAAAGCTCTAGCGCATCGGTTCCATTGGCCACCAAAAGAGCATGTTTTCGCTGATGATAAGAAGCAAATTCTTTTTCAAAAGCGGTGTTGTATTCTCCTTCAATAAATTGACCAGAGCTGACAATTTTTTGGAAAGATTCCATGACTTTTTGTTGAAATTCACTGTGGTGAAGAGAGACAAAGTCGTAAAAAGAGACGTTCATAGATGGCCTTTGCATGGGGATTAAACCCGGGCATCCTACCTCTCTTTTTTCTCTTTTTAAAGTTGCTTTTAGGCGGAGGCATCAAAATTACTCTTTTCGCGGTAGAGCTCTTTTTTCTCCAAGATTTCTTGTTTGATGCTTGTAAGTTCGATTCTATCTTCTCGAGGATCAAGACCAAAGGGAAGAGCGGTGTAATAGATTTCACCTTTTTCTTCTGTAAAGGCGTACCAGCGACCGCCTAGCTTTTGGAATAGAACATCTTGAATTTTTACCACTCCCAACTCTTCTGCCATAAAGGCCTCCTTGAATGTATGTCTCATCCAATTCGACGAAGGGAGCATGTAAAAAAAATTTAGTTATGAAAAAAAGGGAGCAGCTGCAAAAATGACCACTTCTTAAAAGCTAAAAGGAGCACTGATACTACTGACACTATTGCCTAAGGCCCAATTATACCAGCCACTTACAGGTTGAGGCCGAGAAGGAAGAAGGCCTTTATCTTGAAGCCGCTTCTTAGACTCTCTGCGAACCTTTGCTGCCTGCTTCGCATTTTCCAAGGAAGTTCCACCGTAACGCCATGTTCCCTTTTCCCTCATTTCTTTCATGATTACTAAGCTTTCTTCATCAATTAAGTCTCTGGCCCTTTTTGGTTTTGCTTCTGGTTTTGATTTTACTCCTGAGGCAACTCTTGGTGAAGCTTCTTCTATTTTCATAGGAGGTGCTCTTAAAGCTCTTTTTCCTCCAAAACCAAAATAGGAGAGTGGTCTGGCCACCATTTTGCTAATGCTATGTAATGTTCTCTTAAAAGATTTATATCTTGATCCTAATGTGACATCTAAAAGACCATCCCCAAGTCCAAGTGTTCCCCCTACGATTCCTGCCCCCAAAACAAAGCCAGCTCTAAGGGTCTGTTTAAAGGTCTCGGCCGGAATATAGGCCACCTTTTTCGGTAAACCAACATGTCGCAGTCCTCTATAAACAGTTTTTGCCCCACTTACAGATAAATCATGAGGAAGTAATACGTCTGCAAAAGGTTCAGCAGGAGTGCCTTTAAAGAAAGATCTTGGTGCTTGGCCAAAGCCACATCCTGCCCACATTCCCCTATAGATGTTTAGGGCAACTTCTTTTCCAGCTGGGCGAGAAGGATTTTTTCTCTTTTTGTGAAAGCTTTTATCATTTTCATATGAGCAATAACCAAGTAAGGCCGAGGCCGCATTGGAGCGCCTTACAGAATCAATTAGCTTAGCGAGTTGATAATCACCAAAGCGACTTTTTATTATCTTATTTCCAAAGAAATCAACAATAGGCATCATTTTTCTTACGGGAAGAAAACCAATTTGAAATATTGAAGCGGCACCGCCGGCCATTCCTGCCAGTCCTCCAACGGTAAATCTTCTCAGTCCATCAATTCCATGCAATCTTTGTGTATAGCTCTCACCAAAATGTGATCCTTTTGCAGACCATCGAGAAGGCCGGTTAAATACCCGCTTAAAGAAATTTTTTTTTGTCTTCTGAGATTGAGGTTGTTTTTCTTCTGCCTTCTCATTTTGTTGTTGTTCCTCCTGAAAAAGAGGTTTTTCGTGAAGGGGTTCTCCATAAGAAGATAGTGAAAAAGAAAAAATAAAAATTGTTTTTATTAATAGTGTTCTCATAATATGAAGCATTGTAACACATCGCTTCACATTATGATACATTTTTGAAATTTCTGTGATTGCGAAAAATCTTAAAACATTAAGCCTAGGCCATAAGAAATAGCGCTAGAAGCGGTCATATAACCCACTGCTGTTAGAGCTGCAGCGGGTCCCGCATAGGCCCACCAAGGAGCGGCGGGCGAAGAATATTTATCTTTCTTTTTTTCTTTAACACCAAAGGCTTTTCCATCGTTTAAATAATAGTCTGCATTATATCCAATTGCAGTTGCTGATCCTAGGGCCACTGCTGCTGCTCCCTTAGAACCTAGTTCGACTGTTTTTCCCACTGCCGAGGCCACAAAATCTGGAGCAACGGATCCTACAACACCTGCAGTATAAGCACCAAAAACTCGAAAGTAATCTTGCCTTGGAATGAGAGGTATAAGTCCAAAAAGAGGCGTTCCTACAAGGGCCTTTTTTAGAGCGTCTTCTGATGAAGTTACAAATCGGGCCCCCTTCATAAACATTTCTCTTGTCGTTGCTGGTCTTCTCTTTCTTTCCATTTCAGCTAAGCTTTTTCTTACTAACCTTCTCTCAGCAGGAGCTAGTTTGTCAGCAGCAACACGAGCCCTATGATAGGTGGCCGTCTCAGAGTCTCTTTCCTCGCAACGTCCAAAGGAAAAGCTGGCGATGTTCGACCTTCTTGCTCTATCAAGGGCCCGTACTAATTTGTAATCATGAAAACGGTTATTCAATCCACTGCCCATATAATCCATCGGCTTAGCAGCGACGCGGGCCAATGATCCGGCAACTCCTACACCTGCGCCGACTGTCGCTCCCACAAGCTTTCTTGCGGCGTTAACGCCATAAAGACCAGATGTATAAGACTCTCCAACATGTGAGCCCTGTGCTCCCCAGCGATAAGGGCGACTAATAAGCCTTTTAAAAAAGGAAGGTTTTCTCACCACTGCATCAGCATCAGCATCAGCTGGAAGATCATTGGCCTGCACCTGTACTTGAAAAGTCACAGAGGAAAGAGTCATAAAAAAGAGAGTTAAAAAGAGTGTTTTAAAGTTTTTCATAGTAAGGAAGCAATAACACATCGCTCCTCTCGAGAAAAGATTCTTTCAATAATTCAATAAAATCCCTAGGAAAAAGGCCCCTTTTACGCCTATTCCTTTTTTGAAAATTGTTCCTGCTGCCTCATTTTTTAGCTCATAGGGATAAAGGGGGGTCTCGGCCGCCAATGAACTAGAAAAATAAAAACTATTGTTAATCTTCTCTGAAATAAAATGCAGCATCCCGCGTGCACTTAAATGAGATCCTCTATAAGATCTCACCACCCCATTCCCCTCATGCTGATTGATTTTCTCCCAAAAGTAAAAAGCCAGCCCCGCCGTAAAAGAAAAGCGACCCGTTGAAAAAACAAAAAGATCTGTCTGAAGATAAGGGCCCACAGCATAAGAAAATCGCTCTTGAACACCATTGCCATAACTCATGGAAAATCCAATGCCCCCAAACAAACGACGGTTTTCTTTCCCCCAACGGTTCAAGTAAAGAGCACTCACTTCTGTATCAAAGTCATTGGTTTTATCTTGAATCCATCCAAATGAAGTAAGCAAGCGAATATTTTCCTGAGGAATAACAGGATAACTTTCATAAAGAGGCTCTTCGAGGCGATAATCTGTCTCATCGTAGACATTCTCTATCTTCTCTTCTTCTCGATTCTCACGCTCATCACCATAAATAATCTTCACATATTTTTTTTCCACAAAACTCTTTTGCCCTAAGGCCGTCAGCGTTTCATAGAACTCCTCATGAGGAAGATCCATCATCTTCTCTGTAAGCATTACCTGGTAGACATCCGTTTTTTTGCGCCTAACAAAATCATTGATTTCGTGAAGATACGTTGTCTTTTCATGAATGGGAAGTTGATCCCCTCGCCTCTTATGCTCTAAAATCTCACTATCACGTGTGGCCTTTTCATAAAGAGGAACAGAGAGATGAGTTACTTCGCCCGTAAAAGAAAAAAGAGTCTCGTTAATAAAAAAAAGTAAAAAAATGATTCTCTTAAAATAACGCAAACCCTACCCG
>NODE-574-length-13032-cov-4.69808_pt1 | contig 13032 bp, 11 predicted proteins | sample MGYA00139097_ERZ477577 | MGnify/ENA metagenome assembly ERZ477577 | reverse complement strand
ATGTTTTATATTTAATTTTTTTTTCATAAATTTTTTGAGAATATTGATGACATTCATAGCTTAGCGATGATTCTTTCGAGTGAGAGATCACAATTTGAAAGTCATCAATAGCTATTCTTTTTATTTTTATAGGTAGATCTGGTACAGGATACATCTATTCACCGCAGTTGTTGTTTGTTACTTGCTGCATTGAATAATGTGATACTTTTATTTTTACAATACGTATAAAGTACGTATTTTTTGGACTAACCTAATTTCGGAATTTAAAAATCCCTTATGTTTGTCAGAATTAATATTGGTGAAGGAAATCTTTTTTTGGTTTATCTTCTATTGTGGCAGAAGGAGAAAGTTTTTTTATATATCTCAATAGAGGAGAGTAAAAGTTCAAAGCATACAATCTATTTGTCTATAGGAAGAGGACGTTTGTCTGTTGTGTGGTAAAAGAAATTCAATAATTTGTTTTCGCGAAATGCATCCTGTTTTTATCATAATATTTTGAATATGCTTATCAATGGTTCTTTTTGAGACAAAGAGAGATTGAGCTATTTCTAGTGAAGTGAAATTTTTTTGTATTAGCTCAAGACAATTTATTTCGCTTTGAGTCAGCTTGATCTTTAGACTGTTGAGTTGGGGGTAGATGTAGTTTTTGTCGATAAAATTAATTTTTTGCAAAATGGCCGGAGATTCTTTTTTTGATTCAAAAATGGAGTTTCTTTCCTTGTCTTCAAATCCTTGAATAAAATGATGAATAGAGTGAATTTCACTGAGAAGATTAATTAGACCATCAGCACCTTCTTTTTTATGTCCAATACCAACAAGAGTAATATGATCAAAATTTTTAAAGGTAAGATAAATTCTATTTTTAACACCTCCTTTAGCGTAGAGATCGATATTTTTGAGATGGTCTGTTTGTTTGTTTGTCAGAAAAAGAAGGGAGTTGGATATGATCTGAAAAGGGAACAAGTCCATTAATAGAAAAGAGTTCATGCCAAGAGGGCCATCATTTATTATCTAGATAGTAGGAGAAAAGTTCTTCTCTTGTAGAGAAAGAAGTATATTTTCCGTTGAAATAAAATTTTTGATAGTCAAAATAAATTCCATCTTTTAATTTAAAAATTTTATTCAGAAAGGATATTTTATTCTCGATGTTGTAAAAAGACATTTTCTGTATCATTCCTTTGTCCAGAATCTAAGCCTGATCTCTTGAAATGAGTGAATAACGAGATTAGAAATTTTTGTCAATTTTTTAATGATTAATGAGGGTGCCTAAATAAGAGGATCGTATCGATTGTGATGATTTATTTGATCAGTCTTCTCCCCATTTTGCTCTTGATTTTTGCTTCGCTTCTTTTAAAACACTGGATACAACTAAAATAACTTCATGATCTTCGCCAATACGGCCGCGGTAAACATTTTTTCACCTAAAGAACAAACATTAAGATACGTATTTAAAACTAAATTTTACTAACTTCCAAAACATCATTCCACCTTAAACTTCCATAGAGATGAGGAAATTCTTCACTTCCTGGCCCCTTAAGTGATTCTATTTTTAAATGAGGTAAGTCTTGCGAGAAAGACAAAATATATAAATCACTTTGTCCCGCAAAAAACTTCTCCAGAGTTCTTTTGGTCTGTTGTTCAAAAGAGAGATGAATATACCCATCTTTGAGATCCAACTCCGATCCGTGAAAAACTTTTTCTTCTTTGAATTTATTGTATTCACTTTTTGTGAGAATTTTGTAAATCTTATCCATGTGAAAAAACTCCATTCGCCTCTTACTTATTTTGTTGTTTTATTTATTTTCTGGGCCAAACTTTATCTAGTTCCTCATTTTGACAAAAGATATGTGCTGAATCAATGCACAATCATTAAAATCTATGATGGAGACACCGTGAAATTGTATTGCCCTGAGCGTAGCAAAGAAGAGCGAGAAGTGGTTTTGCGCCTCATGCTGATGGATGCCTTTGAAAAAGACCAACTATCCTATGACGGGAAGCGCATAGGAGAAGAGTCCACTCTTTATTTGAAAAAACTTTTGCGCAACAAGAAAAAAGTCTTTGTGCAGTTAGAAAAAAAAGATAAATATGGACGAAGCCTTGGTCATCTTCTCCTTAGTGATAGCGAGAGTCCTTTTGAGCGCGTCTCCTATCAAATGGTAAAAGCGGGTTATGCCCTCATTTACCCTCAAACCGTCTTCGCCTCAAAGGAAGAAAAAAAGATTTATGATCAGGCCCTCTCTTACGCAAGTTTTACTTTTAATGGCGTTTGGGATACTCAAGGGGCCCAAGCACCTTGGTCCTTTCGCAAGACAAATAAAGTAAGCAAAAAAAGGTAGCAGCAACAATGGACTCTTTGACATCATCACTAAATACTTCTTCGCCCGACTACAAAGGGAACGAAGAAAAAAATAAAAAACTCGCAGAAGAACTCAAAACTATTTTAAATAAAATTAAAGAAGGTGGTGGTGAAAAATCCGTGGCCAAACACCGCTCTCGAGGAAAAATGCTGGCACGGGAGCGAATCGAACAGATCCTCGATGAAGATTCGCCTTTTTTAGAAATTGCTCCTATGGCCGCCTTCAACGTCTATGACGATGATATAGCCTCCGCCGGCGTCGTTGCCGGTATTGGAAAAGTCCACGGACGCTACTGCATGTTTGTGGCCAATGACGCTACCGTAAAAGGGGGAACCTATTTTCCCATGACGGTAAAAAAGCATTTGCGGGCCCAAGAAATTGCCCTGCAGAACCATCTTCCCTGCATTTACTTGGTAGATTCAGGAGGGGCCTTTCTTCCCAAACAAGATGAAGTCTTTCCCGATAAAGAGCACTTTGGTCGCATCTTTTATAATCAATCTCATCTCTCTGCCCAAGGCATTCCCCAAATTGCCGTGGTTTGTGGTCCTTGCACCGCTGGAGGGGCCTACGTTCCGGCCATGTGCGATGAGTCCATCATTGTGGATAAAAACGGAACAATTTTTTTGGCCGGGCCACCACTTGTTAAGGCCGCTACAGGAGAAGAAGTTACAGCTGAAGATTTAGGAGGAGCAAGAGTTCACACAAGTCTTAGCGGTGTTGCCGATCACTTTGCCGAAAATGAAGAACACGCCTTGCACCTTACGCGCAATATTGTAGAAGCACTGGGAAAAGGAAGTGGAGGTCAGCTTCGCGATTGGATGCCAGTAGAAGATCCTCTTTATAAGATAGAAGAAATCTACGGGATCATTCCCAGTGACGCACGTAAACCCATGAACGTTCAAGAAGTCATCAATCGATTAGTGGATGGATCGCGTTTTCATTTTTTTAAAAAAAGTTATGGCGAGACACTTATTTGCGGTTTTGCTCGTATTATGGGTTTTATGGTGGGAATTGTGGCCAATAACGGTGTTCTTTTTTCCGAGAGCGCTCTCAAGGGAACTCATTTTATCCAACTCTGTGGTCAGCGCAATATTCCTCTTCTTTTTTTGCAAAATATCACTGGCTTTATGGTGGGGCAAAAATATGAAAACGAAGGGATTGCAAAACATGGCGCCAAAATGGTTCGTGCCGTTTCAACGGTGAATGTGCCAAAATTAACATTGATTATTGGTGGCTCTTTTGGTGCTGGAAACTACGGAATGTGCGGACGTGCTTTTGATCCACGATTTTTGTGGATGTGGCCCAATGCGCGCATCTCTGTGATGGGGGGACAGCAAGCGGCCGATGTTTTGTCACAAGTTAAAAGCGATCAAAAAGAAAAAAAGAAATTTGAAGAAGAGATTTTAAATAAATATGAAAAAGAAGGTCATCCTTATTACAGCAGTGCGCGCCTCTGGGATGATGGAGTCATTGATCCGGCCATGAGCCGAAAAGTTTTGGGAATTGCACTAGATGTTGTGACAAATGAACACGTAAGAGGAGAGAAACCCTATGGCCCCTTCAGAATGTAAGTCAAAAGAATATCAAACTATAAAATTTATTCGAGATGAGTCGCAAGATTTCGCTGAAGTTATTTTTGCACGAAGTGATGTTCGCAATGCTTTTAATGCTGAAATGATTGAAGAGCTTATCGATGTTTTTTCATCATTAAAGAACGATAATAAATTGCGGGCCCTTTTTATTTCAGGGGAAGGAAAGAATTTTTGTGCGGGTGCTGATCTCAATTGGATGAAAAAATCGGCAACTTACAGTGAGGAAGAAAATCTCAAAGATGCAAGACGCTTGTCCTTACTTTTTAAGACCCTCAACGAGCTGGATACTTTTACTGTCGCTTTTGCTCATGGGGCCACAATGGGCGGCGGACTCGGTCTTTTATGTGCCGCTGATCATGTTGTTTGTAGTAGAGATTTTGTAGGGGCCCTTAGTGAAGTAAAGCTTGGACTCATTCCGGCGGTGATTTCTCCTTACGTTATCAGTAAAATGGGGCAAGCGGCCGCAAGGTCTTTGATGATTTCAGGGCGTCGTTTTAGCGCACACGACGCTTTTCATTATAATTTGGCCACCAAGTTAGTAGAATCACAAAATGACTTTGCTGAAGAGAAGAAGAAAATAAAAGAAGAGTTAAACCTCGCTTCTCCTCTCAGTATAAAAAAATCAAAAGAACTTTTCTTTAACGCCTTTATGGGAGAAGAAAAACTTTGCTCTTTAATTGCACAACTTCGCACAACAGAAAATGCGCAAGAGGGAATGAAGGCCATGCTGGAAAAAAGAAAAGCAAGTTGGGTAAAATAAAATGAAAAAAAAAATTAAGCGGATTTTAATTGCTAATCGAGGTGAAATTGCTCGGCGGATTATTCAAACTTGCCGCATACTCAATATTGAAACAGTTTCTTTGCATATGGAAGAAGAAAAAGAATATCCTCATGTTCTTGAAGCAACTGAATCAGTATTGCTGGAAGGAAATTCTTTGCTGGAAACTTATCTCAATATTGAAAAAATATTAGAAGTTGCAACAGAAAAAAAAGTGGACGCTATTCATCCCGGTTATGGAATGCTCTCAGAGAGAAGTGCCTTTGCCAATAGAGTGCAGGATGCAGGTTTTATTTTCATTGGTCCAACGGGCGATTCTATGGACAAGATGGGAGACAAGATAGGCTCAAAGAGATTGGCCCATGAATTTGGAATTCCTCAGGTTCCAGGTTATTACGGTGACAATCAAGATGAAGAGTTCTTAAAAAAAGAGGCCGCTAAAATTGGTCTTCCTCTTCTTATTAAGGCCAGTTCAGGTGGCGGTGGGAAAGGGATGAGAATTGTTGAGAAGATGGAGGATTTTTCTTCTCTGCTTGCTTCTTGTAAAAATGAAGCGGCAAAATCTTTTGGGAGCGATCGCGTTTTATTAGAGCGTTATTTTACCCGTCCTCGTCATATTGAAATTCAATTGCTCTGTGCGAACGCACATAAACAATATTATCATCTCTTTGAACGTGAGTGTTCTATTCAGCGGCGTTATCAAAAAGTTGTAGAAGAAGCTCCGGCCTCACTCTTAAAAAAAGAGACACGTGAAAATCTTCGCGCAGCGGCCGTTAGGCTTGCTGAGAAAATTTCTTATGATGGAGCGGGAACGGTTGAATTTATTGTTGATGAAAAAGAAAATTTTTACTTTCTTGAAATGAATACGCGCCTTCAGGTGGAGCACCCTGTAACAGAGATGATCACGGGGCTTGATCTTGTTCGCCTGCAAATTGAAATTGCTTCGGGAGAAAAAATTCCTTTTAGGCAAGAAGAAATTGTGGAGCGAGGACATAGTATGGAAATTCGTTTTTATGCCGAAGATCCTCAGTGCAATTTTTTGCCAAGAACAGGAAAAATTTATCATGTAAGTGATGATTTGCCTCCTGGTGTCCGGCACGATGTGGGTTTAAGTGCTGGTCTTGAAGTATCTCCTAACTTTGATCCCATGCTCTCTAAGCTTATCTCTTATGACATTGATCGAAAGAGTGCTGCTTTGAGATTGCTCAGTGGTGCGCGATGCGTTTTTTTTGCAGGGGTGAAAACAAATAGAGAGTTTTTACTTCGTATTTTGCAACATAAAAAATTTCTCGAAGGTGATCTGAGCACAAAGTTTATTCAAGAGTGCGAGGATGATTTATTGAGTGTCGATGAAGAAAAGAAAAAAGAAGCATTTACTTACCAGAAAAAAAAATCACAGCTATCTTTGAATGAAAGTGGAAACGAAGAGCTGAAGGGGTTTCGCAATGTCTAAAACTCGAGTTTTTCCTATGGCAGATGGATCTCAGCACGTTTTCATGGGAGATAGCGACTTTATTATAGAAGGAAAAAAAGAGCGCAGCTGGGGCGAAAGTGAGGCCGTTCATAAAAATGATGGCGGTGAGATAAAATCCCCTATGCCAGGCAAAGTCTTTAAAGTTCTTTGTAAAGAAGGTGATAGCGTTAAAAGTGGGGCCGCCTTAATTATTGTAGAGGCCATGAAGATGGAGCATACGCTTTATGCTTCTAAAGATGCAGTGGTAAAAAAAGTTCTTGTCACCGAAGGGGCCCAAGTAAAAAGTGATGAGCTTTTAGCAATCTTAGATTAGATAAACGAACTTCTCTCGTTTACTTCAGAGACTTGATCATTAAGCGTCCAGTAATCGTAGAGAATTCCAAGGGCAAAAAAACCACCCGTTAAAAGATAGAGAATACCAGAGAAGTATTTTTTCATATAAAAGCGGTGAACGCCAAAAACACCTAAAAAAGTAAGAAAAATCCAAGCAAGAGAGTAATTGATTTCTCCTGGGCGATAGCGCCAATCGGCCTCAGCGTCGAGAGAAGGCATTAAAAAAAGATCTACGATTAGGCCAATACCCAGCAATCCAAAAGTAAAAAAATAAATAGTGGCAGAAATGGGCCGGCCAAAATAAAAGCGGTGAGCGCCTGTAAAACCAAAAATCCACAGAACATATCCCATCGGAAGGGAGTGGGTATTACTTTTTTCGCGGTAAATATCTCGATAGTTCATTTTTTCTTCCTTTTCTTTTCAACTTATTTCCTTGTGGCCCAATAGGAAAACATTTGTCACAATAAATACGCCATTAAAAAAAAGTAGTAAAGAGTAAGTGATGAATCATGAAAAATTAAAAATTGTTGATGTCTCTCCTCGCGATGGTCTGCAAAATGAAAAGAAAAGCGTTCCTCTTGATGTAAAGTTTCGCTTTATTAAAGAACTTGTAGAGGCCGGACTAAAGCATATCGAAGTAGGGAGCTTTGTAGGAGGAAATAAAATTCCTCAAATGAAAGAGACGGGTAAGCTCATTGAAATGTTAAAAAAAGAGAGTTGGTATCATGATTTTACGCCCATGGTGCTCATTCCCAATAAGAGAGGGCTTGATGAGGCCCTTAGTCATAACATAAAACACTTGGCCCTTTTTACGGCGACGTCTAATGAATTTAATAAAAAAAATATTAATGCCACTATTGAAGAGTCATTTAAGAGAATTAAAGATGTTTGCGATGCCACAAAGAATGAAAAAAGCATTTTTTTAAGAGGCTATATTTCTACGGTTTTTGGTTGCCCTTATGAAGGAGAAAAAGGCTACAAGGAGCTTAAACCGGTTTTTGAAGAATATTTAAAGTTAGGTGTCCATGAAATATCTTTAGGAGATACCACGGGAGTTGCAAATCCTAGGCAAGTACAAGCTATTTTGCGTGAGCTAAAACGCGATTTTTCTTCTTTTTATCCTCATGTGGCCGTTCATTTCCACGATACCAAAGGAATGGCGGTGGTTAATTCTTGGGTTTCTTATGAAGAAGGAATTCGTCTTTTTGATTCTTCAGCAGGAGGAATTGGAGGCTGTCCTTACGCCAAATCAGCGACAGGGAATTTGGCCACAGAAGATTTGGTGTATTTGCTCCATTCGATGGGAGTAGCAACAGATATTTCTATGGAAAAGTTGCTAGCGTCTTCAAGTTATATGTTGGATTTTTTAGGAAAAAAACCAACCTCAAAATATGTCATCTCTAGGATGAAAGAGACTTAAGAAGGCCTTCAAAAGCAGATTTTACAAATTCACTGCGCTGCTCTTGGCCCATTTCTGAAAAGTCAGCACGATTTTCTGATTGGATAAGATCATCGAGTCCCATAAGAAAGCGCGATCTTTTTTTCTCCATATCTTTGCCGTATAAAAATCTTTTTTTGCAATAAGTGACAATGAGCTCATCTTTAGCGCGCGTCATACCTACATAACAAAGGCGACGTTCTTCATCCACATCATCGGTTCCGTTTTGAATATTTTCTTTGATGGTTTTTTTATGAGGAATAATTTCTTCTTCAAGACCAACAAAGTAGACGTGGCCAAATTCAAGCCCTTTGGATGAATGAATTGTCAAAAGAGTCACGGCATCTTCATTATTTTTTTCTTCTTCTTCTCTTTCTTTTTCATCTGTAGACTTTGATGAGCTGTCTTGCATGTCGGCGAGAAATATTTTTTCTAAAAAACAGCGCAAGATATCTTGGTGATTGCCAAGATGCTGATTAAATTCATGAAAACGTTTGGCCGAGTAAATAAAAACTTCTAAATCTTTTTTTCGTCTCAATTGTTGTTTAGGGTTGTCGTAAGATTTTTCAATAAATTCGACGAAGTTTAATTTTTCCACGAGATGAGTGATGCTTTCATGAATAGGATGAGTGAAAAAATATTCTCTCATCTCTTTGAGAAAAATCATAAAAGAAGCGATAGATTTTTTAGTGCTATCTTTGAGAGGAATATGTCCTTCAAAGAGAAAACTCTCAAGTGTTGTGTAGAAAGGTTTTTTGCGTATGCTTCCTTGCTCGGTGACTTTTTTGAGAGTGGTCTGTCCTATTCCGCGACTAGGAGTATTGATGATACGTCTAATGGCCACTTCATCGTAGTGATTAAAGATTGCGGCCAGATAACTGAGGAGATCTTTAATCTCTTTTTTGTCGTAGAATTTTTGTCCGCCAATAAGTGTATAGTTTATATTGTTGAGGCGTAGAGTTTCTTCAAATATCTGGGCCTGATTATTGCTTCGATAAATGATGGCCATCTCTTTAAGAGGGATACCTTCTTTTTTGTGTTTTTGGCGGATACTTTCGACAACTTCTAAGGCCTCTCCTTCTGTGCTCGCACAGGCCCATATTTTTGGACGAATGAGAGATTCTCGCGCAGACCAAGGATTTTTTTCGCGTCTTCCTTTGGCGCTTTTCATCACTGCTCCGGCCAGCTGAACGATGGAGGCCGTTGAACGATAATTTTGTTCGAGTTTAATAATAGTGGCGCCTGGAAAATGCTTTTCAAACGAGAGGATGTTGGTGATATCGGCACCTCTGAAGGCGTAAATAGATTGGTCGTCATCGCCCACCACGCACAAATTATTATGAGAAACAGTCAAACAGCGAAGAAGTTGAAATTGAAGAGAGTTGGTGTCTTGATACTCATCTACCATAATATAACGATACTCTTTAGAGTATTTCATCTTAAGCTCTTCGCGTTCATTGAAGAGTTGAAGCGTAAGATATAAAATATCATCAAAATCTACAGCATTATAAAATTTTAATCGCTCTTGATAGACATAATAAAGTGATTCAAGCATGACATCATAATCATTTTCTGTATCGAAAAAAGCTGACTTAGGAAAAAGCTCTGGCGTGATAGCGCGATTTTTGAGGAAGCTAATTTTTCCTTGCAATGTCTTAATGTCGTAATTCTTTCCATCTTTGTAGTTTTTAAGCAGCTCGCGAATAAGAGCGAGGGTGTCGCTAGTGTCATAGATGGTAAATTTGGGGTGATACCCCAGGTGGTGAATTTCTTGGCGCAGAAGATTACTGGCAAAGGCGTGAAAAGTAGAAACACTTGGCCCACTAAAACGCGTTGTCCCCATCAACTGATGAATTCTCTCTTTCATCTCTTGGGCGGCCTTATTAGTAAAACTTACGGCCAAAATCTGACGAGCGTTGACGCCCCGTTTGATCATATAGGCCAGGCGATGAGTGATTGTTTTGGTCTTCCCAGAGCCAGCTCCGGCCAGAATGAGGAGTGGTCCTTCGATAGTTTGGACGGCGCGGGCCTGTTCAGCGTTGAGTCCTTCTAAAAGTTTGTTAGTATCTTTGTCTTTGCCGTTGTCGGCATTTTTGTCTAAATTCATTTGATTGAAAGTATCCTACGATGGAGTCAAGTTTAGCTTTTTTTAGAGCGGCCTGAGGGCGTCTGGGTCTTACTTCTGTTTCAAAAACTTGATTGGTAGCGCTGGCCAATACGTTTTTGTTGCCTTGATGGCGGCAAAGATAATCTTCCCTACGAGGATTTTCTAGCATTAAAGCGGCGATGGCGATAGCTAAAGATCTCGACTTTCCTCCTTTACAGTGAATATAAACCTTTTCTCCTTTTTTTCTTTGCTCTTGGACAAAGGTGATGGCGCGATGAAAGTTGGATGGATCGATTTCTCCGTGATCGGGAATACTGACTTGTTTAAACGCCACTCCTTGTTGGTTCCATTGTTTAGGAGTTATTGTTTTAAGGCCAGTTTTTTTAGGGAGGAGAGAAAGTGCCTTAAGTTCATAGTCTTGCACCATTGCTAGAACAGCGCCACCTTTTCCTTCTTCATCTTTAATAGCGCGGAGAATAGCATGTTGAGTTGTTGCGGTGGGAAGATTTCCCAGGAAGAGTCCTGGGTAAATTTCATCAAAAGGGTAGCGTTCTTTAGGATTTCTTTCTTTGTTGTATTGGCTGTAGCAGAGATGTCTTTCATCAAGCCAGAAGTTGACATTTTGAAGGGCAAGACCTCCGATGAGTTCAGCGAAGCTTCTTCCCCACTGAAGGCCAGTTCGCCTTTTTCCAGGTCCAAGATTATTAAGAGAAGGGCATTTTTCAAGGACTTCTGCAGCAGGTTTAAAAAGATCGCTTGGTTTAAGGCAGCGTTTTTTTAGGCCCCAAAGTTTATAAGTTAAATTTGCAGCTCCTTGATCGTAAGATTTAAAATTTGGTATTTTTGCCTTTAAGTTAAATGATAAAATGAGCATTACAAAGAGAACAAATCTCATGCGGAATTCCTTGAGTTTTTCCTTTATTATAAGAGATTTTTTTTGTTTTTGATGTGAGGGAAATTTGATACTGTTTTTTCTATGAAAAATCCAATTTTGTATGAGTTAAGTGAGAGTGAGAAAGAAAAAAGTAACATGTTTTCTTTTATGAGGTTTATTGAAGGTCAAAAAGGGGAAAAGTTTTCCTCTTATGAGGATTTTCATAATTTTTCTTTAAAGAGAGAAGAAGATTTTTGGAAATGTTTTTTAGATTTCTTTTCTTTAAAGTTTGAAGGATCATTTCATCCTTTTAAAACTCATGATTCTTTTACTCCTTATCCTTTTTTTCCCAATATAAAAATTAATTTTGCCGAAAATATTCTGCGAGAAAGAAGTGATAAAGCAGCTCTTTGCTGCTTGAGAGAAGATGGATACCGAGAAGAAGTGAGCTATCGTAATCTTCATGAACGAGTCTACTTCCTCCAAAAAAAATTAAAAGAAGAAATTTCTTTTAAGAGCGGCGATTGCCTTGCCGCTTTTATGCCCAATGTTTCTGAGACAGTGGTGAGTATGTTGGCCTGTAGTTCTCTAGGAGGGGTCTTTACCTCAACAAGTTCAGACTTTGGTCTTCAAGGAGTTCTTGATCGCTTTACCCAAGTGAATCCTCGTGTTTTGGTGGCCGCCACAAGTTACGTCTATAATGGAAAAAAAATTGACCTTCTTCCTCTTTTGCAGCAAGTGGCCCAAAAGATAGATTCTCTTGAGATGATTATTTTAGTAGATCTTTTTGGTGAAAAGGAAAAAAAGAAGATTGAGTTTAATGGAAAACTTTGTTTTTTTCATGAAATCATAAATAATAAAACCAATAAATCAGCTGGTGAAATTAAATTTGTTCGTCAGGACTTTTCAGCTCCTCACTACATCCTCTATTCATCTGGAACAACAGGTGTGCCAAAATGCATTGTCCATAGTGTAGGAGGAACACTTCTTCAGCATGTAAAAGAGTTGGCCCTTCACACAAATTTAAAAAAAGAAGACAACATTCTCTTTTTTACCACTTGTGGATGGATGATGTGGAATTGGCTAGTGAGCTCTCTTTTTCAAGGATCAACAGTTTATCTCTATGAAGGATCTCCGGCCTTTCCAGCAATTGATTCGCTCTTACATATTCTTCATAAAGAGAAGATTACGATTTGGGGAACATCGCCAAAATTTCTTCGTGCTCTGGAGTCGTCCAATTATAATCACAATGTGGAGCTACCAGCGCTCAAGACAATTCTTTCCACAGGAGCGCCGTTATTGAGTGAACAGTTTGATTTTGTTTACGAGAAAATAAAAAAAGAGGTTCTTCTCTCTAGTATCTCGGGAGGAAGCGATATTATTGGCTGCTTTATGCTGGGAAATCCCCTCCTTCCAGTTCGAAGAGGGGAAATTCAAGGCAAGGGACTTCATATGGACATTGCCGCCTTTGATGAAAATGGAAAAGAAATGCCCTTTGGGGGCGAGGGTGAGCTGGTTTGCCGCCGTCCTTTTCTTTCAACACCTCTTTATTTTTATGGCGATAAGAAAGGAGAGCGCTTTCATAAGGCCTATTTTGAGCGCTACGAAAAGATTTGGCATCATGGAGACTTTGTTGCTTTTCAAGAGTCAGGTGGCGTTGTTGTTTCGGGACGATCAGATGCAACACTAAATCCTGGTGGAGTGAGAATTGGGACAGCAGAAATTTACAGGCAAGTGGAGAAAATTGAGTTTGTGCTAGATTCTCTTGTGACAGTGAAAAAAATTAAAGGCGATGATCACGTTGTTTTGTTTGTGAAAATGAAAGAAGATAATTTGTTTACAGAAGAGAGTTCTTTGCTGATTAAAAAAATTATCCGTCAAGAAACCACGCCACGGCATGTTCCCTGGAAGATCTTTGCTGTTCATGAAATCCCTTATACACGTAGTGGAAAGAAGCTTGAGATTGCTGTAATGAAAATACTTGCAGGAAAAAAAACAGATAATATTGAGGCCATTAGTAATCCCGAATCTCTTCAAGAATATGAAATCATTGCTGGAGAGTTGGATAAAAAAATTGTA
>NODE-573-length-13034-cov-7.74212_pt1 | contig 13034 bp, 8 predicted proteins | sample MGYA00139097_ERZ477577 | MGnify/ENA metagenome assembly ERZ477577 | reverse complement strand
CCACAGCGGAACGTATTCTCCGTAAGGCACCAGGTGGGATTTGAAATAAGAGCTGCCCGGTTCATCTGTTGGAAAAAGTATGAAAGCACCATTAAAATACTCAAACTGACGTTTGTCCCAATCAACGACTTCATACCATGGCGCCCCGGTGAGAAGTGTTGTACCGGATTTCTTTAAAAATGCTTTTACCGGTCTGATCAACTCATTCCCACGTGGATAGAAGGGCAACGCAGTTTCTGGCCAGACAATAAGATCCGGAGATTTTTCCACAACCAGACGGTCGCTCTGCTCAAGGTAGGAATCGACCGTTTTTACCCGCTCCTCGGGTGACCACTTCTTGCCCTGCTCAATATTACCCTGGACAATACCAACCTCAGCGACGCGAGCACCATCAATCAGTCCCTGCACCTGAGTCCACCGCTTCTTAGAATAATGCAGCCCGGCGCCTAACAACAAAAGCACGAGAATAACTGAGCCGATCCTCTGAAAACCACTGAAACGAGGACAGAGAAAAAGAGAGAGCACAAGATTAATCAGGATAATCATGAAGGTCAGAATATGGTGCCCAAACAGGTCCGCTACCTGGAGCGCTCCAGGTACGGACCAGAGGCCATAGCCAAAATCCATCCAGGGAAATCCGCTGATGAACCAGGACCTGACCCAGTCAAGCCCAACCCATACAGCAGGAACCGCCAGCAGATAAAGCCAGAATCCCCCCCCCCTGCTCAGGAGATAAAAACAGGTTGAAAAAATTCCCAGGTAGATGGACATGTAAATCACGAGCAGAAAAAGAGACAGCGCGGCAAGAATCCATGGCAGACCGCCGAAGGTTTTGAGAACCGATACAATCCAATACAACTGAAGGATATAAAAGACAACTCCTGCAAGCACGCCCCGCAGGAACGCCTGTTTTGCGCTTGACGCCTCGGAAATCCACAAAAACAGGGGAAGCAGACAGACGATCAGCAGCGGCCAGAAAGAAAACCGTCCAGGCAGTGCAAGCCAGGCCATAAGTGGGAAGATCAAAACGCCATTGAGCCACCCATACTTCTGGACGGTTTCCATTAAACGTAATCCTCAATCTCTGGGCAGACGACCTTTACTTTTTTAATTCTCCTCTTCCCGGCCGAATGGACAATCAACTCAACGTTGCCTATCTTCACCGATTCGCCATTGCCGGGGAGGCGGCCAAGAGAATGAATAATCAAACCGCCGATCGATTCATATGGTCCTTCCGGCAATTTAATGTTGAGCCGTTCCTCCACGTCTTCTCTATCAACCCTTGCTCTGACCAGTGATGTAAATTCGTCAATTTTCTCGAAATCATCATCTTCAACATCATACTCGTCATCAATTTCACCGACAATTTCTTCAAGAATGTCCTCCAGAGTGATCAATCCTCGTACTGCTCCAAACTCATCGATAACGATTGCCATGTGGGTCTTGTTTTTCTGGAACTCCCTGAGCAGTTCCCCTATAGGCTTCTCTTCCGAAACAAAATCAGCACTATTGAGGTAAGGTCCAAGATCACCATCAAATTCATCGCCGCGGGCACAAATCCGCAACAGGTCCTTGGCGTGCAGGATACCGATAATCCTGTCGGTATTATCCCTGAAAATTGGTATACGGGTAAAGCCTTCCTCAATTACCACCTCAATCATATCCGAAATCGGCGTTGAGATTTCAGAACTGATAATTTCTGCTGCTGGCGTCATAATTTCTGCTGCCAGAGTATCGCGGAAGTCAAATATTGAGTTGATCATCCGCTCCTCGAGACTGGATATCAACCCGTGCTCTTCACCCTCTTCAAGGAGCTCCTGGATTTCATGTTCCAGCGCTTCGGTCGTTCCAGGAGCTCTGCCAAATTGGAAAAAATCTCTTAATCGTCTAAAAATTGTGACCTCTTCTCCGTCAGCCGGAGGAGGCGTATCATCTATACTGCTCATTTTATTCCGTTATTATATTCAGCGTATAAAACATGGGACCCAGAAAGGGAACAATAACACAACGAAGGTAGTGCCAACATTCAATGAAGAATCTCTAGGGACAATTGAGCCGAAAGTCAAGGATAAAGGCTCTCAATCAAAAGAGAAACAATCTCAGAACAATCAAATCATGTCACCCGAAGGGTAATTTCTCTTTGATTTATTTACACTCCTTACTATATTAGGGAGGCTAACCAGCAAAGAATCTAATGGAGTGACCCGACAACATAATCGTTGTCTGCTCTCATTTTACCCATTTAATATTTTATCATAAGAGGATTAATGTGGAAGGAAAGGTACTGATCGCCAACAGGGGTGAAATTGCCATCCGCATCATGAATGCCTGCCAGGATCTGGGCCTCGATTATGTTGTTGTTTATACTGATGCAGACAAAGATTCAGAACACGTTATGCGCAACCGTACTGAAGGAAGTGAGCAGAACGCCTGGCGAATAACCAGTTATACCGAGCCAAATGATATTTTCGCAATTGCTGACCACACCTCCTGTACAGCAATTCATCCTGGTTACGGATTCTTTTCGGAAGACTTCAGGTTTGCACGCAGAGCAACAATCAGAGACCGTGCACTGACCTTTATCGGTCCGAACTGGGAGGTTATTAAAAATCTTGGTGACAAAATCAATACCAAGCGTGTCGCCAATCAGCTTGGTATACCGACGATCCCGGGTACCGACGCACCGATCTACAACGAAATGGAAGCAGAAGAAATTGCTGCAACCCTCCTGAAAGATCAGCAAGATGATGGCATCGATACCCCTTCCATTCTCGTTAAAGCCGCTGCCGGCGGCGGGGGAATGGGAATTGAGGAGGTATCTGAAATTGCACACTTCCGCCGGGTTTATCGTCAACTTCAGAACTATGCAAAACGACAGTTTGGTGATGGTGGGGTATTGATCGAGCAATGCTTACGTGACTATAATCACCTTGAAGTTCAACTGGTTTGTTCCACTTATAACGAACGGGTCCATTTCAGCTCCAGAAACTGCACCATACAGTCTACCGGCAGACAGAAACGGGTTGAAGCGTCCCCAGGATTCCACAATTCATGTTTTGACTATGATTTTGACGAGGAGCGTGTTCTGGATCAGATTGTCAACTATTCGCTCAAACTGGCAGATCATGTAAATTATGACAATGTCGGCACCTGGGAATGGATCGTTTCCCGCAGCGGGCAGCCATATCTCCTTGAAGTTAACACTCGTATCCAGGTGGAAAATGACATTTCAGCCCGGATAAGCTACCTGGACAATAAACACCCAAACCTGATACGTGAACAGATCAGGCTGGCACTTGGCGAGCGTCTCGGCTACAAGCAAAAAGATATTATATTCAAAGGCGCTGCAATAGAACTGCGCATAGTCGCCGAGGATACAAGAAAAGGATTTTCCCCATGGATTGGAACGATTACTGACTTTTCGTTTCCTGCGTATGAATGGTCTGCGGTCTACACTCATGTCCCATTTGATCGACCGTACACGATACCAAGTGATTTTGACCCAAACCTGGCACTGGCTCTGGTCTGGGCTGACACCATGGATGAAGCCAAAAAGCGTGCTGCCCACTTTATTGACAAAACCAAAATCAGGGGAAAGGATTCCAGCGGCGGCTCGATAACAACCAATCTTAAATATCTTAGAAACAACCTGGGTCGTATACTGGCGTTCTAATCCAGGTGCACTTACTATACATCTATGAATGAGCAATTAAAGCAGCTTCAGAAAATTGAGGAACGGGTTGATTACCTGATCCAGCTCAAGGATTATTCCAACTGGGGCAACCTTGACGGTTTCAAAGCAAGTTGTGAACAGCTGAAGCTGACCATATACGATTACTCGGAAGAAGCAATTGCAGGAGAAATCCGAAAACTTCATGACTCAATCAGCTTTCTTGAGGAACGGGCGGAAGAGCAGCTCACCCCAATGGAGCGTGTCAGAATTGTTCGATCTCTCCAGCGCTTCAGCCTCAAAGACATTCTCGAAAATGTTTATGACGATTACACCGAACTCGGTGGAGAGGATGACGCCAACATCGATCCGGCTATGGTCTGCGCCAAGGCCACAATTATCAGGAAAGGGAAAAAGAAAACACACACGGCCACAGTAATGGTTATCGGCCAGGAGACAGGCCATGGTGAGGAATTCCGTAACGGAGGCTCATGTAAACCGGAAGGTAACGAGAAAGCCCTGAGATATATGAAAGTTGCTGAAACCGAAGGGATACCGATTCATTTCTTTGTGTTTACCCCCGGTTCTTACCCTGTTGAAGAATACCCCGGAGCCGCTCAGCAAATTGCCAGAAATATCTACGGTATGACCAAGCTGGGGGTACCGACTGTCTCTTTGATTTCTGAGGGTGGATCAGGAGGAGCTGAAGCCGTAGGCCTATCCGATTACCGAATGATGTGCAGCCATGGATACTATTCTGTTATTTCTCCTGAAGGTGCGGCAGCAATTGAAGGAAGAGTCAGGGAAGGAAACAAGGTTCCTCGTGAACTGGTTGAACTTTGTGCCGACAGGTTGCGGCTCACCGCTCTTGATAACCTCAATCACGGCACGATTGATAAAATAATCAATGAACCTCCATTAGGTGCGCGAAGGGATGATTTCAGTTTCTTCGGCCTGGTGCGTTCGGAGATGATCAGCGCAACCGATCGGGTCGTTCTCTCAACGAAGAGTTTCAAGTCATTCCGAACCCTTGAGATCGGTCGGAAAAAATCAAAGAAAGAAAACCAGGAATTCGATGTTGTTGTTTCCTGGGATTTGAGCAAGGATGAAACGGCCAGGCTGCTTCGTCATCGCTCAGAGAAATACCTGAGTCTGGCAACCCATGGCTATATCGGCCAACCTGAAGCCCGGAGGTCGTTAATACGGCAGGTAAGGATCTACAGCGAGCATATTTACTACACCCTTCGCTATGAGGTTTTCAAAAACCATAAACGACAGGTTCGCAAAGTTCTCAATGACGTCTCCGGAGAAGGATCGGTAATGCTGAAAAGAGTTACCGAACCGTTCAATACTGTAATTACATTTCTGACGACCCCCCGTACCGAGAGAAAAAAGAAAAAACTGATCACCTATAACGGTAATGGACAGGGCAGCAGTCAACGCCAGGATCCGCTTGAACTGACAGATACCTACACCAGCCCGCTGGCAAACAATGACCGTACCGTCAGCTGCCCCAACGCTGAAAGACATGGCTGCAAGGATCTATGGATACCGGATCTTTATGGTGAATTCGCTGGTGTTTGCGAAACCTGCGGGCACCATTTCCCGCTCGAGTATCAATGGTATCTGGAAAACGTTTTCGACCCCGGGTCCATCCGGTTTTTCAATACCCACCTTGAGGCGCAGAACCCACTTGGTTACACCGGTTTTTCCGAGCGTCTTCAGCTGGCAAAAGAAAAGACCAAGCGAAAAAGCAGCAATATGACTTTTTCAGCTCAGATTAACGGCATAAAACTTGTTACAACGCTCCTCTACTCTGATTTCAGAAATGGTACCGTCGGGTCCACCGAAGGGGAGAAGTTTGTTCAGGCCTGCAAGCTTGCGCAGCGGAAAAAGCGGCCGCTTCTTGCCTACATTCATTCGACAGGTGGCATAAGAATCCAGGAAGGCACCCTCGGTGTGGTGCAGATGCCCAAATGTACTATGGCCGTCCGGGAATACATCGATGCTGGTGGACTCTACATTGTCGTTTACGACAACAACTCATACGCCGGACCAGTCGCCTCATTTCTCGGCTGCTCTCCTTATCAATTTGCCATTCGCTCTTCCCGGATTGGTTTTGCCGGTCCCCGCGTGATACGGGAGACGACAGGAATTGATATCCCCCCCAATTACCACTCGGCACGAAATGCGCTCAAACGCGGCCACATTCAGGGTATCTGGGATCGACGGGAGTTCAGAAAAAACCTCCACAAATGCTTGCAGACCATGGGAAGCCCACATCTTTACTATCGTTAGATATGGAATAGTGTGGTCGCCAGTTTCAGGCAATCGCTGTCCCGGAGACGTTCTATCCCGGGTACCGGTATTGTCGGCAGACGCACCCCGTCTGAGGCGTGTAATCGATGATTCCGTTCAAAATGTGATAACCTGATACCCCTGGTCGATATAATCTTCCAGTGATGGGTGTCCCATCATCGTGCCCGCCACATTCAGACCCAGCTTCTGAGCGTCTTCCAAGCTGCCAAGCTTTGCTGCGCAGGCCTTACAGACACAATCAATCAACCCTGCCTCTTTCACCTTCGCAAAAATCTCGCCAAAGGGGGCATCGGGTTTTAAGAACGCTGACACCAATTTAACAGCTCCTCCTTCTATCACGACTTTTACCTCATATCCCTTTTCCATGAAATCGATAGAGTAGAGAAGGACATGGGCAAAGCACATCATTTCAGGATTGTAGGTTACAAGTGCCACTTTTTTCATAACGAGTATCTCTCCCTGGGTTCTTAAAACGATCGGATTGTGCCAATTAATTGGGGAAACGGTTGTCAACTCAGTAAAAATCATGTAACTCGAAAGAAGTTTATACAAAATAGTCTATAATCTCAAGCCTGTTTCGTTAAATGGAAAAAGGAAAAATGGTTGCATTGAAAAACTATATTCTGTCAGTTGTAAATCTGGCCTGGCCCTGTCTCCTCTTCACTCTGTTCCTGTTGGCTCTTATTCCAGGCTGCAGTCTGGAACCGAAAGAGCCGCTGCCGATACTTGGTACGATAGACGTACCGTATACGTTCACTGACCAGGATGGTGTTGCTGTCTCATCCTCTCTTTTTGCCAACAAGGTCTACGTGGCAGACTTTTTCTTTACCAGTTGTCCGACAATATGTCCCCTGATGAAATCTCAGATGCTGCGTGTTTACGAATCTTTCACAGCACAGGACAACATCCTGCTCCTGTCTCATACTATTGACCCTGAACATGACACTGTTGAAGTCCTGCACGACTACGCAGAACGGTTGGAAATTTCAGCTGCTCGATGGCATATGGTTACCGGCCCTAAAAATGAAATATATGACACTGCCAAACGCTATATGCTCGCAGCGATGGAAGATAAGCAGGCACCAGGTGGTTTTATCCATTCAGGTTCTTTCTGCCTCGTTGATCAATCAGGCAGGATCAGGGGGTATTACCGGGGTACAGAAGAGGAGTCAGTCGACAAGCTTATTGTAGATATAAAGAGGCTTCTCAATGAGACCTGATACTATCCTCTTTACTCTCTGCTTGAGGACTTGTCTCTTGTTGTTTCTCTTTGGATTCCTGTCAGGATGTACACAGGAGCATGCCGGGGAAAAGGTCTTCCAGAAAAAATGTTCCCAATGCCACGGCATGTCAGGGCAAGGCCTGAAAAAGCTTTACCCGCCGCTGGACAAGAGTCCCTTGCTCTCCGAACGAATCAATGAACTTCCATGCCTGATCCGACATGGCAGCAGGAAATCAGTTTATACAGCAAACACGACCCGCAACAGATTCATGCCAGCGATTCCATCTGTCAGCACTTCAGACCTGCTCATCCTGCTGGATTTTCTCCAGCGACGATGGTCAACCCAACCCACCGAGATCAACCAATCAATGCTCGAAGAGTGGCTTTCATCATGCAAGACCTGACCATAAAAAGGCTCAGCTGTGTTTTTGCCCTGATTTTGGCTCTGCTTTTCGTTATCCCGGCCTGTACAGATGAGCAAACCCGGGAAAACACACGATTACGTGATGAAATCATAGAGGTACATGACGAGGCCATGGATAAAATCGGTTATATGTATGAGCTCGAGCTCAAGCTGGGAAATATTACCGCAGATAGTTCCCAGAAAAAAGCCATTGATAATGCTATCTCAGCTCTACAGAAGGCCAATAAAATGATGTTTGACTGGATGCATCAGTACCAAACCCTCGCTGTTGATCCAGAACTGAAGAAAGACAACACCTATCGTCACCAGCAATTGCTCATGATAAGCGAAGTCCAGCGGCTGACCGACGAGTCAATCGAGCAATCAGAAAAGCTGTTGGGGAACGGGCAATAATATATATTGAAACGTTTACTCAAGGCCTGCCTGCGCCTGAGCGTCACGCAAATCGAGCCTTCAGGCACTTCCTCATCGTCAATCCACCGCACCTACTTCACACCTTTGAAATGGCTCGTCCGGTGTCAAACCATTTTTTTGATCTCCAACCTTTTCTAATAAACAACTATGCTTAGGGTATAGGCCTGATACGTAATAGACATTCTAACTCGGTAAATTTTGCAGGATCTGTCAGGGAGCGCTCATGTCAAGTAATTTTGGAACACTGTTTCGGGTATCTACCTTTGGAGAATCACATTGTAAAGCAGTCGGGGTTGTCATTGACGGTTGTCCCCCGGGGATAGCGTTAACAGAAGCTGATATCCAGCCCCAGCTCAGTCGAAGAAGACCCGGTCAATCAAAACTGACAACTGACCGGGCAGAACAAGATTCCGTTACCATCCTTTCAGGTACGGAAAATGGAATTACACTCGGTAGCCCCATTGCCCTCAAAATCAATAACCTTGACCAGCGCCCCTCTGATTATGGTGACATGAACACGATTCCCCGCCCATCTCACGCCGATTTTACCTACATGGCTAAATATGGTATCAAAGCATCTTCTGGGGGAGGAAGATCAAGTGCCCGGGAAACAATTGGCACGGTGGCGTCCGGCGCCGTCGCTGACAAAATTCTCCGAGAACAGTTCGGTGTCGAAATTGTTGGCTGGGTCAGCGGCGTTGGCCCTTATGAAGCCCGCCAGCCTGATATTGGTACCATTACCCGGGAACAAGTTGATAAAACCGATCTTCGTTGTCCAGACATGAGTGTTTCTGAGCAGATGCGCGCCCTTATTCTCTCGCTGAAAGAAGCAGGCGACTCCACTGGTGGAATTGTATCGTGCGCGATAAGAAATGTTCCGGCGGGCATCGGAGAACCAGTCTACGAAAAGCTCGAGGCCAAACTTGCCCAGGCCATGTTGGCAATTCCTGCTACTAAGGGATTCGAAATCGGTTCAGGTTTTTCAGGAACAAAGCTAAAAGGTTCACAACATAATGACCCGTTCATCCAGAAAGAAAATAGATTAGGCACGGCCACAAATAACTCGGGCGGCATCCAGGGTGGTATTGCTAATGGTGAATCGATATTCTTCCGGGTCGCCTTCAAACCACCGGCAACAATATCTCTGGAACAGAAAACTGCAAACTATAGTGGTAACCAGGTAACACTCCAGGCCAAGGGGCGTCATGATCCGTGTGTCGTTCCCAGGGCGATACCAATTGTTGAATCGATGGCCTCGCTGGTTATTCTGGATATGATTCTTCGTCAGGAAGCACGAAAAGCCCTGAGCAGAACCTGACAAAGAAGTTGTCATAGACATATTAGCAAGAAATAATAAGATAGCAATATTGCTATATTCAGTATATGGTTCGTAGTTTTTGAAGGAATTCTTATTAACTATTGACCATGCATTGTGCCAGATACGTGCTGGTAACAGGCATCACCCATGACTCCGAAACAAACTGTTCTCAGTAGATATATCGACAGATTTTCCCCCCCTGTCGGCCTGCTGCTCTTGATCCTGTCTATCGTTATCGGTGCCAGTACCGGTCTTGCTGCAGTATTATTCATCAAGCTGATTGCAGCTATCCAGTATTTCGGTTACTCAAAGCTCCCGGAACTACTGCCCTCTCTCGGTACACTCATATATTTCATCGTTCCTGTTGTTGGTGGACTGCTTGTGGGACCATTGATCCTTTTTGCCAAGGAAGCAAAAGGACATGGCGTTCCGGAGGTCATGCAGGCCCTGATCATCAGAGGCGGACGCATCCGCGCCCGAGTGGCGGCTGCAAAGATTGCGGCCTCAGCCTTGTGCATTGGAACAGGCGGCTCAGCTGGTCGTGAAGGTCCCATTGTCCAGGTCGGTTCCGCCCTTGGATCAAGCATCGGGCAAATTCTGAGGTTATCGGATGAGCGTATCAGGAACCTCGTTGCCTGTGGAGCAGCCGCGGGGATTGCTGCTACATTCAACGCGCCAATTGCAGGTGTTGTCTTTGCAATAGAAGTATTAATGTGTAACTTGCAGGTCCGTTCTTTTGGAAACGTAGTCATCGCCGCAGTTTCGTCATCAATTGTCAGCCGGGTCTTTCTTGGAACTCAACCAGCATTTTCAGTTCCTATCCATTCTTTCGTCTCTCCGATTTCACTGATTTTTTACCTGATCCTTGGTCTGCTGGCAGCACTGGTGGGCATTATGTTCATCAGGATGCTCAACACAGCAGAAAATGTTTTTGATGATTGGAAATTCCCTCAAATGTATAAGCCGGCTGTTGGCGCTGCACTATTGGGAATATCCGGTATCCTGTTCATGCAACTTCCCGCTGCTGAAGGCATCCTGATGCCGTTTATGTATGGGTCGGGTTTTCATTATATTGAAGAGGTTCTCCAGGGGGGATCATCGCTCTGGATCCTGCTCCTCCTTGTTTTCCTGAAGCCGTTGGCAACGTCGTTTACCCTTGGGTCCGGTAACTCGGGTGGTGTTTTTGCTCCCTCCCTGTTCATCGGGGCAATGCTGGGGGGAGCTCTTGGTATTATTTTTAAAAATTATTTCCCCGAGATCTCAGGTGAACCTGGTGCCTACGCTCTTGTCGGTATGGCGGCATTGTTTGGAGCGACTGCCCGGGCACCGTTGACAGCCATGCTCATTGTCTTCGAAATGAGCAATGACTACCTGATGATTCTCCCCCTGATGGTCGCAGGCATTACTGCTACTTATTTCGCCCAATGGCTGCACCCTGAATCGATCTACACCCTGAAACTTGCAAAACGGGGTATCCGTTTTGAGGGAGGACGGGATATGGACATCATGCAGGGCGTGAAAGTTCAGGAGGTAATGAGAACCAGGCTGGTAAGCATTAACAAGAATCAATCTGTGTCGGATCTGATGGCCCTGTTTCAGGAAACAAATCTGCTCGGCTTCCCGGTCATCACTGAAGGCAAGAAACTATGGGGTATTATTACCCTGCAGGATGTGCACAGAGCGCAGTCAGAAAATAATTTCAACCCCCGCCAGATGAAAGTCGAAGACCTTGCCATAGAAGGGCCGATCGCCGTTCATCCCGATGAGCCGATCTGGGTTGCGATACAAAAAATGTCTCCGCGCGATTTAGCCAGACTTCCAGTGATTGCCCGGGACGGGTCAATGAGGCTGGTTGGCATGATCAGCCGCAGTGACATCTTAAGGGCATACGATGTTGGCGTTGTCCGCAAGCAAAGAGGCCAGCTCGTTGAGCAGCAGACCACCCTGCGCTCCTCATCAGAAACCGGTTTTGTTGAGTTCGGGATTCATGAAGACGATGCCTGTTGTTATGTAAAGGTCAAGGACCTGCCGCTTCCGCAGCAGGTTAACCTGGTGTCAATCAAGCGGGAAGGAAAAGTCATAATCCCAAGAGGAAGGCATCAGTTGGCTCCTGGAGACGTTTTGACAGTTTTTGGCCTCTTGGAGGAAGTTGAAGATCTAAAAGAGTTCCTCAATAGTAAAAAAATGGAAAAAAAGGATTGATTTTCACCTCAGACGTCGAGATATTCGAGAATAGCCTCCCCCGCCAGTCTGCCCTCTGCAATAGCGGTAACCACGAGATCTGAACCTCGCACAGCATCTCCTCCAGCAAAAATATTCTCACGGGAAGTCTGGAATGGGTACCGGCCGCTTTCCGGCGCTATAACCAATCCTCGAGGATCAAGATCGACCCCTTGCTCCCCGAGCCAACTTTCTGGGCTCGGTTTAAAGCCAAATGCCATAATTACAGCATCAGCTTCCAAAGTATGCTCTGATCCCTCAATTTTCTCAGGCCTCTGGCGCCCTTTTTCATCCGGAGCCCCCATGCTGGTTCTAACAACACGGACTCCAGTCACCCGATTGTCCTGGTCAACAGCAATTGACAGAGGCTGTAGATTCCATAGGAATTCAACGCCTTCATCTCTGGCATTTTTTACTTCCTGCCGAGAGCCGGGCATATTCTGTTCATCTCGGCGGTAGGCACAAACCACACGCTGAGCTCCCTGCCTGATTGAAGTCCGCAGACAGTCCATGGCAGTATCCCCGCCTCCCAGGACGACAACACGTTTACCGGCCATGGAATGATAGGTTTGCTGTTTGTATTGATACTCATTCTCATGGCAGATATTACCAATAAGAAATGGAAGCGCTTCAAATACTCCTTCCGCCTCCTCATTTTCCAATCCGCCTCGAATCGATTCATAGGTTCCGGTCCCGACAAACACTGCAGGGTATTCTTCAAGAATGTCCTGGAAACTGACATCGTCACCAACATTGGTATTCAGTTTAAACTCAACACCCATTTCCAGGAAGATTTCTCTTCTCAGTATCATAACATCTTTTTCCAGTTTGAAGCCGGGGATACCAAAGGTCAGGAGACCACCAATTTCAGGATACCGATCAAAAACAACCGGCGTAACACCGTTTCTGACCAGAATATCAGCACAACCCAGACCTGCCGGTCCGGCACCGATTACAGCAACCTTCAATCCCGTCCTCACAACTTTTGACAGATCCGGACGCCATCCCATCTTAAATGCAGTATCGACAATGTACTTCTCCACACTACCGATGGTAACCGCGCCATACTCATCATTGATTGTACATGCCCCCTCGCAGAGTCGATCCTGCGGGCATATGCGGCCACACACCTCTGGGAGCGTGTTCGTGCGATGACAAAGCTCAGCGGCCTCGAGAATCCGGCCTTCCCCCGCCAGCTTAAGCCAGTCTGGAATGTAATTGTGAACAGGACACTTCCACTCACAATAGGGGTTACCGCAGCCAAGGCAGCGGTCCGCCTGCATTCGCAACTGGTTCTCGTTAAAGAGTTTGTATATCTCGACAAATGACTCCCTGCGGGTCCTCATCGATTTCTTTTGCGGATCAATACGATCCACTTCCAGAAACTGAAAAACATTCTGGTCCATATCAGCTCCTATTGGGTAGTCATCAGGAGTTCGGTGGCCGA
>NODE-572-length-13036-cov-7.08474_pt1 | contig 13036 bp, 6 predicted proteins | sample MGYA00139097_ERZ477577 | MGnify/ENA metagenome assembly ERZ477577 | reverse complement strand
AAGCTTAATGAAAAAAATCTACTATTTACCAGCGCTAATTTTTTCGATTCTTATTACAACATCTTTATTTGGACAACAATATATGACTGGTCTATCTTTTGATGACGGATCATCAAAAGGAATGGATATGTATGAATCCAATTCTTTTGGATTCGGCGAAGACATACCAGACAGTTCGAGCCTTCGTAAATACACCCCGTACCCAGGAAACCAAGGAAGTTATGGGACATGCGTTGGCTGGTCATTTGGATATTGTGGAATGACAACGCTATATGCTCGGCAATTCGGAATTGAAAATCGAAATGTAATCACTGCTCTGGCATTATGCCCTTATACTGTATATAATAACATTAAAGCTGAAGATGATGCTGGATGTTCTGGAGGTTCTAATCTTGTAAATGCCGGTGAGTTTTTAACCACAAAAGGAACAAAAAGATTTCACCTTCATGATTCAGATTGTGGAACAACAGATGAGGTTGATGAAGGCCTTATGATATACAAAGCAGATAGTTACTCTCCTATATGGGAATGGGGCATCGGTGAAGAAGAAGTGACAGACAAGGCCATAAAAACAAAAAACGCTCTAGCGGATGGAAACATTGTACTTATTGGAATGGGAGTTGGAACTTCATTTTGTGAAGGAGTTAATGAACATGGAGAATGGATTAAATCAACAGATCCATGGGAGAACATGCCAACTGGTGGACACGCTATGTGCGTAATTGGATATAATGACAATCGATTTGGAGGTACTTTTGAAATACAAAATAGCTGGGGACAAGATTGGGGAGATGGAGGATATGTCTACGTTACGTATGAAGACTATCAAGAATACGTTCAACGAGCGGTAGTTATGGAACTTGAAGAGGAGAATGATTGGAAAGACATGGCTTCGAAAAAAGGGTGTTTATTCGGAGATTGTTCAGGAGACTATAGTCGATTTACCTTTGATAACGGTGATTCATATGAAGGGCTTATTAAAAACGGTATGCCTGATGGCAGTGGTATTTACCAATGGAGTGATGGAGATCTTTACGCAGGAGATTTTAAAGGTGGATTGAAGGAAGGAGTTGGAACCTATTTCTATTCAGATGGCACTACTCAAAAAGGACATTGGAAGAATGATGAATTTAGAGCTGATTTAGCCTATTTGGATTATAACTACGGTACTGTTGACCTTGGAGATGCTTTTTGGAGGGGCTATTCTAATGGGAAAAACTGGATCTATGGAGCTTATTACGTAAGCTATGGTGAAAAAGTATATGAAGGTAAATTTACTGATGGCAACCCCGATGATTTTGGATTATTGAACCGTTACGGAACACATACTTTAAGTGAATTTAAAGATGGAGCATACGAAGGATTCAATGCTGTCTATGAATACGGAGAATGGACTGTTAATCAATGTAAAAATGATGAATGTGATGTTGTTGGTGATGAATTGATTAGTATAACCATCGAAGAATTACCAAAAGTAATGGAACCAAAAGAAGATTCTCTAGTTGGAACAACTGGTAATTGCACTTTTGGTGATTGCCAGAATGGATTTGCAAAATTCACTTATGCTAGCGGAAACAATTATGAGGGGTTTTTAGTAAATGGCTGGCGTCACGGATATGGAACTTATACTTTTTCAGGAGATAGTAAGATTGTTAGCTTTGAAGGTGAATACAGATTTGGAAGTAAAAATGGACTCGGTAGATACATTTTAAAGGATGGGAGCCGATTTATTGGAGAATTCAGTGATGGCTTACCTGAAGGAATGGGTATGTGGGTGAAAGCAGACGGCACTGTACAAGCTGGGACATGGGAGAAAGGCACATACGTAGAGGTGGACAATGAATTTGGATTTGCGGATTCAGAACCTAAAATCACCGACACTAAATCGAAAGAAGGTATAGATCCAGCTAGAGAAAAGGCTCCAAAGAAATTTAGCAGCCCTGTACTCCTTAAATAAGTTAATCTTCTGAAAAGAAACTCTATGGCACTATGAAATTTATTTCACTGCTCTTTTTTATATGTATAAATTCTGTTTTCTATGCCCAAGAAAACCCTGTACTTGTCGTTTCAAGTGGACATCATCAATCTTTAAACTGTGTAGACATAAGCCCTGACGGAAAGTTTGTTGCAAGTGGCGGAACAGATAACCTTGTTAAGCTCTATGATATGCGAATGCAACAAGAGTTGAACACATTCACAGGACACTCGTACGCTATAGTATCAGTAGAATTCTCTACGGATGGAAGATATTTGATTTCTTCCTCAAAAAAAGAATTGCTAGTTCATACGCACCCAGAAGGACGCCTTGTTAGTCGAATTGAAATCAATCGAACTTCCTCTAGCTTTACTTACCATGTCACTAAAGACATGCACATTTACTTAAGTCATGATGACGGATTACAATTATACAATGGTCTAACTGGAGAATTAAAAAAAACGTATCCTGATATTAAGAAGGATGGCTTTGTTATTCTTCCTGATGAAAAAACACTTATCATAACTACCTATGAGGTAGCAAAACCAGGTGTTGGCTTTTATTCTTTACCTGAAGGCATTAGAACAGACTTCATTCCTGTCGAAGGAATGTACAATAGCCGATATACCTCTTCCCTTGATGGTAAAACAGTCGCTTTTGAGGCTAAAGGTTGCGAGGTAGCAATACTAGATGTTAAAACAAAAACGATTTCTCCAGAAAGACTAGTGGCAGGAGTTGGCTTATTAAATGTATTGCAAATCAGCCCAAATGGAAAACAAATCATTACCTCCACATTTGATAACTATGTTCACTTCTGGGATATTAACACTGGGAAAAAAGTAAAATCAATTAAAGACCTGAGCCCTGTTGATGGTGACGCCATGTCTATGTCGATGAACATCAAAGATATGGACTACTCTGACGATGGTAAAATGGCCGTATTTTGTTACAATGATTTAATCAAGGGACGACAATATTATACCGTGGAGTGGTTCAATTCAAAGACCATGGAGTCAATCGGAAAGCACGCTGGAGAAGTAAAAATTGCCCTATCCATTTCTGTTGATGCGAGCGGTAAAATTCTGAGTACAGGTACGATTAACGACGCTATGGGTGTGAAGTGCATTGATCTTGCAAAAGGAAGTCAAAAAGCATTCATTCCTGGAACCGCCTATCACGGATCAGGCGGTAAATACCTTGCTGCATCTAGTGACTTTAATAAAGAACAGCCTAAACTGGACATATACCGAATGCCCGCTGTTAGACTAATTAAATCCTTTGATTTGTATGGGTTCGGAAATATTGGAATGTCTCCTAGTGGAAGATATGCAACCGCCATAGACGCTAAAAGTGCTCCGAACCCAGATCCTATGAAAGCACAAGTAGTGCCTTTCGCCAGAGTCTGGGATATCGAATCAGGAAAAGAAGTAGTTCACTTAGAAAAAACGCTTCAAACAATGCCTAGAGAATGTGTTTTTACAAAGGACGAAACCAAAGTACTTTTAATACATCCCGAACAAATTGAAACCGTAGACCTTACGACTGGAAAAGTAGTCAACTCAGCTAACGCTAGTGTGAATATCGCCTACAACATAGTGCTATCTCCTGATGGAAATGAAATAATGGGTGCATCATATAACGACGGAGTTCATGGAATAAATCATTCAACTGGTGAAACTATAACTCATTTAGAATTTCCAGCACTAACCTTACCTGTTTCCCTGAATTTTAGTCCTGACAATAAATTTTTAGCTGTGTCAGTAATTCGATTGACAGAAGATAAACCGAATAGAATTCAAGTGTACAATTGGGAGTCAAAAGAATTAATCTGCGAACTTATTGGACACACGTCAACAGTTCGACAGATGGTTTTTGGACCAGATGGTACTCGGCTATATTCAGCAGACGATAATGGCGTAATTGCTGCATGGAATTTAACAGATTGTGAGCTAGACGCTTCTTTCCTAGCTTTTGGAGAAGAAGACTACCTAATCATCTCTCCTAAAGGGTATTACAAAACTTCTAAAGGTAATATCGCGAACATAGGATTTAGACAGCAAGGATCTCTTTTTACATTTGACCAATTTGACTTGCGCTACAATCGTCCTGACAAAGTACTGGAGTCCATAGGAATGGCAAGCGAAAAGCAAGTTGAAATGTACACCAAAGCATATAAAAAGAGACTTAAAAGAATGGGCTTTGATGAAGAAAATTTCTCAATAAATGTTCATGCTCCAGAAATTGAAATTGTCAACCCTGAACAACTTCCACTCAATACCAACGCGAATAGCATCGACCTTAATATTAAAGCTTCAGATGCTTCTGTAACGCTTGATCGATTAGTTGTATCTGTGAATGGAACACCTATATATGGGAAGCTGGGAAAAACACTTAAAGGATCCAAGCAACAATCCTATGAAGGAAAAGTAAACATCCCATTAGTTGTAGGTGTAAACAAGATTCAATTATCAGTAATGAATGCCGACGGAACTGAAAGTGTTCGCAGAACTTATTCAATCGACTGCAAGAAAAAGATAGAAAAACCAGACTTATACATTATTGCTTTTGGCGTACGAAAATATAGCGACTCTTCTATGAACCTCACCTATTCAGATAAAGACGCAAAAGACCTTGTGGAGCTATTTCAAAAGAATGAAGGAGCTTCAGGAATCTACAACAAGGTACATGTTCAGATGCTGACCAACAACGATGTGCTTAAAGAGAAGGTTGCAGAAACTCGTTCAATGTTGACGAATTCAAAAGTAGATGATCAAGTCGCCCTGTTCTACTCTGGACACGGTCTTCTTGATGAAGAGCTTGATTATTTTTTATCAACTCATGACGTAGATTTCGCCTCACCTTCATCAAGAGGCTTACCTTTTGATGAATTCAAAGACCTAATTGATGGAATTCCAGCGAGAAATAGATTAATATTAGTTGATGCCTGTCATTCTGGTGAGATCGATAAAGATGAAGTTGAACATCCAACAGAGAGTAATTCCGAAGAAAATATTGCATTAAAATCAAAGGGATTTGCTGCAAAAGGAAAGAAAGTAGTTGGGCTAGGCAATTCTTTCGAACTTATGAAAGAGTTGTTTGTTGAACTCAGAAAGGAAAGTGGAGCTACCATCATTGCTTCTTCAGCCGGTAAAGAATTCTCATTGGAGAGTGCTGACTGGAAAAATGGTGTATTTACCTTCAGTCTAAAAGAAGGATTATTAGAACGCAAAGCAGATACTAATCAAGATCAAAAAATAACGGTTTCAGAACTTAAACGCTACCTGTTTGTGCGCGTGAAAGAACTAAGTGATGGAAAGCAAACTCCAACTGTACGCCGTGAAAACTTGCAACACGATTATGTTATTTACTAAGATGAAATTTATGAAACTGACAACTTCCCTACTGCTTTTTATCGGAATCACGACCACCTCATTAGCAGCAAAAAACTTACCTCAGACTGCTGAAGAAAAAATGGCCATACTTGAAAAAGTATATACCAACCTTTATAATGCAATGGGTATGAATGAAGATCGTCCAGTCCTTAAGTTGGACACCCGACGTTCCCGTAGTGTTGCCTATTTAAAGAAAAACAAAGACGGAAGTAAAACGATCGCGGTTGAAGAAAAAGCTTTTGATGTTTGTATGACCCTGGGAGATGATGGGACAAACGCACTCGCTTTTTTAATGGCACATGAACTGGGGCATTTTCGTTATGAACATCATTGGGGAGGCGAATTTGCATCCTCATTTGCAATTGCAGATATCCAAGATGAAATTGCGGAGGCTTCAAAGAAGCTAGGTGAGCTTAAGTTTTACGAAACACAGGCAGACCAAATGGGAGGAATCTACTGCTATTTGGCTGGTTACAATATTGCAGGAATTGGGCAGAAATTATTACCTAAAATGTATGAAGCTTATGGTCTACCTGCTATTAATAAAAAGTATCCATCTCTTGATCAGCGAATTGAAATAACAGAAGAGAACGATAAAAAAATGAAGTTGCTTATTAATGTATATGAAGCAGGTACTTATGCCCTTTTACTTGGTGAATATGCAGAAGCAAGACGCTGCTTACAACACTGTTTAAACAAAGGCTTTAAGAGTCGTGAAGTTTACAACAACATTGGTGTTGCGAGTTTTCTTGAAGCCGCAGAATTGATTGGTAAAGATGAAGTGATTTATGCCTACCCAATTGAATTGGATGTCGAATCGAGAATTCAAACCAATAGCAAAGGATTTGCAAGTAATGTTGAAGAATTACTGAAAGACGCAGGAGAAAAATTTGAGCAAGCCATACGTTATGATCCAAAATATGCCACAGCCTATTTAAACAAAGCTTGTGTTTATTCTTTACAGAAGAATTTTGAGGATGCTGAATACTTTGGTAAGAAAGCACTTCGAATTGCGAAGGAACATAATGAGCCAAACACCGCTGGAAACGCTTTGTGTATTTTAGGAATCACCTACCACCAAATGGGAGAACAAGAAGATGCTGAGGAAAAATTAAAAGAAGGAAAAAACGACTTTGGCAGCTATCTTTGTGACGTAAACATGAGCGTAGTCAAAGGCAAAAGACTCGAATCTATTGAATGGATTAAACGCCCTACTGAAGGCCTTTTCGAAGCTTCTGAACCTGCTGAAGGGTCATTAGATCGTCCAAAACGTGAAACACTAGATGGAATTGTAGATTTTATGGAAGATCTAGAAGGAGAAGAACTTGAAGAGATTAAAATCTACAAAGGCTCTTGCTACTATCTTTATTTAGAAAATTCAAAAATTTTGAACCTCACAACAGTAAATGATGAAGAGTTGTTTTTCCAAGTTTGCAATAATGGGTACATCGGTGAAACGGAAAAAGGAATTAGTATAGGCTCAGAAACTAAGAAAATTATGAAACGGTATGGATCACCTGATATAGCAATTCCAACTCGATCGGGAATGTTATACTACTTTACCAATCCGAAAATTGTATTCTTCACAAACGAAGGAAAAGTAGAGCGCTGGATGGTTTATCGAATGTATTAAATCTTAGGCAGTATTGTAGTGGAGGAAAGTCGATCAAAATATGTCATTGACATATCACAATAAAAACCTTTATACTTCTACCCCATTAATTCCCAGGCACTCCGGTAACCTCCAACCTTCTCCATGTACTCCAGAAAACTAGCGTAAAAAGTATCTTGACCAATCGTTGAACTATCACCAATCACGACTAACCTCTCCTTTGCACGTGTTAATGCCACATTAAGTCGTCGGTAATCTTTTAAAAACCCAATGATTGCATCGGGATTAGAACGAACAAGAGACAAAACAATTATTTCCATTTCTTGTCCCTGAAAACTATCTATTGTACTAATTCGAATTCCGTCGGGCAAAGCCCCTTTAGCCAATTGTACCTGCCCCGCATAAGGCGAAATAAAAGCCATTTTCTGATGATCATATATTTTCTGATCGAGTATCTTCTGAACTATCGAAAGCTCTCCGTCATTCATTAAACTCACCCCATCTTCACCAGCTTGTTCATCAAATCCAGTCCCAGCTGTATCATAGAATACAATGTGATCTCCGCAATCATTCTGATCATCGGGTGTATTCAATTTTCCTTCATAAAAATAAACACTTGAAAAATCCGCAATCGACTTACGCATTCGATATTGTGTGTCAAGAAAGTGAATGTTTTGACAATTCTTAAAACAATGTTCTAAAAGCGAAACCGAAAACCCTTTCTGAGCAGCTTTCGAGGAAAGCACAGTAGGTGGCAATTGAAACGGATCGCCAGCCAGCACCCATGAGTTGGCATATGGGAACACCAACCAACTTAGGGGTTCTATCGCCTGTCCTGCCTCGTCTATTACAAGAATGTCAAACTTTGCATCACGTGGAAGAAAATTATATACCCCGATTGGAGTACCGATGATCACGTCTGCATCTTCAAATAGCTTCGTATTGAAATAATTTTTAATCTCTCGTATTTCTTTACGTATTCGTTTAACTTCTTTATATAGTAAAGACCGCTGCTCTCTATCCTCCCTCCCAAAATTACGCTTATACTGCTGTGCCATCCGACGAAATTCCTCCGCTCGGATCCTTAACTTTTTAATTTCTTTATGTTCCCTAGCCTCTTGCATCTTTCCTTCTGAAGTAAATGGAAGAACATCTTCATCTACTTTAAGGCTATTTCCAACTCTTAAAATTTTCACCTTATTCTCTACGAGACCTTTTGCGATATTGTCTACGCCTGCATTGCTAGGAGCAACAACCAATATCTTTTTACCGAGATCAATTTGTTGACTAACTCCTTCAATTAAGGTCGTCGTTTTCCCCGTACCAGGAGGCCCATGCAAGAGCATTAAGTCATCATTTGCCAGCATGGCTCCTACTGCATTTTTTTGGCTATCATTCAAAAGGGTGTTTTTGAAATTGGTTTCGTCGGTCTCCTCCTTATACTCTCCAAACTTATGATCACCGTGTATTGATTCAAAAAGGCTAAATATTCTTGGATGTTCTTCTAATTCTTTAACCGCTTTTTGCATACATTCAGCTGTATACTTATCAGGAGTAAGTTTGATTCCAACCCCTTTGTCCTCGACCCAATCTGGAAACTCTGGAGCAAACAAACGAAACATTCCTTTCTGCCCATCCATACCAAGAAATACACCCTTAATAGAATCTTCTCCTTCAATAAAGCACTCTATAGCACTATTCTCTTTAAAAAGAGCCGTATCTGCGTAAAAAGGAAGTCGAAAAGAAATTTCAGGATAATCTGCATATCCAAAGGCTTTACGAGTAACGGATATTGGATGTAATACCACTCCCAAGGACCTCAATTGCTTCAACCCTACATCACCAGCTAACTTATATCGAATTTCTTCTTCTTGCATTTCTAATGAAATACACTCCAATAAACTACTCTGATGAGGGTGGAAATCAGCCATATTTTTGTTTACAACGGTATTTAGAATCAAACAAGTCTATTTACATCTCACTAGTGACCAGCCACTTGGCTCTAAACGATGAAAAATGGACCTTTTTAAGCACAACTGTTTTTATTGATCTACTACTCTCTAAAAGGGTCTAATTGAATCCCCTCTACTTTATTCTTATAATCCAACCACTCATTTTTCAAGAAGTGCTGAATATCTAAATTAGTATCCTCAAATACTCTTTTTGCCTTCGAATAGATATGCTCAAAGCGTTGATCATTCCCTTCCAGGTTGCCCCATATCTCCCAGGTCACACGCTGCACAATTGAATTCAATTCATCAGGATTCCTGTAAATACCTTTGATTTCTTGCTTTCCGAAAATATCATCAAGCATTCCCTGTATAGTATCATTCATTCTCTTTCCAAGTTTTGAAATCTCTTCGACGTCGCCATCCTTTTCATCTGGCAGCAACTGAGAAACACGCTTAATTGCACTCTGATTATCCCTCAACTCATCACAGACCTCTGTCAATTTGGTGGTTAATTCTTGCGCCAAAGCAAATCGTTCTTGCCTAACCTTTAAGTCAGCTTCTGAATAATTCATTCTTGGATCAAATTTCACTTCAGCTTGTTTTGAAGCTTTTATGCTATCACACTCCAATTCAATCGTATAAACACCCGGCATAACTGGAAATCCTCCTGGCTCTTCAGCATCTTTTTTAGGCTTTTTACTATTAGAGGATCTAACACGTTTCTGATCATGATACCAATACAATCGATTAATCCCTTTTTCAAGTTCAATCTTCAATGTTCGAATGGTGTCTCCCTCTGCATTGAAAACACGTAATTTACCTTCCGCCTTCTTCTCCGTCTTTTTATTTTCATCCTTGTCATCAGGTTGATAATACACCTGTAATCTTGATGCGGTCGTTCTATTCTCCCCTTCCCATGTTGCATCAGCTCCAAACCGAACACCTGGAGGGCGTTTACGAGAAACCATGTATGCAGTTGGAATATCAAAGAAAACTAAGCGTTCATCTTCCCATTTTCGTTGACTACTCAACGCTAATTCTCTCAAGGGTGTAATATCATCTAAAATATATGCTGCTCTACCAAATGTTCCGATAACAAGATCTTTCTCTCTTTCTTGAATCTTAAGGTCAATAGTACTTACATTAGGAAAACCATGCTTCCATTGATTCCAGGTATCACCTTTATCAAAGGAAATATATAATCCGTGCTCCGTCCCTAAAAACAATAGATTAGAGACAACTGGATCTTGAATGATACTCAAACAATAACCGTGAAAATCACTTTCATCCGCTAATTGCTTCCATGTTTTTCCTGCATTCGTTGTATGAAACAAGTATGGTCGCCAGTTGTTACGACGATAATCATTAACAACAACAAAGGCTTCATCAGGATTGTGCTTTGAAGCATGGATTTGCGGTATCCACGCCCCTATTGGCATACCCTTAATGTTCTTTTCCAACGAAGTCCATGTTTCACCACCATTCTTTGTTATATGAACACGACCATCATCACTAGCCGCCCAAATCAACCCTTTTTCTATTTGACTCACCTCAATCACCGTAAGAGTTGTGTAATTCTCGGCCCCCGTTACATCGAGTGTTAAACCGCCACTTTCCAATTGTTTTTGCTTGGTAGTATCGTCAGTGGTTAAATCTTCCGAAATAAACTCCCAGCCATCTCCATTGTTCGAACTTTTATGAACAAATTGAGAACCATAGTAAATCGTTTTTGGATCGAATGGGTCTTGTGCAATAGGTGCATTCCAGTTAAATCTTAACTTAACATCTCCCCCTGTAGTTGGTTGAACATCTTTAATATAGCCGGTATTCAAGTCGTAACGGCCTAAATTTCCACCTTGACTCATTGCGTACCCATATCTGTTTGGTTCAATAGGATCTGGACTAACATCAAAACCATCTCCAAACATTACTTCTCTGAAGTAGGAATTTCGAATTCCGCCTGACGCCCACACATATGCAGGACCTCTCCATGAACCATTATCTTGCATTCCACCATATACATTGTACGGAAGCTCATTATCAATATTGATGTGATAGAACTGAGAAACGGGAAGATTTTTGATAAATCTCCATGTTTCCGCTCGATCTCTAGAAATAGCCATACCGCCATCATTACCAATGATTACGTAATTAGGATCTTCAGGATGTACCCAAAAAGCATGATGATCAGGGTGAACACCGGAATATGGGATGATTATCTGCCATGTCTTCCCCCCATCTTCGGAAAGTGAGACGCGACTCCAGAGACTATATACACGATTTTCATTGACAGGATCAACAAAAATGTCACTATAATAAAAAGGTCGGTCACCAGCATTTTTATCAGAACTGATTTTTTTCCATTTAAAACCACCATCATCACTGCGATAAAGATCGTTCTTCTTGGCTTCAATTTTCGCGTATATTCTATTTGGATTACTTGGAGATATTGCCAATCCTATTCTTCCTAATTCTCCTTTTGGCAAGCCGTCATCTTCCGTTCGTTCTACCCAAGACTCTCCACCATCAAAAGAAATATGCAATCCACTACCTTCTCCTCCTGAGCGAAAAAACCAAGGGTCACGTCTGAAATCCCAAAGGTTCGCAATTAACTTATTGGGGTTAGAGGGGTCTATTACAAGGTCACCTATTCCCGTCGATTCATTTCCTTTTAAGACCAATCTCCATGTCTTTCCTCCATCCGTAGTTTTATAAACACCACGATTCGGATTATCCCCCCAAGCTGGACCTTGCGCTCCAACCCAAACAGTATTAGGATCATTGGGGTGAATTATTATTCGATGAATATTTCGTGTATTCTCAAGACCTATCAAGTCCCATGTTCTTCCGGCGTCTAATGAACGAAACAACCCAAAACCACTACTTTGACTGTTTCTTGGGTTACCTTCCCCGGTTCCAACCCAAATTACAGAAGGGTTGGACTGTTGAATAGCCAACGCACCAATATTCATTGTTGGCATCGTATCACCAATAGCTTCCCATGTTGTTCCGCCACTCGTAGACTTCCAAACTCCACCCGATGCGGCTCCTGCATATATTGTATTAGGCTGACTATGTACGACATCGATACATGTAACTCGACCACTCATACCAGCTGGGCCAATTTGTCTGGTTTTCATATTTTTAAAAACCGACATATCGACCTTTTGGGCAAAACTTGTCAACCCAAAACAAAGATTTAATACCAAAAGAAAGCTCTTCATACCTTATTGTTTTTTGTGCAAGATACTTAATCTCATTGGAGATTAAGCACCCGGTTTCATGAACGATATTAGTATCGACTCTTACCACTAGTACAAGGTCTTTTCCTTTCTTCACAAAAAAACGACTATCAACCTATTGTTAAGAATTCATCGAATATTCCTTACGATATTGTAAAAAAAACTAATATGAAGTATCTGCTTTTTCTAATTATCAGCATCTCCACCTCTTTTATTTTTGCTCAAGAAGAAGTCATTGAGAATGAAAAAATTCAACAGACAATATCACTCCTGTTTGACGGAATGAGAAAATCTGACAGTAGCATGGTTCGTTCTGCTTTTTTGACTAATGCTGGGATGCGTACAACCTTCACAAACAAAAAGACCGGACTGCCATCTATTCAAAAGGGCAGCCTTGATAAATTCCTAGAAGCCATCGGGACTGAAAAAAATGATTTTTGGGATGAACGAATTTCAGAGGTGCAAATTCATTTAGATGATAACCTCGCTCAAGTCTGGATGAATTATTCATTTTATATCAACGAAGAGTTTAGTCATTGTGGAGTAAACTCAATACAACTAATCAAAACGAGCGATGGCTGGAAAATATCAGACATTGCAGACACACGAAGGGCAGAACGCTGTGGTAAATAGGCTAATATTCACTCAAGTTTCCATTAAATATTATACTTTATTCGCTGAACAAACAGTACATTTATTCAATGTTTAAAATCGTTGATATTGGATACTGCCTGAATGAACTTTCAGAATTAGCAATCATTGACGTCCGCTCTCCAGGGGAGCATGAAAAAGGTCACATCCCAGGTGCAATTAATATCCCTCTATTTTCCAATGAGGAGCGGGCAGCCGTGGGAACCGTTTAT
>NODE-571-length-13046-cov-4.68401_pt1 | contig 13046 bp, 12 predicted proteins | sample MGYA00139097_ERZ477577 | MGnify/ENA metagenome assembly ERZ477577 | reverse complement strand
CAATCAGTTAAAATGTGTCCTTTAAAATTCCATTGATCAATTAATATATCCGTCAATAGACTATTGCTGCCGCAACAGGGCTCATCATTTGTTCTGTTATAGGCACACATGATAGACTCTACATTTGAGTCAACCAATTGTTCAAAAGCGGGTAAATAGGTTTCATAAAGATCTTTTTGACTTACTATGGCATTGAATTCATGTCTTAGTTTTTCGGGGCCACTATGCACAGCAAAATGCTTAGCACAGGCAGCAGTTTTCAAGTAGGTTGGATGATCACCTTGCAAGCCTTTTACAAAAGAAGCTCCCAGCAAGCCAGTTAAAAACGGATCTTCCCCATAGGTTTCCTGCCCTCGACCCCAACGAGGATCTCTAAAGATATTTACATTGGGTGTCCAGAAGCTAAGTCCGTTATAGCGTTTATAATTTCCTGCTTTTTGGGCGGCATTGAACATGGCTCTTGCCTCATCTGAAATGGCAGTTGATACCCGATATAATAGATCAGGGTCAAACGTAGCAGCCATTCCAATAGCCTGAGGAAAAATAGTTGCATTACCCGACCTGCCTACTCCGTGTAAGGCTTCGTTCCACCAATCATACGGAAGTATATCAAGGCGATCAATTCGAGCAGAGCTATTTACCATTTGTGAAACTTTTTCTTCAATGGTCAGTGCTTCAAGGAGTAAATCAATCCTATCATCAAGTGGTAGTTTGGGATCTTTGAAAGATCCGTTTTGGGCTTGAATAAGGCAAGTACTTGCCAATAAAAAAAGGCTGATAAGCCAATACCGCTGCGTCTTTGTTAAAAATAAATCCATAGGTTCAGATTAAGAAGCATAAAGATAGGAAATGCTGTTAAAAAACTGATGAAAGAATTACTGCTGATCGGAAGTTTCTGACATGGATTGTTAGATCAAAAAAGGGAACCAGACTTTTCTGTCCAGATTCCCTTTTTGAATTATAATTTACCCCTCACTCTTGGGGTAGTATGGTTAATTTTTAGGTTTAATATTTTGATTGACTCTAAATAGGTTCCCGGGATCATATTTGGTCTTTATTTCCACAAGACGGTCATAGTTCTGTCTGAAACTGTCACGCACTCTTTCCGGACCTTCATCCATCATAAAATTGGTATATGCACCACCAGAAGAATAGGGATGTAATGCTTCCTGATAGCTTTTGGCCCAATTGGTAATTTTTTCAGCATTGGCAGGGTCAGCATCTACACCAACAAATACACCTGCGTATTTTGCATCTCTGAATGCCCAAGGGGTATCTGTAAGTCCTGGTCTGCTGGCTGCACCACTAATAGGGTATAAATGCATTGCTGAAAGTGGTGTAGGGATGATCGCACCATATTTTTTATGTTCAGCTCTAGCCTCTGCTCCTAGTTCTGTAAAGAAATCAGCTCTCCAATACCATTGTAATCCTTCAGGAAATAAACCGTCGAATAAAGTATTTACTGATGGATGAGGCATTTCTCCTACATGCTCAAATATTGGTTGTTTATCCCTTACAGGCTGGAATAGCTCATCGAATTTACCAGGATCACCCGCGTAACACCATACAATCCCGCAAAATTTCTTCAAATGTAAATCATCTGGAAACGGAGGTCCGGGAATCACCATGGTTGCCACAAAACCATTTAGCTCTTCCGGAGCATTATGGATAAAATCGTGGTACCACTCCATGATTTCTTCTGTTTGTTCTATAGGCCATAGGGTGGGACCTGCAATAACTGTTTTCAGTGGATGTCCTTGAAATTTGAAAGAAGTAACGATTCCGAAATTACCTCCACCACCTCGGATAGCCCAGTGAAGATCTGCGTTTTGAGATGCATTTACAGTTACAAAAGATCCATCTGCCAGGACCATATCTGCTTCGAGTAAATTATCAATAGTGAGGCCAAATTTTCTTGACAAGTGTCCTACACCACCACCTAGTGTCAATCCTCCAACGCCAGTTGACGAGATGATTCCCGTTGGTACCGCCAGACCATATGCATGGGTGGCATGATCAACTTCACCCCAGAGATTACCACCACCTACTCTCACCGTGTTATCTTGAGTATTTACCCTGACATATTTAATGCCAGAGAGGTCAATGACCATTCCACCATCGCAAATTCCCAAACCACCTCCGTTATGACCTCCGCCTCTTACGGCCACTAAAAGGTTGTTTTCACGTCCGTAGTTTACACAGGCAATAACATCAGCCGCGTCAACACATTTGACGATCATTCCAGGCCGTTTATCGATCATCCCATTATATACTTTTCTTGATTCATGATAGTTTTCGCTATCCGGAAGAATTACATCTCCCCGGATCTGAGCTTTAAAGTCTTCAAAGTTGGCTTCCATAAGTTTGATATTTAGATTAGTTAATTACGTTGGATTACAAGGAGATATGGTAAAATTATGTTGACCTGTCAATTTGAGATGCAAGTTTTAGATCAAATAATTATATAATTGACTCAAATACGCTTTTATAAGGGCATTAAAATCTTAATCATCTTTGTTTGGGAAGGAAAGATGCCAAATCACATTTGACTTTTATCAATTGGATTTCTACTAAGTTAATCAATTTTTCCGTAATGAATAAATTTAAAGGCTTATAGACAATAAGTTAACCCACTTTACCAGATTCCGGGAATCATGATTTTACGGTTTTTAGGATATTCAGGAAAATGATTTCTATACCATTTGTGATGACCAAGTGCCCTTGGGATCAGATTTGCACCGGTCCATATTAGAAAAGATAAGGCCGGTAAATTCCAGGCCATGATCACAAAACCTGTCCATTGTACTAATTCTCCAAAAAGATTAGGACAGGAGATGTATTTGAATAAAAAACCAGTCGGAATTTTATAACTTGTTTCCCCAGGCTTTCTTAAATGAATCAAAATATGATCACTTTTTTGATTGATCATAAAACCAAGTATAAAAAGCACAAGCCCCAAAATAAAATTCCATTGGTAAAATGAATCTGGACCATAAGATTCAAAATGAGCAAGAAAGTATCCATTGAGCCCCGCATTCATACAATTAAAAAAAATGGCAGACCCGACAATGACCAGTGGCATTTTTTTTCCTTTTGTTCTTATCCTAAAAGGATATATAAAAGTTCTGTTCAGGTAATGAACGAGCCATAATAGGGATAAAATACTTGCGTATGCACTTTGATCTGAACTCAAATAGAAATAAAGAATGATAAAAAATGAGGGAGCTTCCATAATCACCCACCCAAGTTTATTAGAAATTTCTGGACCCCATCCTTTCTTAACATGTCTTCCATAAGGCGCTGTAACATATTGTAATAGCAAAAAAGAGGCTATTCCAATACCAGCCCAAATGATACTGATTAAATTAATCGTTTCTAAAGTCATATCATGTCATTTTCATTGAACCATTGAATAAGGTCTTTAATACTATGTTGAGTTTCTCGGTTCGAATGCCCAAGCTCTTTTATCGCCTTTGAGCAATCCATTCTCTTTGGAGCATATTTTAAAGTGGTTAAACTTTCTTTATTTATGGGCCATTTGAGTTTAAAAAATTGATCATAGATCTTGATAAAAGGCAAGAATTTAATCAATAAATCAATCGACAATAATGAAGGCGTTTTAGTTCGGCAAGCGATTCTGGCAAGCTCCTTTAAACTGATATATTGCCCTCCTGTAAGGTATACCCCTCCCTTTTTTGCCATAGAAATACTATTGATAATGGTTCGAGAAAGATCCCTGACATCAACCATGTTATATCCGCCATTAGTAATAAATGGCAGCTTTCCCTTAGATAAATCGAGGATGGTACGGCCAAACCGAGAAGGACCTGGATCTTCTGGACCTACAATTGCTGTAGGTCTGATAATTATGGCGTCCAAATCGTTCTTTTCGACATTTTCAAGCACGAGTATTTCACTCTGTGCCTTTGTCCAGGCATAAAAAAATGCTTTGTCAGATCTGTAAGGTCGGTTTTCATCAAAGACCTCATTTTGTAAGGGATCTTCGGTGGCAGTAGATGAACTGATATAAATAAATCGAATGGGTTTTTGTAAGCAGGATTGTATCAGATTTTTGGTTCCATTTACATTGACTTCATAAACAGTATCATGATCCATTTCACCTAAAGAAATGGCGCTGGCACAGTGAATTATTGCATCACTTTTATCCGTTAATTGCGATAGGGCCTCTAAGTTACTGAGATCACCTTTAACCCAGGTCAAAAGAGGATGTATAAAAGGGAAAGAGGAATTCCTGATCAAGGCTTTTACCTTATATTCCTGATCAAGTAGCGCTTTGATGAGGTTTATTCCCAAATGCCCTGTTCCTCCGGTTATGGATATGGTTTTTATATGTTTCAATAACTGCTCTTTCATTGATTATTGCGCTCCATTTTTTTAGGGAACTTTCTATTGTGAATCTCTTCTTTTAAGATGGCATTGATGTCTTTTTTGGCTCCTTTAAGAAGGTAAACACTTGTTAATCTATCTCTTGCGTATTCGTTTTCCACTTTTCCAATCAGCGAGATCGAATCAAAGAGAGGAGTCTCTCTTTTTCGCTCCGGATCATCATCCCATGGCCCCTTTACAAGAATAACGTTTTCAATGATCATCTTATCTAATGGATACCAATTTATATAGTCAGCGTCTAAAGTAAGTGCTTCAGTATATGTTTGATGTGCATAAAAATTAATGGCACCAGCCATTCCATAACCATCACAATGAATGAGCGTAGCAGATTTATTGGAGACGTTTTCAAAGGCTTTATCTACGAGCGACGCGAGTTCATTCCATCCTTGCATGTCAGCAAAATCCTGTGGCAGCGCATGCTCCTTTCCATCTTCCCATCTTAACAAACCCAAGGACCGAAAACTATCAGGATTTTCAACGATTTTCTGAGGTGATAATACCGGTAAAAATATTGGAAATATTGGAATTATTACGATTATGGGAATGAACAACAATACAGGACGCAAGTATCTTTTCTTGCCTTTATTCAGAATTTTTTCCAGATAAACGGCTCCAAAGGCTATGAAAGTTGGGTAAAGACCAATGGCATAATAACTTTTCGCTTTTAGATATACATAAGACAGGATGACAAAAATAAAGGTCCATAGGAGAAAGCGAAACTTTTTGAAAGGTTCGAATCTGAAGAAGGAGATAAATCCGGCAATCAGAACAAGGTGCGCCCCACTAAAAAAAAGCAGTTGATCCTTTAGAAATTCCATTCGGTCTACATTCACCAACTGTGTTTTTGACAAGGTGTTTAGATGCCATATCACTGGAAAATCATTTTGATACTGCCACCACAGATTAGGAGCAATCAAAATCAGTGTCACTAAGAGAACAAGGTAGAATTGTTTGTTGGTAAAAAGGTTTCTTTGTTTAGATAGCAGCATGGCAGGAAATAAACCCAAAACCAAAAAGGAGATATTGTATTTATTTAAAAACCCAAGTGCAAAAGCAAATCCGGTATACCATAACCATTTGTTTTCTTGTGATTGTACAAAGCGAATGATGGTAAAAAACAGGGTAGTCCAAAGCAGGAATTCAAGTGAATTTGGCTGGTAGAGGGTATTGATACGAAGTAGAGCAGATAAAGTTACACAAAGTGCACTGAGGCTGAGAGCAAATAAATTACCTCCCAGGGTTTCTACTATTTTCCATACAAACCATATGGTCAAAGCCCCGAATAATGCAGGAAAAAATTTCACCCAAAAAACAGTTTTCCCAAGAGAAATGATCAGGTATGACAACCATGCAGTAACGGGAGGGACCGATATATATCCCCAGGCGATATGATTGCCCAGATCAAGGTGAAGAAATTCATCCCTATGCAATTCATACGCCGGGTTAATAGCGATATACTGTAAAACAAATTTTAAAAGGATGAATAAAAAAAGGACAAGGGTTTTGTTCTTCATTTTAGGAATATAACATTACTGCAAGATAAAAAATCCTTGTAAATAGGAACTCTTGAATCATCAATTCTTCAATTAATCATCGCTTTTTTGAAATAATTGGAACCCAGATCTCTTCAGTCGCCTCTGGGTCATCGGGTCTGTAATTATTTGGAAGCAGTTCAAAATGTTCTCTGTGATCCATTTCGTAAGCCGACTTTGGGAGCCAATGCGTAAAAATATAGCCAAATGTCTGTTGAAATTGGTCAGGTGTTCCTCTGTGGATAAAAATAGCATATAAGCCACCTTCGATAACATAGGGATAAAGATTTTCGGGAATGTTTGAATGATCGTTAACTTCTGCAGCAGCCCATTTGATGAATTTCACCGAAGGATCGAAATTTATAAAATTTGGTTTCTCAGCATATACCTGCATGGCATATAGGTTTTTTGATTTCAAATTTGAAATTTTTTTCTTCAAAGGCATAAAACCCTGCCATAATGCAGCAGTTTGGTTGTTTATATATGACATTTGCTTATATCGACCAAGCAATAAAGTATGATCTAATGTTTCGATTCTATCAAACATATTTTCGGTTAAATTATTTTTAAAATTCGAAAGTTTTAGATTTGTAGAACTCATCATCAAACATTACCTGAGCATGTCCGCTTGGAGCATCATAAGGAGCCTTTGGCAAAACAGATGGATTTGAAGGATAAGAGCCATTTTCAAAGGTCAATTCCTTAAACACACCGGCATCTTTTACCAATAAAATCGACCATTCGTTTACTTTAGTACTCTCAACAAAAATAGGAGCCCTGGTTACAGTGAACTTTGTGATGACCTCACCATATTTATCCAAAAGAAGGAAGGTACAACCTCCGGACCCACAAAAATAAGAGCTCATAAATCGCACAAAAATTTCCTCATTTCCATCATTATTTAAATCGATCTTGTAGAACTGAAATTTTCTGTCTTTGGGTTCCAAAAAAGAAATATCATCTTTTAAAAAATCATTTACGAGAAAGTTTTTAAGGTTATTTGCTGTTTGTTCATCAGTTGACTGAGGTACGAATTCAGTTATCTTATTTTCAGGAATTTCGTTTTCAGTAACAGTATCTGATTTGGAAATAATGTCAGGTGTTACTTCATTGTTTTTATTTGATTGCTGATGCTCTCCTTTGCAGGAGAATAGAAGTAAACAGATAAAAGCGATGTATAAATTTCTCATAATGTTTGGTTTTTGTAATTCACTTAAAAATTGAAAGCTAAATTTAAGCATTAAGATAATACCTGGCAAAATCTTCGAAAGAATCAAATCTTTGATCAAAATTTTTACAGTGACCGAAGCCATAACGCATAAAAATAAATGGAACACCAGCTTTTTTACTTTGGATCATATCAGAATTAGTATCTCCAATATATATTGGTCTTTTCAATTGATAATTTGAGATTAGAGTTGATATATTTTCATGTTTGGCTTTGTAATTTTGACCATGAGAAAGAGAATCCAGGATTAAATGATCAATCCCCGCAAATGTCATAAAATGTTTGATGGTAAACTCAGGGCAATTACTCACAATAAAGAGTTTGTATTTTTTTTGTAATAAAGGCAGAAACTCTTTTACACTGGGATAGATTTCCCCACCAATTTCATCGATCAAATCATATTGGAGTTGGACAACTTCTTTATAGCGAAGAGCTCTTTCATTTTCCGGGAAATCGCGAAGAACGATTTCAAGAAATGCTCCCTCTTCCAAACCCATTAAATTATCCAAATCAGTTTTACTCAGTCGATTGCTAAGACCGTGAAGTTCAAAATATTTATTCCAGGCAAGTGTATAGGTGTTGACGGCATCCCAAAGGGTGCCATCCATATCAAAGATCAAAGCATCTGCAGAGATCTTGTTACTAGTGTCGTATTTCACAACGAGAAATTTTTATCCTTTTTTAGCCAATCTTCTTATGATCGCCCACTGTTTTAGGGTTTCCTTAGCTTCAACTGCAGGGAACCCAAGTATGGTTTTCCCGTCAGGGATATCATTAATAATTCCAGATTTTCCTCCAATGGTTACTCCATTTCCAATGGTTACATGATCTTTTACAGCCACTTGCCCAGCCATGATGACGCCATCACCAATTGTGACCGAGCCTGAAATTCCGCAGCTACCGGCAATCAAACACGCCCTGCCTATTTTACAATTATGACCTATTTGCACCAGGTTGTCAATTTTTGTACCGTCGCCTATAGTCGTTGAACTGAATTTTCCTCTGTCTATACAACTGGAAGACCCAATTTCTACTTGATTTCCGATAACGACATTGCCAATATGGGTAATTTTAACGATCCCTCTACCATCCGGACTAGGTCTGTAACCAAATCCATCAGATCCAATAGTGACATTGGCCTGAAGTATAGAATAGTGACCTACAATACATCTTTCAGCAATGACCGTTCCAGGTTTGACGATGCTATGATCACCTACTACTGCTTCATCTAAAATAGTGACATTCGGATAGATAGTAGCATTTTTACCAATTCTTACTCCGGGACCTATATATGAATTTGCCCCGATTGAGGCTCCCGAATCAATAAAGGCTGTTTCATCAACGATAGCCGAGGGATGTATACCTTGAGCCAATTTAACAGGCGTAGGTGTAAATAATTCGAGTAATTGAGCCATGGCCAGATCTGCATTGTCTACTTCAATAAAGGCTTTGTTAGACCCCGGATCGGTCAATTGTAAAGAACGATCAACGATTGCTGCAGAGGCATTGGATTTCTCCCAAAGAGGTATATATTTTTTATGACCTATAAAAGTTATAGAACTTTCTTTTGCCGATTCAATTTGTTCCGGTTCTGATATCTGTTGATCTGTATATCCGATTAAGCTTCCATTTAGCAGCTTGCAAAGCTCCTTGACGGGATATGATTTTGATGCATTTTTCATGATCGAAAGATAAGGATTTATTAGCAGGAGTTATTTAACTCAATATCATTTCATATAAATTATTAACGGCATACTTTGTGGTTTTTTCGCCAACTTTGACAAATCCATAATCTTCGTAATACCGACATAAGCGAGGATTCGAGCCATCACAATCCAAGCGAAATTTTTCAATTTTATCTTGTTTTAACTGGTCTATGATTCTAAGCATTACGGCTGTGCCAACTCCCTGGCCGCCACGGGAGGGTAGAACCACCAAGGAATGAATATATCTGGTATTTTTTTCTATTCCTTTTTCATCCCAGTACAGCGTGTCTTTGTCTAGAAGTCTGAACATGGCTATTTTCTTTCCGTCAGGATCATAAACAAAAAAGAATTCTCCATTGTCAAATCCCTCTTTTACCCAGTTTATTTTTTCCTCCGGAGGATCAACCCAATAGCTCCATTGACTAACCTTTTTTTTGGTAAGAGACTGGCTGGCGAGTTTAAAAAAATGTAGTGCATCTTCAAGCTCGCTACTTAATGCTTGAATGAATTTTATTTCCATATCCTAAGTCAATTAAAGGCTATTTCTTTTGAATCAACTTGTTAAATTCCAAGGCTTTTTGAATCCAGAAATCTAAATCTTCGTCCTTGTCAAACCCTTCAGGTTCGATAAAAAGAAACCCTCTCATTACAGAACCGGTAAAATCCATCGGACGACTACCTTCCTTTTTGAGCAATGTTTCATAGGGTAATTTTCCGACCCTTACCATGAGTCTGTCTGATTGAGAATTCTTATCCATATCAATACCAATACACATCTTATCATTGACCATAAAGATGAGCCCACCCATCATTTTCTTTTCGACAACTTTTCCTTTATTGACAAGTCTTTGCCGCACTTTATCGGCTAAAAATTCACTGTAGGCCATATTCAATATATAATTTTAGAAGTGGTGTACACAGCATACTAATGTACAAATTATCATAATTCAAATTCATACTTATGAAGAAAGAACACAGCGAATTCCTTCTCGATCCATTTCGACTATGCATTCATTACATCGGTTGCACAAACTTTTTTCGACGAGGCCTTCTTTGATCTTTATCAGAAATTCTGGGTCATGAATTAAGGGTCTTGCCAAAGCGATAAAATTGAATCCCGCATCCAATATTTCTAAAATCCCTTTTCTTGAATCAACTCCCCCTAAATAAACTAGATCAATAGAAACGGCTTGCCTTACTTTGAGTGCCTTTTCAAGGAAGAAATTCGGGGTGAAATCATATTTTTTAATGATAAGAGGTCCAAATAGCGACATAGTGATCTTTTCAGCCCAGGAAGAACCATTTTGAATCATTCCTTTTAAAGGGATATGACCACGCATCATATAGAAAGGAGATTTACTTGTGAATCCTCCACTTAAAACGATCGCAGCACAGCCTATTTCTTCTAGTTTTTTTGACACATAAATGCAATCTTCAAGAGAAAAACCTCCTTTTACGCCGTCATCTAAATTTAACTTGACCAGAACCGGAAAATCTCTACCCACCGCCAAGACGACTCTTTTTACAACCTCTAAAGGAAAGCGACTCCTGTTTATGATGCTCCCTCCATATCTATCATTTCTTTTATTGGTCAAAGGGCTTAAAAACTGGCTTAATAGATAACCATGACCCATATGAATTTCCAAGGCATCAAAGCCAATAGATTGAAGTGCTATAGCCGATCTGACAAAATCTTCAATAACCTCTTCAAGCTCGCTTTCTTGCATAGCATTAGAAAAGCCCAAACCGGAGAGAAAGCCGTAAGCATTGAAAAGTTTACTTGGTGCAAATATCTTTTTTGCTTTTTTATTTTTTGAGAAAAATCCGCAATGGGTTAGTTGAATCGATACCTTTCCTCCTGCAGCATGAACCTTTTCTGCCAGCTTTTTCAAAGGAACAAGACTTAATTCATTGATATACATTTGGTCCTCAAAGGTTCTGGCATCCGCAGAAACTGCCCCATAAGAAATGGTTGTCAAACCGACACCTCCCTTTGCCAGGGCCACATGATGATCAATTAGTTTTTGGTTAGGGATTCCTTTGTCATACATTCCCTCGTAAGTAGCTGATTTGATAAAGCTATTGTCAAGAACAAGGGAAGAGCTGCCGATTCTTTTTGCTGAGAAAGCTACATTTATGGATGATTGATTTGTCAATGGATTTTTATCCATATCGATATAAAACGCTATTCGTTACTTTTTTCCGGCATAATTCTCGGGCTCCAGATTTCATAAATCGGAGCTCCCTTAGAGCTCATACCACTGTGATGCCATTCGTTTTCAATAACTTCATATTGGAAAGACAATTTAGCGCCAACCCTGCTATTATCTCTTGAAAAAAACTCTATTTGTTCAGTATAAGTGCCGTTTTCAGCCGTATAGCTACCCCCACCTGTTCCAGAGAACTTCCCGGTGGCTGTATTAAATGCAATCCATTGAAAGCGCGAAGAAGATAGAATTTTCATCGTTTTGCGATCACCAGGAGTACGGCGCACCATATTGCCGTCTCTTTTCCGACCTGTAATTAGCCAAGCCCCGTTCAAATCTCCTTCCTGACCCGAATCAATTCTAGTCCAAATCTTGTCACTTCCTTCAAATAGTATGGTGTCACCCTTAAGATCAAATAGCTGCTCTTTTGTTGTACCTACGGCAGTACTATCTGCTGAAGAAAATTCAATCTTTATCATAAAAAGATTCTTGTCAATGGCCCATGAGCCTCCGAAAGTGCGAACAAATGCTCCGGTTTTTTCATTGTACAAAGTTTCCGCCAAATAACCGTCCATAACAATAGTGGTAATTGTTATTTTTTCTCCCGCCTCATTTGTTTCAGAGCTGGTCCAGGCCCCTTGAATCGCCTTGGAAATATCAGACTCATCAGTATAAAACTTATGATTAGAATCAACAGTATCTTTAAGATGAGAAGAGTATTTTCCGGTAATCAAAATTGAAAGTGCCAATAAGGGTAAAAAAATAAGAGTTTTCATATTTTATCTATTAATTGTAACGAATTTCTTTAAGTCAATAATAACGAATTAGGTAAAGGCAGGAATACCTGTAATATCCATTCCAGTAATCAGAAGATGAATATCATGAGTTCCTTCATATGTGATCACTGATTCCAGGTTCATCATATGTCTCATGATAGAATAGTCACCTGTGATTCCCATCGCACCAAGAACTTGACGGGCTTCACGCGCGATATTCAGGGCCATTGCTACATTGTTTCTTTTGGCCATTGAAATCTGAGCCGAAGTAGCTCGGTTTTCATTACGCAGGACTCCCAATCTCCATGTCAGTAACTGTGCCTTTGTAATTTCAGTAATCATTTCAGCCAGCTTTTTTTGTTGCAATTGAAAACCTGCAATCGGCTTTCCAAACTGTATTCTTTCTTTGGCGTACCGCAAAGCAGTATCATAACAGTCCATCGCTGCGCCGATCACTCCCCATGCAATGCCATATCTGGCAGAATCAAGGCAGCCCAAAGGAGCGCCCAAGCCACTTTTATTAGGCAGCAGGTTTTCTTTGGGAACTTTGACATTATCAAAGATCAATTCTCCTGTAGCAGAGGCTCTTAAAGACCATTTATGATGTGTTTCCGGCGTGGAGAATCCTTCCATACCTCTTTCTACGATCAGGCCGTGAATCCTTCCTTCCTCATTTTTCGCCCATACAATTGCAATATCCGCAAAAGGAGAATTAGAGATCCATAATTTTGCTCCATTAAGCAGATAATGGTCTCCCATGTCCTTATATTTGGTCTCCATTCCGCCTGGGTTTGAACCGTGATTAGGTTCAGTAAGACCAAAGCAGCCTATCATTTCACCAGAAGCGAGTTTAGGCAGGAATTTCTTTTTTTGCGCTTCGTTTCCGTATTTAAAGATCGGGTACATGACCAAAGAAGATTGAACAGAAGCCGTTGATCTGATCCCGGAATCTCCCCTTTCAATTTCCTGCATGATCAAACCATAAGATATCTGGTCTAATCCGGCCCCACCGTATTCTTCAGGAATATATGGGCCGAAAGCGCCAATTTCAGCAAGTCCATTAAGTAATTGATGAGGAAATTTTGCTTCTTGAGCAGCGTCTTCGATAATAGGAGAAACTTCTCTCTTTACCCAATCTCTGCAAGCGTCTCTCACAAGTTTATGCTCTTCAGTTAATAAATCGTCGAGAA
>NODE-570-length-13046-cov-9.75806_pt1 | contig 13046 bp, 10 predicted proteins | sample MGYA00139097_ERZ477577 | MGnify/ENA metagenome assembly ERZ477577 | reverse complement strand
TTCTGTCACACATCCAGCGCCACTGCTTTGATTGACAGTGAGGGAAATGATCTGTCAATTGCTGACGACTGGAGTTCGACAATGATGGCAAATTCCTTCAGGGATCCACTCTTTCGTGCCAAAGTTGAGTCGGAAATGAGCCGTAATCCTCACCTGGCCGATGTCATAGAGGATAAATGCCTCACCTGTCACACACCCATGGGCCGGACACAGGCAATTCGAGATGGTGGGGAGTCCTATTCTCTTTCTGCAGCGGAAAATTCTGAGTTAGCCTGGGATGGGGTGAGTTGTACCCTATGCCATCAGATTCAGGGTGATAATTTTGGGAGTAAGCAGAGTTTCTCAGGGAACTACCTCATCAACAATGACCGAAAAATATTTGGACCCTACAAGCAGGTATTCCCGAACCCTATGATTAACCATGTCAACTATCTTCCCGTTTATGGGGAGCAGATCGATAGGCCAGAACTCTGTGCAACATGCCATACTCTTTTTACCCCCTATATTGACGGGGATGGAAAAATTGCAGGTAAATTTCCCGAACAGACTCCTTTTCTGGAGTGGCTAAACAGCACCTATTCCTCTTCTGAGAATTATCAATCATGTCAAGACTGCCATATGCCGAGGATTGACGAACCAGTCAAAATTACCAATCGTCCGCCCTGGTACCAGGTCAGGCAAACGCCGTTCTGGAAGCATCATTTCATAGGAGGCAACAAATTTGTCCTGACGATTATGAGAGACCAGCGCAAACCTCTAGGAATCATGGTATCAGAAGCTCAATTCGAGCGGACTATCAAGAGAACGGAAGAGCGATTGGGCCAGGAAACTGCCGGGATTTCGATCAGCAGGCTCGAGCAGCGCGGCAATAGACTGATGGTAGATGTGGGTGTTTACAATAAAACCGGTCACAAATTCCCCACTGGATTCCCGTCCAGGAGGGCCTGGATTCATCTGTCAGTCGCTGACGCCCAGGGCCGAGTAATTTTTGAATCCGGTAGTTATACATCTCAAGGTGAAATCATTGGTCTGAATGATTCGTATGAGCCGCATTACAATCTTGTAGACTCAGCTGAACAGATACAGATTTATGAATCCATACTGGGAGACATTTCAGGCACTCAGACCTATACATTATTGCAGGCCGCCACCTACCTTAAGGATAATAGGCTCCCCCCCAAAGGCTATCTGAAATCCGGACCGATGGCTGAATTTACAACCATCCAGGGAGATGCTGCCACTGATAATAACTTCAATGTGAGTGATAATCTGGAAGGTTCCGGTGCCGATCTGGTAACCTATGCTATCCTAACAGATGGTGTTCGTTATCCTCTGACTGTTAAGGCTGAACTCCTTTATCAGTCGAGCAACCGCCGGTTCCTTGAAAATCTTTTCACAGATGACACCCCAGCAGTTTCTCAATTCAAGCAAATGTATCACGATAGCGACAATTTGCCTGTTGTCGTTGATTCAACCGTTCTTGACTGGAACAAATAAACGTCGCAGATACCGTTCTTGATCAAATCGGCATAAATAGTCGGATGAGACAATTATTGATTATCTCTTGGTCGGCATGAATCAGGCAGATGAAAAATCTGAGTTAAGTCTGAGCTGAACAACCAGCCTTTATGCCTCGACAGTTTACTTCAGTTGAGGAAGGAGGATGGTTTAGTTGCCATGCTCCCCGTTATTCAGATAGATTGCGGTAAATTCAGCCGCCACTCCAGTCATTTTTTGAAGCGCTTGTAAATCGTCTGGATTGTCTCCTCCGGTAAGGAAAACATTTTGGCAATACCTGTAATTGCAGCGTCGCTGCTTATTCCCTGGTTAATCATCGATTGAATCTCAAAAAAGATGAGCTTGTCTCGAATGGTTTTGATCGACCTTGAGATAGAATGTTTTCTGATACCGATGGTCTCAATGATTTTATCGCTGACATCATCTTTTTCATCGTCAAGTTTCAGCATCGTTCCGGCTGCGGCGGAGAGATAATCGGTGACCCATTGCGGATAGGGAATCATGGTGCCTGTCTTACGCTGCCAGGTGGAACAGAAATCCATGGCGTGCCAGACCCAGACAGGATCATCGGTTTCCTCGTATTCATCCTCAAAGGAGGTAAGGATTATCTTATGGGAATCGTCGTTTTGGGGCATATTTGATCTCTTCATCTTATGGGAGTCGTCGTTTTGGGGCATATTTGATCTCGTCATATTTTGTTTTTGGATAGACTGGCATTACCAATCCTACCATGAGTCTATTTTCAAGGTAACCATTTGGCGAACAAAATTGTGCGGGATACAGAAATAGGCAAAAGGAGCTGATTGGGTAAAGGAGAAAACTGAATCTGATTATCAGCTGAAAAGCGCTCAGTCGATGATGAAATTTCTCTGCAATAAAAGATTCTCGACGTGATTGCAAACTTGCGGTTCGTTGTAGGCCCTGCCAATCAGGTAGAACTCTTTGGAGGAGGTGAGAGGTTGTTCAAAATTTTTTCTGCCAGGTAGAACTCTTTGGAGGAGGTGAGAGGTTGTTCAAAATTTTTTCTGCGGCAACCACATACTCTACCGCTGCCATCCGCTGACTGCCAATCGGCACCCCGTGTAAGGATTGTTCCCTTGCGCCCTAGATCACTCTTAGAAAAACTATCCATCCTTCCCCCCACCAGGTCTAGAAGCAGATTTTAAATCTTCTTATTTAATTCTAACCTCTAGAAGAGGAGGAAGTAAATAGGTAGAAATACCTAAGAGAGAAGGGTAAAGGTGAAAAATAATTAGGTATCCATTACGATTACAAACGCTTACTTGTAATAAAATTCGATAAAATTTAGAAAAATTTAGAGAATTTAATATTAGAAATTTCTGTATTTATTTACTCCCAACAAACATAGGGAGTAAAGTAATTCGCTCAATGGAAATCTTGATTTTGGAAGTTATAAAAAATCAAGAAATTCAGATGAGGCTTACCAGGTACCTTTGTTTTCCATGGAAGCCCAGGGTTCCATAACAGGCAGTCGCTCACCCTCCTGCAGAAGCTCAATGGAAATCTGATCAGGGGTTCTGATGAATGCCATGTAGCCGTCCCGAGGGGGCCTGAGAATGGTAACTCCTTTGCTCAACAGCATTTCGCAATATTCATAGATATTTTCCACGCTGAAGGCGAGGTGACCAAAGTTCCTTCCCTCGCTATACGGTTCTTCCTGATCCCAATTGTAAGTGAGCTCTATTTCAGGGGCCCCAGGAGCGGTGGCGAAGAAGATGAGCGAGAATCTGCCTTGTTCAACATCTTTTCTGCGAGTCTGAACGAGACCGAGAGTGTTGGCAAAAAAATCTATTGATTGTTCGAGATCTTTGACTCGGATCATGGTGTGGAGGAATTTCATTGTCTACCTGTCGTTTGATTTAAAATTTATGGGGAAAGAAGAGAGACTGGAATGAATTTTGGTCTGCTGGTGGGAGCGGGGGGAATCGAACCCCCACGGGCACAAGTCCCACGAGATTTTAAGTCTCGGATGTCTACCAGTTCCATCACGCTCCCTAAATGTTGATTATTTTCACGGGCCGCAGTGTGACCGCAAGAATACGCAGGCAATCATTACCACAGCATTACTGATCTTGTCAATTGAGCGGCCTTCATACCGATTAATATAACGAACCATTCTCAACAATTGCGCACATATCACGTACCGCCAGATCGAGTCCGCTAAAGACAGCGCGGGAAATGATTGCATGGCCTATGGAGAGTTCCTCGACAGGATCCAGGAGTGCAATCGCTGACGTGTTGAAGTAATTCAACCCGTGACCTGCATTGACCCTGAGGCCGAGGAGGTGTGCTTCCTCGGCACTGGTCCTGATCATCTCGAATTCTTCAAACTGCTGCGCTTCATCTGCAGCATCGGCATATCTGCCGGTATGTAGCTCTACAAATGTGGCGCCGATGTCCTTTGCCGCCTTGATCTGGGATGATTCAGGATCGATGAAAAGCGACACAGGAATGGAGGCTTTGTCCATCTTGACTATGGTTTTGGCCAGTTTCTTTTTCTGTGAGACCACATCCAGTCCACCTTCAGTGGTGAGTTCCTGCCTTTTTTCAGGAACCAGCGTTACCAGGTCTGGTTTAATATCGAGGGCAAAGTTTATGATCTCTTTGGCGGCTCCCATTTCCAGGTTGAGTTTGGTTTTTACCGTTTCTCTGAGAATTCGCACATCACGATCCTGGATGTGCCTTCGGTCCTCGCGCAGATGTACGACGATACCCTTGGCGCCTGCCAGTTCACAGGCTGCTGCAGCGGCCACAGGATCGGGCTCGTCTATCCCTCTGGCTTGACGAATGGTAGCAACGTGATCGACGTTGACAGCTAGATGTGGCATGATAAATCTCCTGTAGTTCTTGAGTTCAGAGAGTAGCTCTGTTTCTTTATCGAACATGATGTCCGCATCCCTTGCAGAGCGTTCATGGTCATACCCCAGAAGATGGAGCACCCCATGGACGATCAGCCAGTCAAGTCTCTGCTCAGTGCTGCAGCTGAGTTTTCGGGCTTCCGCAACTGCATGATCATAAGATATGACTATATCTCCCAGGGTGTGCAGAGAAAGGGAGTCAATAAAAGAATCACCGGAGTCATTAAAAGGAAAACTCAATACATTTGTGGCTCCATCCTTGCTTCGGTAGCGTCGGTTGAGCTCGGCAATGTCAGAATCGGTAGTTAAAACAATATTGAGATGTTGCTGCGACACCGCGCATAATCTCAGAATCAACAGTGAAGATCTGCGGCAATGGGACAGTTCGGAATCATTCACCCCGGAGTGCTGCTTAATAAGTTCTACCGGCATATCAGGACTATCCAGTGAGTCTTGAATGAGAACGTTTTAACCATTGTTCTGCGGCTCATTGGTTTCATAAGCGTGAATGATTTTCTGCACCAGCGGGTGCCTGACAACATCTGCCTTGGTGAAGCTACAGAGCCCGATTCCCTTGATTCCCTGCAGAAGGGCCTGGGCCTGAACGAGGCCCGATTTCTGGCTGGCAGGCAGGTCGACCTGGGTAATGTCACCGGTGATAACGGCCTGTGAATCGAAGCCGATTCTGGTAAGGAACATCTTCATCTGCTCCCTGGTGGTGTTCTGGGCCTCATCGAGGATGATGAAGGCGTTGGACAGCGTTCTGCCGCGCATAAATGCCAGGGGTGCAATTTCAATGTTACCTTGATCGATCAGATCGAATGCCTTTTCGGGACCGAGCATATCAATCAAGGCGTCGTTTAAAGGACGAAGATATGGGTCCACCTTCTGAGCTAGGTCGCCTGGTAGAAAACCGAGTTTCTCCCCGGCCTCGACAGCAGGACGGGTCAAAATGATAGAGCGGACACTTCCGTTGACCAGTGCCGATACGGCCATGGCGACCGCGAGATAGGTTTTGCCGGTACCGGCAGGGCCAATGCCAAACACCACATCGTTATTTCTGATCGAGTCAATATAGATTTTCTGATTGGGTGTCTTGGGTGATATAACCCTGTTTCTTGTGGTTACGTAGACCTTGTCGAGGAAAATCTGTTCGAGCCTTGCTTTCGCATTAGCCTGCAGGATCTTGAGACCAAAAGCGATGTCAGATGAGAAAACCGGATAACCCGTTTCGATCAGCCCATAGAGCTGGTTGAGCAGATTCTCAGTGAGGACCACATCATGAGTTGCACCTGAAACGGTGACCACAGAACCCCGGGTGTTGATTTTTACCCCGGTGCCGTTTTCCAGTATCTGAAGGTTTTTGTTGAGATCGCCATAGAGAACTCCGGCGAGTTCATTGTTATCAAACCGGAGCTCTCTTTTATCCTGAGCAGCCGTCATTCTTTCATCTGCCTTTAAGTTCCTGATCGATCATCGCCTGGAAGCCGGCTGGCGATCTATCTTTCAGTTTTTTGCCGTTGACGAAGATGGTGGGTGTGCCTGTGACGCCGGCCTTCTGGGCGTCTTGAAGATCTTTATTGATCATCTGTTTGATCTCAGGAGAATTCATGTCATTGTTGAACTGGGCAATGTCAAGGTTCAGTTTGACGGCAATGTTGTTGATCAGTTCATTGCTCAGTTTTTCAGCACCAAACAACTCATCGTGAAATTCCCAGAATTTATCTTGTTTGAAGGCTGCAAGGGCGGCCCGTGCTGAAGGATCAGCGAACTTGTGAAATCTCAAGGGCATATTTTTGAAGACCAGCTTGACTGTCTCGGGGTTTTTTTCGAGCACCTGCTCGAGAAGCGGCACAACCTTGCCGCAATAAGGTCATTCGAAGTCGCTGAATACAGCTACCGTTACAGGAGCATCGGCTTTTCCTTTGAAAGGAGCGCCAGCGGTGTCAACTTCGGCGACAAAAGATACTGAAAACACGCTGAAAGTTTTACGATCCTTGTCGATGAGCAGAACATTTTCGCCTCTGGCGTCAGTGTCGATGGCCACTACTCCAGGGTCGACATCGACACTGGCTTTGAGATTACCATTGGGCTCATAGATCAGCAGTTTGTGATTGTCGGTGAGGATATAGATATATTGACCGTCAACCGACTGAACCATGTCAGTAGGGGCATAAGGGAGCTGCCATTGTCGGCTTTTGTCAAACAGAATTTCGGGATTTCCGCTTTGAGTGGCACCAATTCCGGTCACAGAGCTCGTCAGCAGCACTGCGGTGACCAAGGCTGTGGCGAAGACCGGTTTGTAAAGATATTTTTTCATAAGTACCTCGGTTTAGGGTTAAAAGAAAAGGACTTTATAAAAAAATCCAGCATCTTATTCATCCGCAAAAATAGCCATTAAGTAGTTCTTTTACAAGACAAGAAAAGCTCTCTTTTAATAATAATTTGATAGTATACAATTACATTTAATGGTAGACTGTCATGTTCAATTGTCACAATTGTTGAAAATCTGGCACAGCTTGACGTGCTCTATGACAATACTTACTAAACTGATATTTTGGACCTGTAACGTGCATTAATAGTGCGAGAGTGGCGGAATTGGTAGACGCGCTGGTCTTAGGAACCAGTATCTTCGATGTGTGGGTTCGAGTCCCTCCTCTCGCACCACTGATTAGACGATGTGTAAATATAAACTAGAAGTAAACGACCAGAGGATGGCAGCAGATGGATGTTAAAGTTGAAGAACTAACAGGATTGACCAGAAAAGTAACGATTACCCTCCCGGCTGAAGAGGTACAGGGAAAAATGGAAAAGGCCTACGCCAAGCTCCAGAAAGAATCCAAGATGAAGGGATTCCGGAGGGGCAAGGTGCCTCGCTCGGTCATCGAGAAGAGCTACAAACCGCAGGTTCAAGCTGAGGTGGGGGAGAAGCTTGTTCAGGAAACCTACTTCGACATAATTGAAAAACAGGATTTTGATCCTGTCGTTCATCCAGAGATTGACGCACCTGCATTCAATGAGGATGGAACTTTTACCTATGTTGCCAAAGTAGATGTCAGGCCAGAGTTTGAACTTGGAGAATACAAAGGGATCGAAGTCGAAGATGTTGATACAAACGTCGATGAGGGAGCTATAGACTTCGAGCTAGCCAGAATCCAGCGGGAGATGGCAGCTCTGAAAAACGTCGAGGATCGGCCAGTGGCAATGGATGATGTCGTGTTGATCGATTATCAAGGCTTTCATAAGGGAAATCCTATGAAGCAGGTTAAAAACGACGATTTTACCATTGACGTCGGCAAGGGTCAGATGGACCCTGAATTCGAAGCCAAGCTCATCGGCATGAATAAGGGTGAGGAAGCCAGCCATGAGGTGGAATTTCCTGAAAAACACCCCAACCCGATCCTGGCCGGTAAAAAAATTGAATTCAGGATTACGGTCAAGGACGTCAAAGAGCGCGTGCTGGCCGAACTCGATGATGAGTTTGCCAAAGACGTTAACGAAAAGTTTGAGACGCTCGATGAACTCAAGGAGATGATCAGGGAGCGCCTCGAAGGTGACAAGAAGAGCGCTGCGGCCGGTGAACTCAATGATCGTCTTATGAAAAAGCTGCTTGATACCCACCAGTTCGAAGTACCAGAGAGACTGGTTAAGTTTGAGGTGGAGCAGATGATCAAGCAGACTGAGGAGCAACTGGAGAAATCCGGTATGAATCTCGAAGCAGCGGGGTTGAACCGTGAAGAGCTGGCCAAGAGTAATGAACCAATCGCGGTTCAACGCGTTACCGGTGATTTCATCCTCAAGAAGATTGCCGAAGTGGAAGAGATCAAGGTTAACGATGAAGATCTTGATCGGACTTTCAAAAGAATCGGTGACCAGTACAACATGCCGGTTGACAGGGTGAAGGAATTTTTCAAGAGCCGAGACGATTTACTGCCCTTGATGAATGAGGTTCTCAACGAGAAAATTCTTGATTTTCTCAAGCAAGAGGCAACCCTCGTGAAACCGGAAAAGAAAGAGGAAAAAGAAGCCGACGTCGTTGATCCGCCGGAGGCTGAAGAACCGTCAGCGGAAAAAGACGAATAGAGTGCTCGGGCGGGGGCCTCTTCGTTTTTTTTAACTGCAGGAGCCGGTTGATTAATTCAGTATCGGCTTTACCATATTTTAAACTTAATTCGACTGCAAAGGCTCCAGCCTGTTGCAGTCGAGCTATTTAAAGGGATTAGTTATGAACCTGATACCGATGGTAGTCGAACAGAGTCCGCGGGGTGAACGGGCCTATGATATCTATTCACGCTTATTAAAGGAGCGGATCATTTTTCTCGGCTCGGCCGTTAATGATGACGTTTCCAATGTGATCATAGCTCAATTGCTCTTTCTAGAGGCTGAAGACCCGGACAAAGATATCACCTTCTATATCAATTCACCAGGCGGTATCGTCAGTTCAGGCCTGGCCATTTATGACACCATGCAGTTTGTCAAATGCGATATTGCCACTCTCTGCATGGGACAGGCTGCTTCGATGGGGGCTCTGCTGCTCGCCGCAGGGGCCGAGGGTAAAAGGTATGCGCTGCCCAATTCGAGAATCATGATCCATCAGCCCATGGGCGGATATCAGGGACAGGCAACGGATATAGATATCCATGCCAAGGAAATTCTAAGAATGCGGGAAGATTTAAACAAAATTCTCGCCAAACATACTAACCACACAGTCAAGAAGATCGGCACGGATACCGAAAGGGATAATTTCATGAGCGCGGCCGAGGCAGTAAAATATGGTATAATAGATAAAGTCCTCACCAAAAGAACTCAACAGGGTAAGGAAGAAGAAAATGAGTGAATTTGAAAGTAAGGGCCCTGATTGCAAATGTTCATTCTGCGGTAAAAATCAGGACGAAGTCGAAAAACTGATTGCCGGTCCTGACGTCTACATCTGTGATGAGTGCATTGAGTTGTGCAACGAGATCGTGCTGGAAGAAGATGAAGGTATCGATCAGTTCGAGGGGAAGGATGATTTTCAACCGGGTACACTGAAGCCCAAAGAGATCAACGACTACCTCGCCCAGTATGTGATCGGTCAGGAGAGGGCCAAGAAAATACTCTCTGTGGCCGTGCACAACCACTACAAGCGCATCGATGCCCCTAACGAAGATGACGATATCGAACTACAGAAATCCAATATTATTCTGATCGGACCGACCGGCTCAGGAAAAACACTTATCGCCCAGACACTTGCCAGGGTGCTTCAGGTTCCTTTCTGTATTGCCGATGCCACCACCTTGACCGAAGCTGGGTACGTCGGAGAAGACGTCGAGAATATTCTTGTTAACCTGCTGCAGGCAGCCGATTACGACATCGAAAAGGCAGAGCGGGGCATCATTTACATCGATGAGATTGACAAAATTGCCAGGAAATCTGACAGTCCATCACTTACTCGCGACGTTTCCGGCGAAGGGGTGCAGCAGGCGTTATTAAAAATTATCGAAGGAACCGTTGCCTCTATTCCTCCAAAGGGTGGCAGAAAACACCCCCAGCAGGAGCTGGTCAAGATCGACACCACCAACATATTGTTTATTGTCGGCGGCGCCTTTGTGGGACTTGATTCTGTGATCAAGAGGAGATCCGGCACCAAATCAATCGGCCTGACGGCTGAAATTGTCAGCGACTCGAGAAAGAAGCTGGGTGAAATTCTCTCCTCTGTCCAGCCTGAAGATCTGCTCAAGTTCGGTTTGATTCCGGAACTTGTCGGTCGTCTGCCGGTGATAGCGACGATGATCGAACTGGTCGAGGAAGACCTTGTCCGTATTTTGAAAGAACCCAAGAACGCCCTCACCAAGCAGTATCAGAAGCTTTTTCAGTTTGAAAGCATCCAACTTCGCTTCACCGAGGGGGCGTTAACCGCCATAGCCAGAAAAGCCCTGGAGAGAAAATCAGGCGCCAGGGGACTCCGGTCTGTGCTCGAAGAAGCCATGCTCGATGTCATGTACGACTTGCCTTCGAAGCAGAACGTGCAGGAGTGCGTGATCAGTGAGCAGGTAATAACAAATGGAGATTATCCGGTTATACTGTATCAGAACACTGTTTCTGATGACGAAAGACAAAGCGCTTGACAATCTGATTTAGAGAAAAAATATGAGCAATACCCTATCCGGCACCAAGCTTTATCCACTGATGCCGCTTCGCGATATCGTAATTTTTCCGCATATGGTGGCACCTCTTGTGGTCGGCAGAAAACAGTCGATCCAGGCGCTTGAAGATGCGATGGAAAAGCGCACTGATATATTTCTGGTAACCCAGGTCAATGCCGGAGAAGACGAACCGGGCCCGGCCGGCATCTACCGGGTGGGAACTCTCGCCTCGGTCATGCAGCTTCTCAGGCTTCCCGATGGCACCATAAAAGCTCTGGTGGAGGGGAAAAAGAGGGCAAACATAGTTTCTTACGTGCCCCATGACAAGTTCATGCAGGTGGAACTGGAGGAATTTATCGACGACGATAGGGTCACCAGCCAGGTAACCGCCTATGAAAGGGAACTTAGAAAATATTTTGAACAATATTCAGGTATCAACAACAAGATAGCCAAAGAGGTCGTCAAGTCGGTTCAATCTATCGATGAACCCAAGAAACTGGTTGATGTGATCTGTGCTCATTTACCTCTCAAAGCCGATGAGAAGCAGAAAATCCTGGAGTGTGCGACGCTGCTCGAACGCATCGAAAAAATCCTCGAAATCCTGAGTCGGGAAATTGAACTGGCTGAACTTGAAAAAGAGATCAATGCTCGGGTCAAGGCCAGGATGAGTAAAACCCAGAGAAATTACTATCTGAGTGAAAAGGTAAAAGAGATCCAGAGTGAAATGGATCAGGGTGACGAGGGGCTCGACGATCTCGAAGAACTCGAAGAGGCCATCAAAAAGAAAAAGCTGCCCAAGCTGGCCAAGGAAAAGGTTACCAAAGAGCTCAAAAAGCTCAAAAGTATGCCGCCCATGTCAGCTGAAACCACGGTGGTACGCAATTACATAGATACCATCCTGAGTCTGCCTTGGAAGAAGAAAAGCAAAAGCGTCATCGACATCAACAAGGCTGAAACGATCCTGGATGAAGATCACTATGGTTTAAATAAACCCAAGGAGAGAATTCTCGAGTATCTGGCGGTACAGGCCCAGGTTAAAAAGATAAAAGGGCCGATACTCTGCCTGGTGGGTCCTCCAGGTGTGGGGAAAACGTCCATCTGCAGGTCAGTGGCCAGAGCGCTGAATCGAAAATTCGTGCGCCTTTCGCTTGGCGGCGTGCGTGATGAGGCGGAAATAAGAGGACACCGCAGAACCTATATAGGTGCGCTGCCTGGTAAGATAATCCAATCAATGCAGCGGGCAGAAGTATGCAATCCGGTATTCTGTCTCGACGAAGTAGACAAGATGTCAATGGATTTTCGTGGTGATCCGTCTTCGGCGCTGCTTGAAGTGCTGGACCCGGAACAGAATATCGCTTTCAACGATCACTATTTAGATCTCGACTACGATCTCTCAGAAGTCTTTTTTATCACCACAGCCAACAATCTGCACGGTATCCCCATGCCTCTGCAGGATCGTATGGAAATCATTCAAATCAGCGGCTACACTGAAGAGGAAAAACTAAAAATTGCCCAGGGCTATCTGATTCCCAAGCAGCTCGAAGCCAACGGGTTTGCCGAAAAAGACATATCACTCACCGACGGTTCGATTCTGGAAGTCGTCAGGCGCTATACCAAAGAAGCAGGGGTGCGTGACCTGGAAAGAAACATCTCCTCTGTCTGTCGAAAAATTGCCAGAGACCGATTGAAAAAAGGTATCACGGACAAAAAATACCGCGTCAACGCCCACTCGGTGGTCAAGTATCTCGGTACGCCAAAATATCGATTTGGTTTGGCAGAGGAAAAAGGCAAGGTTGGCTTGTCGACTGGTCTGGCCTGGACCGAATTTGGTGGAGATCTGTTGCAGATCGAGACTACATTGATGACCGGCTCCGGTAAGCTGATCATCACAGGAAAGCTCGGGGATGTCATGCAGGAAAGTACCCAGGCGGCTTTGAGTTATGTGCGCTCTAGGGCGGAGAGGCTCGGCCTGGAGCCTGATTTTTATCAGAAGCTGGATATCCATGTCCACGTTCCAGAAGGCGCCATTCCCAAGGATGGACCATCTGCAGGTATTACCATCGCCACCGCCATCACCTCCGCGCTGATCCAGAAGCCGGTCAAGCACCATCTGGCGATGACCGGAGAGATAACTCTTAGGGGCAGGGTACTGCCCATTGGCGGACTGACCGAGAAATTACTGGCGGCAAGCAGGGGGAATATCAGCAACGTGCTGATCCCCAGAGACAACGAAAGAAATCTCAACGATGTGCCCATGAAAATCAGGAAAAAGCTGACCATTACCCTGGTTGAACACATGGACGAAGTTCTCGAGCAGGCGATAATTCTCGATGAGGGAGAGACTTTATTCAAGAACAGTGCGATCAACACTGTTTATAACGATATAACCCTGTCAGGTCACAACACTACGCAATGATATTTTGCTTGACTGGGTAGGGTTAAGTTGGTAAAAACACCACACGCTTTTCCGGGCGGGTAGCTCAGTTGGGAGAGCATCGGCCTTACAAGCCGAGGGTCACAGGTT
>NODE-568-length-13067-cov-14.048_pt1 | contig 13067 bp, 7 predicted proteins | sample MGYA00139097_ERZ477577 | MGnify/ENA metagenome assembly ERZ477577 | reverse complement strand
GGTGAACCAGGAATGGGAGACGGGTTGCCAGGTGATCTTCTGTTGAAGATACGAATCAAACCGGATAGCAGGTTCCAGGTGGACGGACACGATTTACTCGCAGAAACCCCTGTGACACCCTGGGAAGCGGCACTTGGAACAAAACTACAAATACAGACCCTGGATGGAGTCGTCAGGCTTAAAATTCCGTCCGGATCTCAGAGCGGCAGGCGATTTCGCCTAAAGGGAAAGGGTTTGCCCAAAAAGCAGGGCAGGGGTGATTTGTATGTGAAAGTGAAGATCGTCATACCTGAATCGCTGAGTGAAGAAGAAGAACGGCTTTTCAAAGAGCTGTCCCGTTCGTCCGAATTCAGTCCTCGCGGTGACAGCAGGATCACCGATTACTATGAGCAAGCCGCCTGAGCGTATAGCAAGGCAGCGAGCGCATGCATACCCCATACCCCGGGATAATCCACCCTGAGACTGGCCGACTGGCAGGAGTGCATTATAGTAACCGATATGCGGTCATCGACCGCTGTTACAGTTAAAAATTTATGGAGAATAATATGAAAACAGCTTTACTATTTCTCACTCTGGTTTTTTTGCTGCCGTTTTCTGGATTTGCCTCAGAGGTGAAAACCATAGACAAGGATGGATTGAAGGGGCTTCTTAGCTCTGACAACGTGGTTGTGCTTGACGTTCGAACCGGCAGCGACTGGAGCGCAAGTGATTTTAAAATCAAGGGTGCGGTTCGGGTTGAACCGGGAGAGGTTTCGTCCTGGGCCGGAAGCTACCCCAAAGATAAAACGTATGTCCTCTACTGTGCCTGAGCCAACGAGTCAACGAGTGCCCGGGTGGCACAACAACTGGTCTCGCTCGGTTTCCAAAACGTTCTCGCCCTGAAAGGCGGCTGGCGAGAGTGGTTCAATAACCGGTATCCTGTCGAAGACAAAGGCTGAATCCAGTTTCCCCTCAGCTTTTCGGCAATCGTATCCGTTCGTCTTTTTTCTTGTTTTTATTTGGACGATAGACAAGCAAAGTTTTGCCGATCAACTGCACCAGCTGGCTTCGAGTCAGATCCGGAACCCGATCGGCCGCTTCATGTTTAGATATCTTATCGGTATTTATGAGCTTGATCTTTATCAGTTCGTGAGCGTCCAGGGCCTCTTCGACCGCCAATATAACCGTATCGCTGAGCCCCTCTTTGCCGATATAGACAACCGGGTTGAGGCTGTGTCCGAGTTTTCTCAAAAATTTTTTCTGGGCGTTTGATAGCGCCTGTGGTTGTGATTTTTCCATAATATTGTCAGGCAGAAGAGAAGAGCTGTTTCAGCTCATTAGAGTTTTGATGATTTCGTATCCACCCACGTAGGTGCCGATAGCCGATCCTATTCCAGTCAGGATGAAGACCAGAAATACTCGAAGCAGTTTGTTGCGCCACCAGCCCAACAGTGTAGCCATGTCTTCACCGACTGTCTCGAATTCACGGACCACCGGAGGTCGGGTCATTACCTGAATAAAGGCTGTCACATAGCCGGCCCCGATAACCGGGGTCAGGCTTGTTATCGGGGCGGCGGCAAAGGCTCCGATAGTGGTGAGGGGATGAGCAAGGGCCAGTGCCGCTCCGATTGAAGCAGGTATGCCATTGGCCAGAATCCAGTAGACGATATTGTCGCCGGCGGTACTGAAGCCCTTTGACATGGCAATCAGTCCAATCGAGCCAAGGATTATGGCAGGAATAAGCCAGCCCAGGGTTTTCCAGACCCTTGACACAGGAGGTATAGTGGTGAGTTCGCCAAGCTCGGCGGATTGGTCGCTGAGCAGATGTTTCTTGATGCCTTCAAGGTGGCCGGCACCAACTATGGCAACCAGCCTTTGACCCGGAGTACGCTTTATCTGCTCTGCCATATAGACGTCGCGCTCGTCGATCAGAACTCTTTTCATAACAGGCAGTGAATCTCCCATTTCGGCCATCAACTCGGTCAGTACATCCTGTTTTTTCAGCTCCTCCAACTTCTCTTCATCTATTTCCTCGGAATCGAACATCCCGGCAATCAGGGAGCTCAACAGGTAAAACTTGCGAAACAGCGAGGTGGATTTCCAGGCCCTTCTGAGGGTAATCCTGATATCCCGATCACAGAGGCAGACGGGAATGCCAAGCCCTTCAGCTGTCCTGGATGCGGCTAGAAGCTCAGCTCCAGGTGTAACTCCGAGATTATCACCGAGCTTCTTCTGGTAGCTGGCCATCATTATCGAGACCATCAGGGTGGAGAGTTGCCGATTTTTAATCACCGTTTTAAGGTCCAACTTCTGCCATCGATTTTCATCAGAGAGCGCCTGATGTCTCTTTTCATCTAGCTCGATGCAGACCTTGTCAGGTTTTTCCCTTTGGATCACCTCTTGGACCAGTTCCACCGATTGCTGTGAAACATGGGCAGTACCCACCAGTATAACGGACCTGCCCCCTTGCTCTATGAGTAGAACATCCGGAGGATAATCAGTGGCGAGTGGCAGGCTATCGTTTTCGGTTGGTAGTTCTGAGGAAGGACTAGGCATATAGAAATGACCGGCAGCGCAGAAGGACAGGTGCGTTTAATTGCGGAAAGGTTGTTATCAACAGGAACCAACGGAGGTTTCTCAGACATCCTTGAGCTTGAGCTTGCTGCCGGGATGGATAAGGTTCGATTTGAGGTTGTTCCAACGCTTGATTCGATCAGGAGAGGTATTGAATTTTCTCGAGATCGTCCAGAGTGAATCTCCTGATCTAACCATATACCAAGTATAAGGGTTCTGCTGATTGTTCTGGCTTACCAGTTGCTTTCTTGAGTCGGAAAGAACGAGCATTGACGATTCTTTTGCTGCAGTTGAGGGTGGCCTGAGTGATCGTGCTGTAGGACTTGTGCTGCTCATGTAGAGCGCAAGCTGCTGGCCTTCAGAAATTTTGTGCATATTAACAAGTCCGTTCCAGGCGACAATCAACTCGGCTGGTACCTGGTAGCGTCCGGAAATTTTGGATATCGTTTCTCCTCGTTTCACGGTATGTAGAATAAGGTCGTCCTGGGCAGCTATCCGGGCATCCATTCCCTCGGGGAGTATGCGGTAGGCAACATTCTGGTAGGGAATTCTTAACCTTGTTCCGGGCTTCAGATTTCTACTGGTAAGTGTGTTGACTTTGAGCAGGGTAGTGGTGTTGATATTATAGCGTCGACAGATCTTGGTGAGCGTTTCACCTTTTTTGACGATATGAGTTTTATATTCGGTCTGGACGACGCTGTGCAGTCGAGGAAGATTGCTCTGAGCCAGCATCTTCGTACCGCTTGGTATCTTAACCAGGTAGCGTTCCCTGTCCATCGGGGTTCTCGAGGTTCTTAACTCCTGATTGAGCAGTTTTATATCTGTCTGGTCACTATTTGTAAGTGTTGCCACAGCGGCCATACTGAGCCCCGGTCCGACCTCGATAGCCTCCCAGGTCAGCGGCTGCTCGTAGACGATATCGGTAAAGCCATACTTTTCCGGCTCCTTGGCGATCATGATAGCGGCGATCAATTTGGGGACGTATCGTTTGGTTTCCAAACGCAGGGATCGGCTCTGGGCAATTTTCCAGAAATCCCTTGATTTCGTCTTCTTGATCGCCTTGCGCAGGGTGCCGGGCCCGCCATTATAGGCGGCGACGGCGAGATACCAGTCGCCAAATTCGTCATAGAGGCATTTGAGGTAGGCAGCGGCAGCCTTGGTCGATTTCTCAGCATCCCTTCGTTCATCAACATATCGGCTGATGGAAAGACCGTAGTCCCGGCCGGTGCCGGACATGAATTGCCAGAGCCCCACTGCCTTGGCTTTAGAATAAGCGCGCTGATTGAAGCCGCTCTCAATCATGGCGAGATAGAGAAGGTCTTTGGGAATTCCCGACGCTTCCAACTCATTCAAGATGAGATCACTGTAACGACCCGAGCGGGCCAGCCAACGGCCGAAATATTTGCGCTGTTTACCCTGGAAGAGATCAAGGTACATTTCAACCTGGCGGTTAACGACCACCGGGAAGTCATAGAGCGGTTCCACTTTCTCCGGCTCAGTAGAGTCCTGCGATACTTCTGCCTGCGCTTGAGGATCTTCCCAGGCACCGGTTGAAGCCAATGCCTCAAGTTCCTGGTCCAGTGAGATTTCCGGTTCTAAAACAACGGGGTCCAGGTCCGGATCGGCTTCTTCAGGCTGCATATTCGAAGGAGGAAGATCAAGTCCGGAGGTCGAAAGCTGCTGCTTGGTGGTACAACCCGAACTAATGAACAGAAACGCCAGGAGTAAAATCAGTGCTGTAAAAGCCTGTATGCGAAAAAAAATAGTCGACAAGATGTTCGAATGCCTTAGTTATCTAGTTTACAATGCCAATGTTATGGAGTTAATTCCCGTCATCATCCGAATGCCAGTTGAGATATCGGTTATGACGAGGTACATTCTCCCTACTCTGAAAAAGGTCAAATTATACTATTTAAACCGGATGCCTTATTTTAGGCAAGTATTTTGATGAACGCAGACTACTGCAAAAGCGCTGTGCTCATCCATCGTAATGCTCGAAATGTTTTGTTTTTTTAAATGATTAAGAAGATTTTTATAGCCCTTTTATTTTTCGTTATCCTGGCCGCGGTGGGTGCAGGAGCAGTGCTTTACTGGTTCGTTGTGCATGAGCCCGGGGATGAAATATCAGAAGAGCACATCCGCTCAATTCTGGGCCGCGAGAGTCCTGTGTTCTATAGCGATGGGGTTACCCCGTTGGGTGCCTTTTTCTCAGACGCACGACGTCAGTACGTCGATTATGAGGAAATTCCCGAGTCTTTTATCAATGCTCTGGTGGCAGCCGAGGACAATCGGTTTTTCAACCATTTCGGTTTTGATGTGCAAGGCATTGTTCGGGCCGCGATTAAAAACATTGAAGCTGGAAGGGTCGTACAGGGTGGTTCCACGTTGACTCAGCAGACTGCAAAAAATCTATTTAAGCGCAAGGATAGGTCCTACAAATCTAAATTCATTGAGCTGATCTATGCCCTGCGGCTCGAATACAATTACAGCAAAGATCAGATTTTCGAATTTTACAGCAACCAGTTCTATGTGTACGGCAACGGTCATGGTTTAGGAGTTGCTGCCCGCTATTATTTCGATAAGAAACCGGAGGAACTGACACTGATCGAATCGGCCTACATTGCCGGCTCTGTCAAACGGCCTAACTATTACAACCCTTTTATCAAGAAAGAGCCGGAGACCATTGCCCTGGCCAAAGAACACGGAAGGCAGAGGGTGGCCTATGTGTTGAAGGCTATGCTCAATCTTGGAATGATTAGTGAACTCGACTATCAATACGCAAAAAATTCTGAAATTCCGTTTGCAAAAGGCAATGTCGGCTATGCGCTCGATTCTGTGATGGAGTTGGTCACCGATGCCGTCTCCTCCGACCGGGTACTGGAAGCCCTGAGTGTTCAAGGCATTGACAATATTACCACCTCCGGAATCCGGGTCATTACAACAGTCGACAAATACATACAGCACCAAACCCTTTACGGCTTGAGAAAGCAGCTCTCGCTTCTCGATGTCCGGCTGCGTGGTTACGAGCGCGAAGATGTACAGGCGGAATTGCAGCAGAACAAATACCGGGGGGACGGTGTCATCGCCGAGGGAAACTTTGTCTTTGGCACCATTGATAAGATCGAGACCCAGAACGACGAAATTCTTATAGGAGTGAAGACCGGTCTGGAAAACGGCAGGGGGCACATCGACCGCAAAGGATTGGAAGCGTTCGTCGATGCCCGGGTTAAGTTTCTGAAAAACCGCTGGAGCGAACCGGGTAAAGAGGACTTAGCCGATCTGCTCGAACAATTGAAAGAAGGTGACAGGATCTGGGTCAGCGTCAGAGAAATCGATGAATTCCTGGAACCGATCTTTGACTTGGAGCGGTTTCCGAAAGTGCAGGGTGGTGCTGTTGCAGTAAACAACGGCAGAGTGATTTCTATTGCCGGCGGTGTGGAAAATAGATTTTTCAACCGGGCCATGTACGCCAGGCGGACCATGGGGTCATCCTTCAAACCGTTCGTCTATGCGGCTGCCCTTCAACTCGGCTGGAATGCGGCCGATCTCCTGTCCAACAAACGTGATGTCTTTGTCTTTCAGAATCAGGCCTACTTCCCGAGACCGGATCACAAGATCGACAATGAACAGGTCTCCATGAGCTGGGCCGGAGTCCGTTCGGAGAATTTAGCTTCGGTCTGGCTGACCGCCCACCTCTGCGATCACCTGAGCCGTTCTCAATTTGAGGATGTCGCCAGCCAACTCGGTCTTGGGCCCCGGATGGTGGACGGCGAGCCAGAGCCCTATCGGCTATTCCGCTCAAGGATCAGGGACCGCTACGGCATTGTGATTACGGAGGATGTGCTGCGAAAAGCGTCTTTTCGTAAAACCTTGGCAGCTATTCAGCCTGATCTGGTGTTTGAGGGACTGGCCGACGAATATCAGGCCATGAGGGCGCTTCATTACGGACTTAATTTCAACCAGTTTCAGAAAGAGATAAACCAAGAACTTGCAGCCAAGGGGTTGCAGGAGTATGAGAAAAATGAGCTGTTTCTGAGAAAGAGGCTGCTGGCCAGAAATTTCCTGGCCCTGACCGAACTGAATGTTCGACTAAAAAATTACTTGGGACTGAACTCCTCTCGTCCATCTGGCCTGGATTCTGCCCGCACCCCGAGTACATCAGATAGTTTCTATCTTTATTTCGACCCTATCAACAAACAGTACTTGTTCGACTACCCCTCCCGTGTTCCAGAATATGCGCAGTTGGTAAGCCCCTGGCAGTTTCAGGCCCAATTACAACAGGGAGGCGCCTTCTCGAACAAAGAGCTGGTTGACTCCATCAGGCTGGCCAGCACCCTGTCGGTCAAAGGGTTTGAATTTCTTCAGCAGCAGGTCGAAAGGGAATACCAAAAAATGCGAAAACAGCTTCCCTACTCGATGGAAGTGCTCTTCGAGGTCGATGATTTTAGAACGCTCGTAGGCTTGAAATACCTTGTGGAATTTGGAAAATTTCTTGGCATCGAAAGTAAACTCGAGCCGATCCTGTCCTTTCCCCTCGGTTCAAATGTGGTGACCCTGGTCGAAACCGCGAGGCTATACGAAGCCCTGGTTTCCGGGAAGTTGACACTTTTCCAGGAGGAAAACGGCGACATCAATAATACCCTGGCCATCATCGACCGGATCGAGTCCGAGGATGGGGTCGTACTCTACCGCCCCGAAGGCCTTACCAGGCGAGCGGTCTCCGCCAAAACCTCGCTTGTCCTTGGCCACATACTTGAGAATACGGTGAAATTCGGTACTGGAAGATACGCCGACAGCCAGGTGAAACTGAAAGGACCGGAAGACAACGCTGAGGTATTTGATGAACTTAGTCTGTCGATTCCGCTGCTGGGCAAGACCGGGACCGCAAACAGCTATACCAATGCTTCGTTTTTCGGCTACTTACCGTCACCAAATAGTGATGGAGATGCAATGGTGATCGACAATGGTTTTGGCGTAGGTGTTTATGTCGGTTACGACGATAATAAGCCAATGCGGCGGGGATCCACCCGCATCACCGGTGCCGCAGGCGCGTTGCCGGCCTGGACCACGATTGTCAATGCCATCGTCAAGAGCCGGGAATACGACAAGGCGCTCGACCCTGTCGACCTGAGTTTTTACGGCCTGGCAATTGAACGAAACGATCTGGGCCAGAAAAATTTACTGGCCCTGAAAGACTACGGCGGACAGCTCAAACGGCCCCTCCAGGAGGCTGATCCGCGGGATCGATATGTACCGTCCATTATCACGTTTGGAATAGCAAATGGAGAAAAGGGATTCGGGCCGGCCCGCAGTTTTGCTCCATTCTGGCTCAACCAAACGCCCATAGTTCGAAACGGAGCCGAAAACTCGCCGCTGATGACCCCAGTTTCAGCCGCCGGGCAAGCTGTAGCTCAATGAAAATTATTATCAGCCGCCTGGTCTTCTAATGGGGTGGCCAGCCCTGAACCCTCCCGATAATTTGATTTTTTAACGACACCTTATTACTATCTGTCTCACGAGAGTCGGATAGTTTTAAAGTGTCAGAAAACATTTCCTGTTACAGAGATTATGAAAAAATATTACACCATTGCCGTTCTTCTTCTGGTTTTTATCATTGCAGGCTGTGGCCAGAAACGACTGCCGCCGCCTTATCCTCAAGCTCCAGATCCTGCCGAACCGGCGGCCACCGGCAAACCTATAGACAGCCCCTCACAGGATGAGGATGCTTCTCAACTCAAGCAAGGTCCGCAGCCTATGGCTACTCCCGATCTGGCCGACGCCGAATACGTATTTAAAGAGTCGGACCCGAAGTTGAGACCTCTGTCTGCTGGATTCGTCAATGACCGAATCAATATCTATCAGAAAAAGCTCGATCTCTGGAAGCAGGTAGATCAGCAATCGACCATAGCCAGCCTGGATGCAGAACAAACCCAGATTATGGTGAATTGTTTTCGGGATCTGCAGACGGTGTTGAATGGTTATCAGAATATGCACAGCCAGATATTTCAAAAAGGCGGTGATCCGGATCAACTTAACCTGGAGAACATTGTCGGTTTACAACGCCAGGATATTGCTTTTCTTGAGACCCCTTGTACCCAGCTGCTTGATACCGCCGGCATTGAAGAATCTGCGTTTATGGCTGAGAAGAGCGGCTCATTTTTGCCGGTCGAACGGCAGATCAATGAGCTTTATGAGGCGGGAGAATACGATCAGGTGGTGCGGGTTTGGGCCTCAATTCCTGCAGAGCAGAAGAGCGGGGTAAATAAAGCAACCGTTCTCGCTTATGCTGATGCTCTGCTCTACCTAGACCAACCAGCCCAAGCTGCCGAAGCTTACCAGCAGGTGGTCGATTCAATGTCAGCAGAGCCAAGCCTGGACGATGACCTGCTGTCGATGAGAAAACGTCTTGCCGATATGTATGCCGCTGCCGGCAACTTCTTCGCAGCCGAAGGCCAATATGACGAGCTTTTGAGAGATTACGACGATATCGGTAAATTCAATGACTGGGCCAAACTGCAGCTGTCAATGTTCGAAAGGAGTATGAAAGGCAGTCCCGAGTTGACCGATTACTCAGAGCTGTTGAGAGGATACCTCAGATTCATACCGGCCAAGGATGGGTATGGTATCGTCTATCAGGCAGAAAAGTTCCTTCAGCAATATCCCTATTCGCCTGTCTCACCCAATGTCGATATCATCAAGGATGAAGCGAGGGCAGCGGCGGATAGATGGTTTTCTGGAAATCTTGCGGAGGCGGATAAACTATCTCAAAACAAACAGTTAGAAGAAGCCATTACCTTGCTGCAAAGCCTTCCACAGGACAAGCTCAGTCCCGAAAACCTTCAGATATTAACAGAAAAGCTTGATGGTCTGGTGCTGGCCGAAGCGGTTGAGCGGGAGACAGTCAAAATAGAGAAGATGCAGGCTCTGCAATCGATTTGGAATGAAGGTGCCGCCCATTCCGAATCAGGTGATTACGATGCTGCCATAGCGGTGTTCAATCAACTGCTGGGAACAGAGTATGATGACAGGGCCCAGGAACAAATCGACGAATTATCTCTCACCGCCGCTAAAAATGAGCGACGCCGGGCAGCGGATCTCTTTGTTCGCTCAATGAAAACGGATGACCCAGAAAACAGAAAACAGCTTTTGGTAGAATCACGAGAGGTTCTCAAGGACATCCTCGGTAAATATCCCGATGTCGAAGTTGCCGATAAGGTTCGAGGCAATATTGGTACGGTGGAAAAAAAGATGAACGAACTCGACCCGATGCTGCTCCCCGAGCTTGAGGAGCAGGAACGGCAGCGAGAGCGACTGCAGGAAAATGAGATTGATGGATTCGATATCGAACCTTCAAGCCCAATCACGCCTACGACCGAACCAGCAGCGCAGATGCTGCCTGTGCACACTCCTCAATCACGGCAATAATATTTGAAGGATCCAGGCCCAGGTGGAGGATATACCGGCTGCGCCGCCGGCTCCTCGCTCCTTTCTTGCCTGACTGGGCGCCCTGAACTTATGGCGCTATGTATGGTTGGGCAGCATCGACACCATTTCAAACCAGCCCAGCTGCAAGCACCCAATGAGCGGGTCTGTCCAGGGAAGGCCTCATCCCCCAAAGTGCTGAGTGTCTGTAGTCATTATAATGTTTACATTTTGCTTTGTGGTTATTAAAAACATGAAAAGTTTGCTCTGTTGTGATTTAATGAGTCTTTGAAAACGGTAGTTCTGGTCGTCTTCTTGATTCTTAGATGGTGTATCTATGTTTATCGCTGACTATATGACTGCAGATCCACTTACCATTACTGCAGACGTCCTTGTCCCAGAGGCTCGTCGTCTGATTGATGAGAATCATTTCAGGCACTTACCGGTGGTTGACGAAGAAAAAAAACTGATCGGCGTGGTTACCGACAGGGATCTCAGATCGGCCTATCCATCGACGGCCATCGATGACGAGACCTATGGAAAAATCTTTGCAACGGTGGCCGCCACAAAGATCGGCGATATCATGTCAACCAATTGTTCGTGCGTCAGCATCGAGGCCACCCTCGACGACGCCTTGATGGTGTTTGATCGGGACAAGGTTGGGGCCCTGCCGGTGGTAACCGAAGATGATGTAGTGATCGGTATCTTTTCGATGAGGGATCTCACCGCTGCTTATAAGAAGTTGTTTGGATCTGCAGAGGCAAGTTCGTCTCTAATCGCTGTTCTCGATGAGACCAAAAGCCACAACAGTCTTAGCAGGATTGCTTCTATCCTCGAGGAAAACGATGTGCAGTGCACCCGACTGATCAAGATTGGGCTGAAGAGTGGTTTTGACCGTATCTATATGCGGGTCGAATCTCTTAAAGTAGGTAATGTCCATAAACATCTGCAGGACAGCGGTTTCACCCTTCTCAAACCCTGACCAACCAGGATTAGGTCCGGCTCGCTGAATCTCCTGATTTTTCCTCATTTCTTTAAAGGAAGCCGATGAATTTGGATGTTTTTTTTACTCCCCGTTCGGTTGCGGTTGTCGGAGCCTCGCGCACGCCCGGCAAGGTTGGCCATGACGTTTTAGCCGATTTGCTTGCCTCCGGATTCAAGGGCGAAATTGTCGTAGTAAATCCTGAAACAGATACCATTCTCAACCTGCCCTGTTACCCCGATCTTCAATCTTACGGACGGCAGGTCGATCTAGCCGTTATCGTGGTACCGCGGGATAGGGTTCTTGAGGCCATCAGAGAGAGCATAGACACTGGTGTGCAGGCAATTGTGGTCATTTCCGCCGGCTTTCGGGAGCTTGGAAAAGAGGGCTTTGAGATAGAAAAGAAAATGGTCGACATCTGCCGCCGAAGAGCTGTGCGGATGCTGGGCCCCAACTGTCTCGGCATTATCAATACTCATCATGATCTCAATGCCTCTTTTGCCGGTCGTTACCCGGAAAAGGGCTCCATTTCAATTCTTTCTCAATCCGGGGCGGTGTGTGCAGCCATGCTCGACCTGTGCAGCACCAGACACCTTGGAGTTGCCAAAATGATTTCCATCGGCAACAAGGCCGATATTAACGAGATCGATCTGCTCTCCTGGCTGGCCAAAGATGAACAGACTAAAGTCATCATCGGTTACCTTGAGGATATCAGCGCCGGTGAAGGGTTTGTTAAAGCGGCCGAAGCAGCAGCTGCGGCAAAACCGGTGGTGCTTATGAAATCGGGTGTCACTCCCACCGGGCTTAAAGCAGCGGCCTCCCATACCGGCGTCTTGGCGCCGTTGGACAGTGCCTACGGCGCCGCTTTCCGCAGATCGGGTGTGGTGCAGGCGGAAAATTTCGAGGCCCTTTTTGATTTTTCGGCTGCTCTGGCCCTGCAGCCGCTTCCCCGTGGCGACCGGGTGCTGATCATTACCAATGCCGGTGGGCCTGGGACCATGGCTGCCGATGCGGTCGAAAAAGCTGGGCTGCGGGTCGCCATACTCGACAACCGGACGATCACCCTGTTACGCGAAAAACTGCCCAGGGAATCGGCGGTCAACAATCCGATTGACGTACTTGGCGATGCCGATCCCCAGCGCTATGCGGCGGCAATTGAGTCGGCTCAGGCCGATGACTCGGTTGATGCCATCCTTTTGATCATGACCCCCCAGACTATGACCAGACCGGCCGAAACTGCTCTGGCGGTGGCTGCAGCGGTTGACGGGTCGAAGCCGGTACTGGCTTCTTTCATGGGGGGCAAAGATGTGCTGCCAGGACGAAATGAGCTATGCGCTGCCGGACTACCCGATTTTGACACTCCCGAACGGGCTGTGGCAGCTTTGAGAGCCATGCATCACTATTCACTATGGAAAAACCGGCCGCCTCGCCAGATTACCCATTTCAGGGTCAACAGGAGAAGGGTGGAACGAATCATCACCCGGCGATTGCGTACCGGCCGACAGACGATAGGGGAAATCAAGGGCAAAGATATCCTCAGCGCCTACGGATTCAAAATACCCACCGGAAGTCTGGCGATTAACCAGGAAGAAGCTGTTGAAATTGCTGAACGCATCGGCTATCCGGTGGCTCTGAAAATCGCCTCTCCGAACATCATTCGCAAGAGTGATATGGGCGGAATTCAACTCAATCTTGCCAATAGCGAAGCCGTCGAGGATGCCTACGACCTGATGATGCTGAAAATCAGTAAAAGGGCGCCGGAAGCCCAGATCGACGGCATCTATGTCGAACAGATGATACCCCGGGGGTTGGAAGTAATACTGGGAATGAACCGCGATCCGCAATTCGGACCGATGCTGATGTTTGGTCTGGGCGGCATTTTTATTGAGGTTTTGAAAGATGTGGCCTTTCATCTTGCCCCGATTACTGAAGCCGAGGCAATTCAGATGCTGAAATCGACAAGATCCTACTCGATGCTTGAGAACCGAAGGGACAAGCATGGCGTCGACATCAACGCCATCGCCTCGGGATTGCAACGCATCAGTCAATTGGCCACCGATTTTCCCCAGATCACCGAAATTGACATAAATCCATTCATCGTCGGCGACGT
>NODE-567-length-13077-cov-8.58317_pt1 | contig 13077 bp, 9 predicted proteins | sample MGYA00139097_ERZ477577 | MGnify/ENA metagenome assembly ERZ477577 | reverse complement strand
TTCTTTTCTTTTATTCTTTATATTTATTTTTTGGATATACCGCCTCAGAAAAGAAATAAAACGGCGCGAAATAATTGAACAGCGTGAGCAGTCACATGCTTCTATACTTGAACTACTTGCTAAAGGAGAACGATTGGAAACAGTTCTCTACTCTCTTATTGAAGCTCACGAACAACAGAACCCTGAAATGATATGCAGTATTTTAATGCTCGATCATGACGGCCAGTATTTAAACAATAGTGTTGCCCCTAACTTGCCAACCTTCTATCGAACTGCAATTGAAGGAATCAATATAAATGATACTGTGGGAGCATGTACTTCCGCAGCCATGACTAAAGAAAAATGCATTATTAGTGATATACAAAATGATGATTCTTCAGAACCATTAAAAGAACTCGCTAAGAAAGCCGGCTTGGTGGCATGTAGCTCATTTCCAATATTATCTAGCACCGATAAGCTACTTGGAACATTTACATGTTACTTCCGAAAAATTCACACTCCCACTCAAAGTGAAGTGAACGACGTCGATAAGATCGCCGCACTAGCAAGTATAGCCATTGAACAAAACCAAGCAAATACCGAACTAAAAATTGCAGCAACAGCTCTAGAATCACAAGAAGGGCTAATGATCACTGACAATCGAAATAATATTCTACGCGTTAATCAAGCCTTCACAATGATCACTGGCTATGGTGCAGATGAAGTTATAGGTAAGAACCCCAACATATTAAGCTCTGGTCAGCACGACTCCGATTTTTATACTCAGATGTGGGAAGAAATCAACGCACAAGGAAACTGGGATGGGCAAGTTTGGAATAAACGTAAAAATGGTGAAATCTATCCTCAACGACTTTCACTGAGTGTCGTAAAAAATGATTTTGGGGTCATCACCAATTACGTCGCATCTTTCAGGGATGTGACTGATAGTGTCGCGGCATCTGAAGAAATAAAGAACCTTGCTTTCTATGACTACTTAACTCATTTACCTAACCGCCGATTACTCAATGATCGACTCAAACATGCCATTACCTCAGCGACTAGAAATGGCAGATATTGCGCGCTACTGTTTCTTGATCTTGACCACTTTAAAACACTGAATGACACCCTTGGTCATGATATAGGGGATTTATTACTTTCTCAGGTTTCTAAACGAATTTTATCGTGTACATGCAAAGTTGACACTGTGGCTCGATTGGGTGGGGATGAATTCATCATTCTTTTAGAAGATATCTCTTCGCTACCTGAAGTTGCAGCATCAAAAGCCGAGATAACGAGTAACAAAATCATCTCAGAGCTTATGCGCCCATACCAGCTTAAAAAACATAGTTATGACTGCACGGCAAGTATAGGTATTAGTATGTTCAATGATGATAGCGAAAGTGTCGATGAGCTGCTAAAACATGCTGATATTGCAATGTATCAAGCAAAAACATCTGGACGTAATACTTTGCGTTTTTTCAATCCCTATATGCAAGAAGTAATTAATGAACGCGTACAACTAGAAAAACAATTACGCAAAGCAATTGATGAAAAACAATTTGAGCTATTTTATCAAGTGCAGACTGATGCTGATGGCACTACTGTGGGGGCTGAAGCATTAATTCGGTGGTTCCATCCTGAGCAAGGCATGATTTCACCGGTAAAATTTATCCCGCTGTCTGAAGACACGGGGTTAATTTTACCAATTGGTGAATGGGTACTAGAGACCGCTTGTGCTCAACTTAAGTTATGGCAGCAATCTGAACACACCAAACACCTCTCATTATCGCTTAACGTCAGCTACCAGCAGTTTTCTCAAAAATCATTTGAACAGCAAGTGAAGTCAATTGTAAAGCGCCATAATATTAATCCCCAAGGCCTGAAACTAGAACTATCTGAAAGCCTCTTAGCAGATGATATGGAGCACCTAATCACCATAATGTCTAACCTTGGTGAACTGGGAATCAAATTCTCATTAGATGATTTTGGTACTGGTTACTCTTCATTACAGTACCTCAAAGTATTACCCTTACATCAATTAAAAATTGATCAATCATTTGTTCGAGATATTAGTACTGATGATAATGATAAAGCAATTGTCCGCACTATCATCGCCATGGCTCACAGTCTCGATCTCGAGGTGATTGCAGAAGGTGTGGAAACAGTAGAGCAACGACAATTCTTATTAGAAAACAATTGTAGTTATTACCAAGGATATTTATTCAGTAAACCACTACCTATTGATGAAATGGAGTCACAATTTCTGGCAATTCATCAACCTAAAGCAGGCTGATGAACCTCTAGCGCTAGTGCTTGTCTGCTTCAGGGAAAAGGTAATCAATACTGCCTTCATCACCGACTAATAGAGATAGCTCTTTATCAACAAAGCTATCGCCACATGAGCTAGCACCAAATTGCATGGCTAGGCTCACGGCCTTAGGCGTGAAGTAAACAGTTAATTTGTTTTCGTCTTCACTCTTACATGAAAATAACGCCATGCCTAAAGGGCGGCCAGCGCCGACATATTTAGGCATAAATGCATCCATAATTCGCTGCATCAATTTTTCATCATCAACATCCAATGAGTACCACGTTGTCATTCTTTTTTCCTATGTGTAGTCAATTTACGTAAATTAGAATCACTTTAGATTCATAAGCTATTTATTACTCTGAAGCTCGGTCAAAGTCACCCCATTTCGGTTCCGGTTTAGGGTAAGGCTTTGACTGACGAGTCCAAGGGTAAGGCCTAGACTCCGCTTCATATACATTTTTGTATCGCTCAGCTCTTAACTTAGCAGCTATCGCCTCAACTTCTTTCTGCCTCTCCTCTGCAGTCATGGCTTCAGCCTCTTCTTCTGCTTTTATCTCAGCGGCAACTAACGCTTCAGCCTCTGCTTGTGGTGAGAGATTTTCAGCTGCTTCTGCAGGACTATCTTTAGGCAAGTCTTCTTCCACATCGCCTGGCAAATCTGGTAATGCAATATCAGTAGCATCAGTTATTACTTCTTCAGTTTCACTATCAATGACATCAGTTATTGTTTCCTGAGTTTCATTATCTGACGTATCAACTGACCGTTCAGTTAAGTCTTCAACCGCTGTATTTTCATCATCGCTCATTGGCTCTTTAGGCATCTCCCCAGAGTTTTCAGTGCCTAGCTCATTTGCATCCTGCTCTATAGTGTCAGCCTCATCTACTACAACTTCTTCATCAGATGAACCTAAAAAAAAGTATGCAGCACCGGCAAGAATTAAAACAACACCAACACCAATAGCTATCTTTATCAGTAAGGGTTTTGAGAGACCTTTCTTTTTGGGAGAATCATCATCTTCTGAATCTTCATCAGCCCCTTCACTACTATCAATACCTTCTTCTAGTAGCTCTTCATCATCATTTTCTGCCATGAATAACCCTCATCTAAAGCTTTATTTAGAGTTTATACTAGTGCTTACCATACTGACGAGCCAACTGCTCTGCCTGCTTAACATCTTGCAAAGTCATTTTCTTAGCCAATTCAATTTTCTTATGGGCTATATTTTCAAAGTCATTTTTCTCTGCTAACCACCACCACATATAAGCAGAGATATAATCTTTCTCAACTTCTTTACCTTGGTAGTAAAGGTCACCTAAGCTATTTTGAGCTGCTGGGTGACCATATTTTGCAGCTTTTGTTAACCACTTTAGGCCTTCCGCTTGATCTTGCTCAACCCCTTGCCCAAGCTTATACATCACTGACAAATTATATTGGCTATCACGATATTCTTGTTCAGCTGCTTTAAGAAACCACTTCACAGCTTGTTTATAATCTTGAGTCACACCTTGTCCGTTTAAATATAAAAACCCCAAGGTATTTTGAGCTATCACATTGCCTTTATCAGCTGCTTTTTTACAATTTTGTACGTATTCTTTCGGTGATAATTTTTCACTCTGACTCACGGATTATCCTTGTTGATTATATTAATAGTGCAGTATCACATATTTAATCGACCTAAACCCAGCTAACTTAAGGTCACATTACAATTATTTGATACTACTTGAATTCACTACACAAGCTTATTTTCACTTTCGATCTTCGGAGGTAAAGGCGATAAATAACCAATCACGAGCATTAAACCACCTACAGCTAAGAATGAAATAATACGTGATATAGAGCCACTATCAGCTAAATCCACGAAAAATAATTTAACCACTACCAAGGCCAACAATCCCGCCCCAATAAACCAGAATTGACGAGATAACTGCCTAGAAGCTATAACCATTAATGCCATAGCAATGATACTCCAGACAATTGATATAGCGGTCTGGAATACCCCAGAATGAAGCATACTATGACCTGAGTAGCTAATATAAGCAAAATTATGGACGGTTCGGGCAATGATAATATTAACTAAAATAAAACTCATTATAGCCAAGAAACCAGGTATAAACTGTGAAGGAAATAATGACCATTTTCGCTCAACAAAACCACACCACACCACGATCACTGCAACAGCAGCTATTTGAGTCATATCTAGCGGATTTAAAAGTGGAATATACCTTAAGGGATGAAGGTTACCAGAATAGTGCATAACGATTAACTGCCAAACAAATAAGCCCGTTATGATAGGTATCATGCCCCCAAAATAGTATGATCTATTATAATACTGTATAGGCCAAACAAGCTTCCGCCCCCAACGCAGAAATCCTAAAATAAGTAAACTAGTCAACAGACTAATAAAGCTGGCATTCCACGCTTCATTTAAACTGACTACATTATTGACCCCATCGATTAACGCCCACAACGAAATTAAACTGATGAACCACATACCGGCGGCATGCCATAGATTAACCATGGCTGATGACCAATCATTTTCATGTCGACTGAGTAGTAAGATATGAACAAATAAGGCTACTGGCCATACTAAAAAACCTAAATAATCGAACGGGTTAATAGAACCAAATAGTAAATCATCAACACAAATAGCAGCTGTTAAAAGCAATAAAATAGGTGTAAACAAAAATGTTGAGACAGAAATATCTTTCCACTTGAGTCTGTAACTTAAAACTGCTTGTGCAAACATCGTCAGAGCAATAAACAATAACGTTACCTTGAATTCATAATTGTTTGAGACATAGCGATCAACTTCGTTGATGCCAGCTATAAACCACCACAACAGCCCCCAAATAATCATAGTAAGTGGTATTTTCAATTCAAACTCATAGCTAGAACGTTTATATTTGTTATACAAATAAGCAATAAATAAAGCTGACAAGCTAACGAGCGCCATGCCAATAAAGGCACTATTAATGATCGCTATACTATCAGGTAGTTTAGACTCGATGGACTCGACAAAAACCAACCCAGCTCCCACCGATAGTACTAGACCAAATAAACGTGAAATCAAGTGAGCTTGTCTCAGGCCAACCCAAACTAATGCTGCCCCCTCTAATGACCATACAGCAGCAGTCCAACGGCCATCGAAGTACAGTGGAATAGCCAAACTGGCAAAAGTAATTGCTAATGCTAGGAACGACTCAGCCAATAGCCTCACTCCACTCTTTTCTGGCAACCAAAACAACTTAGCAAGTAGCAAATAAATACTCGCCAACGCTACGGCTGAAATGGCTTGACCATATTCAAAAGGTTTTACTAATTCACTTTGTAGGGCAAAAACAATTAAAGGCAGACCAAATACCAATGTTCCATCTATATAGCCTTTCAATTGTGGTGCTTGTCTGAAAGCAAATAAGATTGAAATAGTTAAATAAAGGAAGTAAAACAAAACCAGAAATGCTTCTGTCGAGGCGAATAACTCTGATGAATAATCCCCATAGCCCCAGGCCGCACTAATTGCGAAGGTAAAAATAAAACCGACGAGGTTTAAAAACCGCCACGACTTAAACCAAGCTATACCAAAGATACTCACATTCAAAAAGGCATAATAGCTAAATAAGGCAATATGACTACCACTGCCAGTCGACATTAAAATAGGAGCTAAAAAGCCACCTACCACACCAAATAAGGCGAGTGATTTTGCATCTTGTTTGATTGCTAAAAGACCAGTAGTTACAACCAAGAAAAGCATGATAATCATGCTAAACCCCGCAGGTAGCAGCTCATATAATTTGCCCGCTGCAAATACCGTAATATAGAGTACGCCTAAGCCAGCACCTTGCAATACAAGTCCATATTCTAATTTTCGTTCACGTAAGTACCAACCAGAAACCAACATTGCTAAGCCCGCTAAAACAACGCCAAGTAAGCGAAGTTCTATAGGGAAGACACTTCTATCAGCAGCATATTTAAGTAAAAATGCGACGCCAAAGAATAACACTATAGCCCCGACTTTCACTACAACATTTCCTTCAGTGAAAAAGGCTTTCAGTTTTGCGAATATTTTTTCGGCAAGATCAGGTCGCTGAATAGATTCTCGCTGTTCTTTTTGAGAAGCTGTTCTTTTCAAGTCAGAATTTTTTGCACCAATGCGAGCTTCCGATGACTGCACTTTACTTACGGTAGGTATAGGTTGCTTCTCAACTATCTGTTCATTGGAAGTATTTGTAGCTGGCTGTACTGCTTGCTGGGCTGATTCAGACTTAATGGTTATTTGCTTATCTGCTGGCTTGAGATCGTTAATCAACGCTATCGCTTTAGATAATTCTTGCTCCAAGCTAAAAACACGTCCTTTTAGACTAGTAATCATTGCAAATGCCAAACCGACAAAGAAGCCAATAACTAGTCCTTCCTCATCTGCTACTGCGGCACCAATCACAAGGCCCAAAATCATTAGTATTACTGTTGTCATTAGCATCCCTTCAACTACACAAGTTTATTCATGAGCGAATAATAGCACTTTCACTTTATCGCTAAACTACTGCCACACATAAATATAACACTCACTAATTGGCAAAACCTAAGTTTGACAATTTACCCATACAATGGCGAAATGATAAATTGATGAATATCGCTATATCGTTTATCTAAAAGCAACAATAATCGAGTAATTGGAAAATTGTATGAATAATGCTCTCAAATCAGCCCTTCTTTCCGCCTTAATTTTCCCTGGGGTTGGTCATTTTGTGCTAAAAAAACCAATCCAAGGCCTTATCCTCACAGTTATATCTATTTTCTCGCTCTATCTTCTTTTTACATCACTCTCAGAAATAGCAGAGCAATTAAGAATTCAAATACAAAATTCTGGAGCAATACCTACCCTTCAAGAACTAAGTTATCAATTATCATCGCAAGGCTTAGGTACCCCGTCGCTAATAGTATCTATCTGCTGGATTGTCGGCATTATTGACGCATACAGAATCGGCCAAACCCAAGATAAAAACAAATATAATGAACTGTCATAATCTAAATTAAACCATGGACACAAACTATGATTGAATCACCTGTCACAGCGCTTCTTCAAGAAAATGCAATCTCATTTGATGAAATTGTCATTCCTCTCAGTGAAGATAAAAAACCAATTCGTAACCTAGAAGAGCTATTAACATCAGAAGGTAGAAATCCTCATTCAGTTGTTCGTAGCCTCTTATTCAAAACACCAGCCAATAAATTTGTATTACTCGCAGTAGCAGGTGGAGGTAAAGCAGACTGGGCTACGCTACGAAAACATTTAGGCGAACGTAAATTACGCATGGCTGAATATGATGAAGTGCCTGAAGCAACAGGATATATAGTCGGTGCCGTTCCACCTATCGCATTGCCCAGTGAAGTCACTGTACTAGTTGATAGTAGTATCGAACAGTTTGATAACGTTATTATTGGTAGTGGTGTTTTAGGTTATGCCTTATCTCTCACTAAAGCTGATTTACTATCATTATTAACAGAAAGTGAACAGGGTAAATTTACTAAAGAATAAGTGTAAATGCTGAAATGAATAACGATCTAGAATCATACACCTCTCAGAAAAACATTTATCTGCAAAAATATATACGGTATAAAGTAAGGCTCATATGAAAAACTTAAATACACACTGGTGGGATAAATTACAATTTAGACTACCTGTCATGTTTTTATTTTCCCTTGGCCTATTCTTATTTTTATCTTTTTTAATAATAGAAACTGCTGCAAAAAAATATCTAGAAGAGCAAGAGCTGCACAACATCACTCTTTCTAATAGAGCCATTGCCGAAGATCTTAGGCAAAAAACGACCGTTGCCAATTCTCTTGCTCATTCAATAGCCAATACTGCAAGTATTCTTCCCAACGATGATGCCCTATACAAAAGGCTATTCAAACATTTGCTGGAAAGTTCGCCGAGCCAGCACCTGATTGCCGGAGGCGGCGTTTGGCCAGAACCAAATTTATTTTATCCAGATGTTGCTCGCCAAAGTTACTTCTGGGGAAAAGATGAACAGCGTGTTTTAAAATTTTTCAATGATTACAACGATCCTAAAGGCAATGGTTATCAACATGAAGCCTGGTATACCCCCTCTAAATTCCAAGCTAAGGGTGAACAAATTTGGTCAGGGTCTTATATCGACCCCTATTCATTTGAACCCATGGTGACGGTTACCGTTCCTATTTACAAAAAACAACAGTTCTTCGGTGTGGCGACGGTAGATATGAACCTCTCTGGTATAGATGAACTAATGAAGTCATCATGGCTTAAAAAGCTGGGTGGATATACTTTTGTCGTGGATATTACTGGCAAGCTTATATCAAAAATTAATGGTGACGCTATAGAAGGGGAAGCTAATAACCCATACCCGACCTTAGAAGAATTAACAGCACATAATATTCTGTTTAAGCCTATTCTTGATGCTGTTAACGACTTTACAGCTAGAATATTATTGACGCCCAAATCCGATACATTTGATTCATCCCTCGCAAATAAATTGGCATTGTCTAGTTACCAAATAAAACCTCACTTTGCCAAGCTACTCTCTGCAGTAATTCAACAGCCCAAACAATCATTGCCACAAACCTCGCACTTTGAGTCCCATTCATTAAAGGTTGAACAAGCGCCCTTGCTTAATGAGAACAGCCTAATCTCAATTACGGAAATTCCTGACACACATTGGAAAGTAATCAATGTGGTACCTCAATCAACTGTCAGAGATGCCGTAAGTAAAGGAATTAAAGATTTATTCTGGCCATTACTCATACTAGCCGCATCAACTATTAGTCTTATTTATTTATTCATATATTTCGTGTTCATACGTCGCGTTACCGCCATCACTGCTCAGCTTGTCACCTCTAAAGAAGCGGCGACCAAAAAAGAAATCATCAGTCATGATAAAGGTGAATTAGGCCAAATCGTCAGTCTAATAAACCAACACACTCGTCAACTACATGAAATAACTCAAGAATTAAGAAACTCCAAAGATGAAATTGAATTTCATGCTGAAATAGCTCAAACCTTGCAAAAACAAACTGATTTCACACAATTGCTTAAACAAGTATTAACCGGTATTTGCCAGCATGCTGTTTTTACAATTAAAAATAAGGCCGCGTTGTTTGAATTAAATGACAGCGGCCATATCAAACACATTATTTGCCAGTACAATTTCAGTGACTCAAACATTCCTGATAGTTATCCACAAGACGGGTTTGAACATGCCATTGTAGATGATGGCCGATATATAATCCCTCTTAATTACGCTAATAAAACTCTAGGAATTCTAGTGTTGTATCCTGAGAATGAAGCGTTATTAGATACGGCAGATTTAGAAAGGTTATATAGCATTGGTCAAATGATTGGCTTGGCTATCTCTAATGAAAATATTCGACAAGCATTAGTAAATGAGAAAGCTAATGCTGAGCAAGCAAATAAAGCAAAGTCTCAATTTCTATCATCCATGAGCCATGAATTACGAACACCTCTCAACGCAATTTTAGGCTTTAGCCAGCTATTAAATGAAGATAACGAACAACCCATGAGTCAATCTCAACAAGAAAGCCTCGGGTATATTATTGATAGCGGAAAACATTTACTAAAACTTATTAATGGCGTACTCGAACTCTCAACTATTGAAGCGGGTAAAACGACATTAGAACTTACCTCTATCTATATCCCTCAGTTTATATATGAACTAGCTAGCGTCACAAAATCAATAGCAGCTGATTCCCATGTCAATGTCCGAGTGATATCCAATCTGGGTTTATATGTTCATGCTGACCATACTAAATTAAAACAAATCTTATTAAACTTACTCAGTAATGCCATCAAATATAACCATGCAGAAGGTGACGTGACGATTGACTGGTTTACTGTAGATAACGATCGAGTCAGAATTGAAATTAGTGATACTGGTATTGGTATTGACCCTGCCTACATGAATCAACTCTTCGATACATTCAACCGCCTTGGCCATGAAAGTTCAACTATCGAAGGCACTGGAATAGGGCTGGCGATCACAAAAAACCTAGTTGAATTAATGGGTGGAACAATTGGGTTTTCCAGTGTTAAAGGAAAAGGTTCAAAATTTTGGATTGATCTGAATACCGCTCAGCTAGAGCGATATAATAGTAAAGCCAAAGAAAAAACCTCTACTGAAGTACAAAATTCTAGCACTGCGTTGACAGTTTCAACTGAGACTAGCGTATTTTATATTGAAGATAATGCTGCTAACCAAAATTTGATGATAACTTTTTTCAAGCAACGTTTTCCCAATGTAAGACTTGATATTGCTGAAACGGCAGAGTTAGCTTCTGAGCAACTGCTTACCAACAACTACAATTTGATTTTAATGGATATCAACCTGCCTCAAATGACAGGCGACCAATTAACAGAAGCCATAAAATCAATTTCTAGCTATGATGATATCCCAATATTTGCAGTCACCGCTGCAGCGATGGCCAATGACATTGAAAAATTTGCTCACTTATATGATGAATACATTACTAAACCGATTGATTTTGAGATGCTTTTCAACTTAATAAACCTTTATTTAGTCAAAAAATAATTCCGATTAATGCTTAAGAAAAATAGGGATAAATGTCAGTCTTTAATTAAATCCATCGCCTAACAGCAGATTTGTAATCCCGGTATTCCTGACCAAACTTTTGTTCTAAGATAATTTCTTCAGGAATAATTTGCTGCACAGTCAAAATAATCATGAAAAGTGGCAAAACAATAAAAGGCGAAACGCTAGCAAGCACAGTAGCCCAACCGAATAAAACCAGTAAAAAACCTAAATACATTGGGTTTCTTGACCAGCGGTATAGTCCTGTTACCACCAAACTATTTACCCTATCAGGGTGAAGAGGATTAATTGATGTGTTAATGTGAAAGAACTGCAATAGTGATACGCCATCTGCCACAATAGCTAAAGTGATGAATACTAAGCCAAGCATATTCCATGGACTTGCAATCAAGTTATAGATGGGTAAATACTGATCTAATAGCCACATCACAACCGCCATCATAAACATATAGAGAAGAGGTGGAATTTTCAGTTTAAGCATAGTGTTTTACAACCATCATTTTTTACCCAGTAATGAGCCCAATAAACCACGAGCAATTTTTCGCCCAATTGAGCTACCAAGCGATCGCATCGCACTCTTAAAGAAAGCTTCCAGTGCTGTTTGTCGTTGCGAACTACGTTTAGCAGGCTCTACTTTTTCTAGCTGCTTTTGGCGCTCAATTTCGACTTGTTTAGCTTGCTGCTGCTTAGCCAGTTTATCAGTACGTTCAGCCAATATTTCATAAGCTGACTCTCTATCCACCAGTTTTTCATATACACCCACAACCAGAGAGTTGGCCATCGCCTGCACGCGTTGAATATCAGTAATCGGGCCTATCTGGCTTTTAGGCGGTTTGATTAATGTTCGCTGTACCATCTGTGGTCGTCCTTTCTCATCAAGGACAGACACAAGCGCCTCACCCACACCTAGATCAGTAATTGCTTGCTCTGTGTCTAACTCGGGATTCGCTCTAAAAGTTTGAGCTGCAGCGCGTACCGCTTTTTGATCTTTAGCAGTATAAGCACGCAATGCATGTTGAATACGATTGCCTAATTGCCCCAACACACTCTCTGGAATATCAGTGGGATTTTGAGTAACAAAATAAATACCGACACCTTTAGAACGAATCAAGCGAACCACTTGCTCAACTTTATCTAATAATGCCGCTGGTGCTTTCTTGAAAATTAAATGTGCTTCATCAAAAAAAATCACTAATTTGGGTTTGTCAGGATCGCCCACTTCAGGCAATTGCTCAAATAATTCAGATAAAAGCCAAAGTAAAAATGCGCTGTATAGCTGAGGTGATTGAACCAAAGTATTGGCTGCCAAAAGATTAATCACTCCTTTTCCTTCAGCATCAGTTTGCAACAAATCATCTAGATTCAACATCGGCTCAGCAAATAGCTTATCGCCACCCTGATCTTCTAAACCGATTAAGCGTCGCTGAATAGCCCCGACACTAGCCGCAGAAATATTGCCGTATAAAGTACGAAACTGAGCCGCATTATCGGAAACAAACTTAAGCATTGCCCGTAAATCTTTCAGATCTAATAATAACCAACCATTATCATCAGCTACACGGAAAACCAAAGACAACACGCCTTGCTGGGTATCGTTTAGCTTTAATAACCGAGACAGTAACAATGGCCCCATATCAGAAATTGTCGTTCTTACTGGATGACCTTGCTTACCAAACACATCCCAAAATGTGACTGGAAAGCCCTGAAAAGCAAAGTCATCTAACTGCATTAACTCAACACGTTCAGTTACTTTTGGATGTGTTTTACCCGGCATACTCACACCCGATACATCGCCCTTAATATCAGCAAGGAAAACAGGCACGCCCAACTCACTAAAACCCTCCGCTAAACCTTGCATGGTAATGGTTTTACCCGTACCAGTTGCCCCAGCAATTAAGCCATGCCGGTTAGACATTTTAGCTAATAGATCGATGGCGACATTACCCGCTTGCCCCATAAAGAGTCGGTTTTCCATATTCGCTCCTTCACATTTTAGCGTGAGTATTTCCTGATGACAGTATTAGGCTCATCAAACGTAATTACGCTCATAATAAAGCCATTTTTAATATAACGTCACGTGAATAATGCACACTAGTAAGAAACCGACGAATCTTCATCCTTTAACTCCATGGCGCGCCTGGCCCAGCCCGAAGGTTTATTGGGACTATGTTGAACAGGCG
>NODE-566-length-13080-cov-4.44821_pt1 | contig 13080 bp, 15 predicted proteins | sample MGYA00139097_ERZ477577 | MGnify/ENA metagenome assembly ERZ477577 | reverse complement strand
TTTGCCATAGCGCTCCGGAACGGTCTTGGTGATCTGATTTTTCAGAAATCCACTCGTCTTCTTCATGACCACCGGCTTGTGGACGAGCGCATTCTCCAAGAAACGGCCTGGGGGCTCAATGTTGCTGGTACGATTACCAGTTATGCGGAGAAATCTGGTTTTGCCGCCATTGCCGTCGGCCTCGAAGGTATCGATCAGGGAATCCTGAAGCGCATGCATCTAGCCGGCGGTACGACCACTGGACTGATAGAGCGGGCAGAGAAAATCTCTCTGTGGTGTTGTCCGTAGACCCAGCAAAGATTTCCCGAGCCTACCCACATGGCCTCCGACAACAATTCTCAATCCAAGGGCAACGACTCTACGCCTGGTAGAAAAAAACGCATCATCATTCCCTTTCGGGCGCTATTCAAATGGCTTGTCCGTCTCAGGCGATCCCCCCGGGCGGTGGCCGGAGGATTTGCCCTGGGTGTGTTTATTGCCTTCACCCCAACCATGGGATTTCAGATAGTGATAGCCATTTTCCTGGCCACCTTTCTCAATCTCAACCGGCCTGCAGCCGTCATAACGGTATGGATTACCAACTTGGCAACCATGGCACCTATTTACACCTTCAACTACTGGGTGGGCAGTCTGTTCTGGTCCGGCCCGCCGGTTGCCGAGGTCTACAAAACCTTTGTGTCCATAGGTACCCAACTGGTCAAGATGGATTTCTGGGAATTTGGCAGACAGTTTGAAATCATGCTTGGACTTTCCGGCACCATGGCCATTCCGCTGCTGATCGGCAGTGTCATGGTTGGCTTGATCAGCGCCGCTCTCACCTACCTGGCCGCCATCGGCATCATTCACCTGATCCTGGACAAACGCAGGAAAAAACAGAGGCTTTATTAGCGCCTGCACCGCTGAGCCTGTCCCCTCTAGCAAACTCGGTCTCCGACTGGTCAATTACACCTGTTTATGGGAATTCAGCTTTGCTGCTGCTCCAGCGGTTCGCTCTGCGATTTAGGGGGCAATTTATGAACGAAATAATAGGTGATTCCGGTGGCAAACCAGCACAACACCCGCGGCAAAAATATACATCGGTTCGAGTGGTTGGTAATTGAGAATTATCACCTTTCTGGCGATCGCCATCAGGACGGTGGCCAATACTATTTTCACCTGAATGAGGTCATCGCGCAGATAGAGGATGGGCCAGTTCGATGATTTTTTTGTTAAGAGCAGCGGTTTCTTCATTGTCAGCTCCCACATCCACCGCCGCGAGGATGCGCTTGAAATCGGCCGAGTCATATTTAATAACCCATATCGAAACTGGCGGGATCGGTCTCTTTCCTCCACATTGCCATTCGGATATATTGAGGAAAAAGTTCTTTTAGTGGCAAGAGTGCAGGTAGTGATGTAATTTAGGGTGCTGGGCCTCAACCCATTCCCTTCTGTCGCCATAGCTCTCTGGAGAAAGCTTGTGACAGCCGGAGTGGCATTGTTCGCCCATCTGCGACATGGGTACTGGTGAAAGGTTTCTGCCTGCCCTGCCCACAGGTCCAATCCAGAACCCATCCATACTACTTCACCTCGGACTCCAAGTGTTCCGGGATAAAACACAAAGGGGATGGTATGCACGTCTTTCTGGCACTTGTTTTTTCCGCATTGCTTGTCTACTTACTGGTGCAGTTTGGCCGGCAGGAAGAGATTCAGGACGAATATGAAGATGCGATTCTCGACATCGAAGCGCGCCTGGATTGGGCTCGAACCAGAAGCAGGTTCCCTTTCGGCATGGAAGCTCAGATGGAGATTTCCAGTACTCTGCTGGGCCGGGCCAAGAACCTCTGGAACCAGAACCGCTGGCGCCAGGCCTATCAGGCCGCACTGCAGTCCCGGGACGCTATGGACAGGGCTCAACGCCTCTATTCTTCGGCGATCACCTTGAGGTAGGAACGGAATTGCCGGGCTCCATCCTCTAGATTTTCTTCTTGATGTCGATGACCGGGGTTTTATCGAGTACATCGAGGCCCTGCACATGAAGACGGTTGCCATCTATACCAAGTACTTTCAGTTCGGACACCCCAATGGGATTTGGGCGTACCGGGCTTCTTGTTGAAAACACCCCTCTGAGGCGATTCTCTTTTTTACCACGGGGGTGTACCTTGAGTATATCCCGGGACGATTCATGGAGCCAGAACAGCACCACGATGGTTTGCCCCGCTTCCACCCCGTCCAAACCCTCGTGAAATTCGGCAAAGATCTCCAGATAACCCGTCCTTTCAGATTCACCGTAACCTTTTGGTGCATCACCCAGACTCAGAATATCGCCTTCAACGATACCGATAATTTTCAGTTCAGGTTGGTTCGTCTCTCCTTCCATCGTCATCTCGCTCTGTTTTGATAAACCATTTCAACTTCTCGATCTCAGCTGTTTCCTTCTGTCCTTTTTTTCCATTGAAGTTCTTTGACGATGCTCACTTCTTTCAGGCAAGCACTGAAATTGTAAAAAGAGAGGCAACCGTCGAATAGATAATGGCCGTACCGATACTGTCCGCCTTGATCTTATACTGCAGTGCCAGAACAAAGGGCATTGCTCCGCAGGGTCCCGCCGCGGTCACCAGTACCGTTTTGGTCCAATTGCTGTCGAGGCCGTTCGTCGAGGACAAAAGGAACCATATGAACAGAGGATGGACAATTGTTTTTATGGCGGTGACCGCCAGGGCGGCGCCGTCAATCCGGCTGATCTTCACATCCGCCATGATGACTCCGAGTGAGAACAAGGCGGCAGGGGCGGCGGCGCTGCCGGTAAAAGAGAGAAACGTTTTGACGCCGTCGTGCAGTTTCAGGTCCACGAGATTGACAACCAGACCCAGGGCCATGGCAACCAGAACCGGATTACGCAGAAAAGAAGCAGCCACCTTGAGGTAGGAGTCCCCCCGGTGGGCAACAACCTCCAGGGCCATGACCATGCCACAGAAGAAGATGACCGTGTCGATGGAAATGATCGCCGACAAAGGAAGAACGCCGCGTTCCCCATAGAGCACCGTGACGATGGGGAGAATAAAAAAGACATGATTTACAAAACAGGCGGCCATACCGAGCAGCATCGATTCGAGTTTACTTCGCTTCAGCCAGGTTCTCACGGTATAAGCCGTTATGGAGAAAATGGTTGCTTCAGAGATAGCCCAGAGAGTAATAACGGTGTAGTTAATCTGGCCCAGCGGCGCCGAGACAATCAGAGAAAAGATTACAGGAGGCACCAGCGCGTAAAAAACAAACCTGTTTATCGTTTGCGCATCTCTGAAATCGAAGACCTTTCGCTTCCCCAGTACGATGCCCAGAAGCATGATAGCAAAAACGGGAAAGACCGGGTTGAGAAAGGTCTGAACAATAAGCTGCATGGGCTTGAGCCCCACCAGGTTGAGTTAGGGAAACTTGCTGTTGTGGTCGAGAATTGCGAACTTTACTGGGATAGATACCACACTACTTGGTTCACATCACTCAGAAATGATTCGCTGACGTATAGTGCACCTCTGCAGCCAGTCTGCAGAGCAGAAGAGGACAATCCGGGAGTTTTTTATGAATCAGGCCATGGGATTAAGGAAGAGGGACACCGTGAAAGAACAGCTCAATACGACCAAAAAACTCTGGTGGCTGCATGATTCTTACTGGCATGCAACCATAACTAAAGGCTACCTTGAAAAATTGGCCCTGAGATAGCCAGCAGATTAAACCTCGAGGCCAACGAACGATTTTTCAGAAACGACCTTGATGCTGCTTGAATCGCGGACCATTCAGCGGCCTGACTCAATCGAAGACCTGGTGGTGATTTTCAGGAAGATATGGGAAACCTGCTTTATCGACGACATGTATATCCACGAACCGATGGTAATCGAGGGCAGCACCGCCACCTGGACCGGCAGTAAGTGTAACGCCTATGAATCACTGACCCAGGCCAAGTTGACCAAGGGCTATGAGTGTGGGTGCCAGGCAATCCGAAATGGCATAAAAAACGAATTGCGCTGGCAGTACATGATCAGGTAAATCAAGAGTAACCACTGATGATAAGGGCTGGATCATTTTGAATTCTCAGCCTTGTTTGACAGTCAACTTTGACGCCGAACTGCAGCCGGCGAGGAGCATGAAAATGGGAAAACCACTTACGCAAAGTCAACGAAACCAGCTGCTTGAGTGGTTTAGTCAGGACCAATTTTCCACCGGCGCTTCCGCCTGCGAACTGCACATTCATGACATATCCCCGCACCGTTGCCCTCCGCCCTCGGGGGTTGTCTGGCCGAAAACCACCGAAGAGGTTGCCAAGGTAATGGCCTGGGCCTATCAGGAAGAGATTGCCATCACCCCCTGGGGGGCCGGCACTAGTACCGAAGGCAACCCTTTGCCGATTGAGGGGGGGCTGGTGCTAGACCTGACCAAAATGAACAGGATCATTGCCATTCGCCCTGAGGACCTGCAGGTTGATGTCGAACCTGGTGTTTTCAGGCGAGAACTAAATCGGCAGCTCAGCGGCAGTGGTCTTTTCTTCCCAGTCGACCCGGGCGCCGATGCCACCATCGGAGGGATGATCGCCAACAACGCCTCGGGAGTAAAAACGGTGAAGTATGGGGCGACTAAGGATTACGTGATGCAGATGACCATCGTCCTGCCCAACGGCGAGATCATCACCACCGGCAATCGGGCTCACAAATCCTCATCGGGCTATGATCTTGGAAAATTGTTCATCGGTTCTGAAGGAACCCTGGGAATCGTTACCGAGGCGACCCTGCGACTCAGTGGCGTACCGGAAAATCAGCTGGCGGCTACCGTAACCTTTCCCGACCTCGGGTCGGCCTCTGATGCGGTGGCCATGATAATCGGTACCGGGCTGGAGCCGGCGGCACTCGAGTTGCTCACCGAGGGCCTCATCGAGCTGATGAACGTGGAAAACGGGCTTGATCTTGACGTCATGCCGTCTCTGTTCTGCGAATTCCACGGTATCAGCCGCGCCAGTCTCGAGGAAGTGGCTACCCTGGCACGTGAGATCTGCGAGGACTGCGGAGCACTCTCTTTCCACTACGGGACAGATGACAATGAGCGCCGAAACCTCTGGCGGGCCCGGCACGACGCCTGGGAGACAATAAATCGGGCCCATCCCGGCAAGAACACGCTGATCGTCGACGCCGCAGTACCCATCTCCCGCTATCCAGAAGTCGTTGTTTTCGCCAATCAGGCGGTCAGAGAGCAGGGAGTCGACGGCTATGTTTTCGGCCACGCAGGCGATGGCAACATACATGTGGTGATGGCCGGAGATCCCGAGGATCAGGGAGAGTGGAGCAGACTTGAAACGGTCAATCATCTGGTCGTTGAAAAGGCGATATCCTTGAACGGCACCTGTACCGGTGAGCACGGGGTCGGAATCGGCAAGCGCAAGTTCATGGCGATGGAGCACGGAGAGAGCTTCATCCTGATGAAAAGAATAAAGGATCTTATCGATCCCAAAGGACTGATGAACCCTGGAAAGATATTCAGCTAGACGCACCTTCGGCAAGCTCACTGCCACACTCCGGTATACCTTAACCCCCTTATGCTGAAGCGCTGCAGGGCGGTAGCAACGCTCTTCATTTCAGCCCGGCACAGGATTCAATCTATTCATCGAAGAGAGATATCCTCTACCGACCCTAAAAAACAGCATCTGCTGCTGCTCCCTAAGTGACTGGTATAATAAGCGATCAAAAGGGTAACAAGAATCGACCTTGACGATAATTGCCTTTCTGAATTATGTTGTGACAAAGAGCAGCTCCGTCGCAGAAACCTTAATGTACGAGAGCTGGCAGTTGGGACGAACTTAAATTGTCAGGAATCAGGATGCAGAATCGGGAATACCCACGCCTGGAAATTCCCCATATCCAGGCTGATGTATCTGACGGCAAAGGATTTTTTAGCGGAGAGGTGAAAAATCTTTCCCGCTTCGGGCTGTCGATTACCGACATCCCCATCGATCTTGACAACAGTTCAGATATCTATTCGGTGATCCTGGACGGACCCGGCAACCATTTCAAGCTTCTGGTCAGGCCGATATGGGAACAGAATGACGGAATCTCAAAAACCATCGGGGCCAGGATTGAAAACAGTCCCTGGACCTGGACCGAGTTCGTCATGCGTCAGGAGAGCCTCGCCAACGAGCTCACCGCCTAGAAAAGCCCCCACAAAAGAGAGTTATTAGAGCTCGCCTAAAATCTGCCGAAGATGTGCCGGAAATATGAGGCGCAGAGTCCTTCCTGGGCGACCATGCAGGGCCCGATCGGATGCTTTGAGGTGCAGGAAATACCGAATGAGGGACATTCATCTGGAGTGAGGCGTCCGGAGAGGACGTCGGCACACTGGCACTTAATTTCCTCTTGTCCCTTTATAAATCTGACGTTAAATCGCTTGATGGCATCATAGATCGAAAGTTCATCTCTGATCACGAACCCACTGCCTTCAATAGAGCCGAGCCCTCGCCAGTCAGTCTCCACCGCAAAAAACACTTCCGACATCATTCTGCTGTTGCGGATCGTTTCCTCGGTCTGGACTACACCGTTGAATGGGTTGGTGGTAACCGGTTTTTCAGATCTGATCTGCTTTACGATGGAAATCAGGCCTTCGAGAATGTCTCTGATGCCGAAACCTACAACGGCACAGGAGAGGTGGTGCTGCCTGGCCAGGTCGGCATAGGCCTGACTGTCTGTGATACTCTGAATATGGGCGGAGCAGAGGAGCCCTCTGATATTGAGCTCGGGGTCGCTCATCAGAGAGTCGAGCGACGGGGGCAGCAGTCTGATGGATGGAATTACGCAGAAATTGTCTATCCCTTCCGAGGCCGCCTCGAGGATGGTCTCAGCCACATCCGGCGCCGCTCCCTCAAAGCCGACCGCTGTAAAGACCACTATTTTCCCAGGATTTTTACGCGCCAGATCCAGCGCTTCCATTGGCGAGTCGACAACCTCGACCAGAGCTCCCTTCTCTTTTATGGTCCCCAGCGATTCCTTGGTACCTTGAACCCGCAGCAAATCCTCGCAGGTGGCGGTGATGACATCCGGTTGCCTGCCAATTTTCACGAAAGCGTCAATATGTCCAGCCGGCATGACACAGATTGAACAACCGGGACCGGTAACGATTTCGAGATCCTCCGGCAGGATATCCTCATCACTGTACTTCAACAGCGCTCGGGTCTGAGTGCCGCAGATCACCATCACCCGGATCGGCCGATCCACCAGTTCGTGGAGTTCATCCACAAGGGCTACCGGAAATTGCAGTTCACTCAGGTTTTGAGGACTTGCCATGGCTCACCTCTGCACCCTGCAGCGACATAGTCGCGAGGCAGGGACACACAAAAAGGAAAAGAATTATCAGGCTTGCTCAGCCTCCTTTCTCATTTCAGTGTAATATTTAGATTCGCTGATTTTTTCTGCTTCAATCGCTTCTATATCAGCTCTGGTTAAATGAAACATTCCGCAGGAGGGACAGCTGCCGTCGAAACTTTCATCAACGGCTCGGGCCTTGAGTTCGTCTATTGTCATGTGATCCACATTTCCACAGGCGCCGCTGGGATTTTCCGCTCGCACCCGTGATCTGGCAGACCGTTTTGCTTTTGCAGTCATAGCAACTCCGTTTCCAAGAATCGCAGCAGAACTCCTTTTCCACTGCTCCGGGGTTCAGCCACTAGTGTGATACTCAAAATTATATCCGCCGTCAAGAGTATCGGACGGCACCGCAGTCTGCGTCAGCGTCCGATATCATCAATTGGTTATCGTCTCAACCAGTTTTCCTTCCGAGTCGATGATTTCCAAAGCCAGGGGGATTCCGCCATCCAGGCGGTGGGTAGCGCAGGACATTCACGGGTCATAGGCCCTGACGGCCATCTCCACCTTGTTGAGTATCCCCTGATCGTAGACACCATCCTTAATGAGTGAGGTAGCGGCCTGTTTGACGCTCATATTCATCGGCCCGATATTGTGGGTAGTACCGACGATGAGATTGGCAGATTCGATACAGCCGTTGGCATCGGTGGTATAATCATGGATCAGCGTGCCGCGAGGCGCCTCGACCACTCCGACGCCCCGACCGGCCCCAGGATTCACCTTGGCTCGCACATCGGTGTCGGTAATGCCGTCCCACTCGAGCAGTTCGATGGTCCGCTCACAGGCGTACACCAGCTCGATCAGGCGGGCATAGTGATAGAGCAGGGTTGCCTGAGCCGGGCGGCCGAAAGCTTGCCGGAACTCCTCCAAGGCTGCCTGAGCCTTGGGGGTGGACATCTGTTCGCAGACGTTGAGTCTGGCCAGCGTGTTAGCCCGATAGATGCCTTTGGGCTCATCCAGGTTCAGGGAGAACCCTTCATCCCAGGACTTGGCATAAGGCATCTTACCGTAGCCCCACGGCTCGACATGTTCGCCGAGGAAATCGAGATAATCCTCCCCCTCGAAGTCGACGTAGCTGCCGTCGGCCTTCATCAGACGCTGTGTACCGTCATATATTCTGAAGGAGCCGTCCGCACGATCGACGGTGCCGAGGAAGCCGGTGGTGATCACGCCGAGCTCGCCGATTACGTCCATGTATTTGCTGAACACGTTCTCCTTGGCGAACTCGAGCGCATACTGAGAGAAATCCAGCAATGTCCGGGTATCATTGAGCAACTCCTGACGCTCCGCCTCGAGCATCGGTTTGGAGAAGCCGCCGACGACCGCGGCGATCGGATGAATCGCCTTTCCGGCAAAGCGGTCGATCATCATCTGACCGAGCTGGCGCATCTTGACGACCTTCGAAGCCAGTTCCGGGGCAGCCTTGACAACCCCGATCACATTTCTCACCGAGTAGTCGGCATCGGGACCCAGCACAAAATCGGGAGCCGCCAGGAAAAAGAAATGGAGGATCTTGTCATTGATGTGTGCCATCACCTGTAGCAGTTCCCGAAGCTTATGGCCGGTGGGTGTCGGCGTCACACCGAAGCAGCCGTCAACTGCTTTATTGGAGGCGGTGTGATGCATCCACGGACAGATCCCGCATATCCGGTTGACGATCCGGGGCACCTCTTCGGCGGGCCGCCCCTCTATGAATTTTTCGAAGCCGCGCAGAGACATCAGGCTCATGTAGGCGTCCTCGACGTTACCGTCGTCGCTGAGATGCACCGAGATTCGGGCATGTCCCTCGATTCGGGTAACCGGTTGAATTTGCAATACCTTACCCATCTTATTCCTCCTTCACAGCGACCTTGCGTGGGGGCCGCAGATTACCATGGGCGCCGCTGAACCTCAGCATGGACCGGCGATCCACCACAGATTTAAAATCGATGCCGTTGCTGGCCAGCGCATTCATCATATCAAGCATCTGGTTGCCTTTCGGCATAACCGAACCAAAACAGCCGCGGCACGGAACCCGGGCCTCGATGCAGCTCGGGGCGCCGCGCTTGGCACAACCGGCGGCGGTGACCGGCCCCATGCACATGAACCCCTGTTCGAGCAGACAGCGCATTTCGCCGACCGGTTTCTCCGGGTCGAACTCCGCATTCTCGGTATAGCGCTTGACCGTGGACACACTGCCCTTGCCTTCCCTTCTGGTGGGACAGCTGTCGCAGACACTCTTGGTCGGCAAGTCAGGCTCTCTGTCCTCGAGCAGAGCGGTGATCAGTTCGGCGATATGGGCCGGATTCGGCGGGCAGCCGGGGAGCATCAAGTCGATCTTGACCTTCTCATCGAGAGCGTAGGTGCGATCAAGCAGATCGGGAACACCCTGGTCCGGCCGCGTCGCCCCTTCATCAGTCGACGGGGTCTGATAAATCTCGTCGAAACTTCGGGCCGAATCCTGACCATTCATCAGGGCCGGGATGCCGCCTTGGGTGGCGCATGAACCGAGGGCAATCAGGATCTTGCATTTCTTGCGCATTTCCTCGAGCACTTCGAGGTGTTCCTCGTTCGACACACCTCCGGTAACGATACCGACTGCCGCTTCGGGGATCTCCAACTCCGTACCTTCATCCCCGCATTGGCCGAAATATTTATGATCCATGATGACCGGGGCATGGACGATGTCAAGATGCTCGGTCAGCAGCTCTACCAGATCCTCTCCTATATTGAGAATGGCTATCTCGCATCCGGAGCAGGAACTCAGCCATTCTAAAGCAGTCGTAACTCCCATCTCTACCTCCTCTATACGGCTTGAGCCTGGTCCTGAATGGGACCGAGTTTCTTGATCTTCTCGGTCATCTGAGTGACGGCCTTGACGAATTTATCGGGTTCGGCCGACGATACCCAGGTTATGGCAAATCGTTCTGGTTCATAGCCGTAGTCTTCCAGCAACTCGACGATCATATCTGAACGCGACAGTGCTTTATAATTACCATCCAGGTAATGACATTCACCCAGGTGTCAGCCCAGAACCATGACGCCGTCGGCCCCCTGGTCCAGGGCCTTGGTTATAAACTCCGGATGCACCATGCCCGAACACATAACCCTGATGATTCTGACGTTGGGCGGGTACTGCATCCTCGAAGTACCGGCCAGATCGGCGGCGGCATAGGAGCACCAGTTGCAGCAGAATGCAATGATTTTGGGTTCAAAATTCATTACTCGATTCCTCTGTAGTTATGGGACAATTCCCTTTTACCCGAATTCTCAGACGACCAGCGCCGCTTCAATCTGAGCGCTGATCTGATCCATCGTAAAACCCTGTACGACGACACCACGTTTTGGACAGGTTCCCTGGCACAGTCCGCAGCCCTTGCATTGCGCCTTGTTGACCGTGATATATTTAGAAATCCGGCCCTCATCGCCACTCTCCTCAACCAGGGTTATAGCGTGATAGGGACAGACGTCCAGGCACAGAGCACAGCCATCACAATAGTCGAGATCGGGTTCCGCCTTGACCGCATCAAGGCTGACCTCGGACCTCGACAGCAGGGTCGCCGCCCGGGCCGAAGCAGCCAGGGCCTGGGCGACCGATTCCTCCACCGGTTTCGGATAGTGGGCCAAGCCGGCAACGAACATGCCGTCGGTGGCAAAATCAACGGGTCGCAGCTTGGCATGCGCTTCCTGAAAAAAGCCGTCACCATCAACTGACACCTTATAGAGCTTGTGGAGTTTATCACTGTCCGGATTAGCCACGATGGCGGTAGCCAGCACCACCATGTCGGCCTCTATTGCCAGCGGACGATGCAGGACATGGTCCCAGACCTCGATGAGCGCTTTTTTGTGCTTGACGTCTACCTCTGGTTTACCGTGCAGCTCGTAGTTGATGAAGATGACGCCGAGTTCACGTGCTTTTTTATACAACGCCTCCCGCTGACCGTAGGTTCGCATGTCGCGGTAGAGAATATATATCATCCTGTTCGGATCTTCCTGTTTGAGGTCGATGGCGGTCTGTACCGAATGGGTGCAGCACACCTTCGAACAATACATCCTCTCCTTCTCACGGGAACCGACACACTGGATAAAGACAATCGACTTTGCTTTGACCGCGTGCTGTTCCTTGAGTTTGAAGAGCCGATCGAATTCCAGGGAGGTGACCACATTGGGGATTCGCCCGTAGCCATACTCCTTGGGACGCAGCGGCTGACCGCCGGTGGCTACGATACCAATCCCGTGATCGATGGTCTTGGTCAGGCCGTCTTTGGTGGCGATGGTGGAGCGGAAGTTGCCGACAAACCCCTCGGCAGCGGTTACTTCAAATCCGGTATGAAGGATGATTTTTTCATTTTTGGCGACTTCCTCGATGATCTTGACAGTCCGGGCAGAGATCGCTTCACCGGACCAGGTATGGCCCAGAAAGATGGCATTGCCGCCCAGCGCCTGAGTCTTTTCGACGAGATGCACTTCGAAGCCCTGGTCGGCCAGATTCAGCGCCGAGGTCATGCCGGCGATGCCACCGCCAACCACCAGACCCTTCTGTTTGATCGGCACCGAGATAGGCTGCAGTGAAAACTGTCTGGCCACTTTGGCCACCGCCATCCGCACCAGATCCTTGGCCTTGAGAGTGGCGGTATCCGGGGTGGCCGCATGGACCCAGGAATTCTGGTTCCTGACGTTGGCCATTTCCACCAGATATTCATTCAAGCCCGCCGATTTCAGGGTCTCCCGAAACAGCGGTTCATGGGTTCGTGGTGTACAGGCGGCGACCACCACCCGGTTCAGCCCTTTTTCCTTGATGGTCTGGATCATCTGCTCCTGGGTGTCCTGGGAGCAGCTGAACAGATTTCGCTCCACGTGGACAACTCCCGGCAGTTCCTGGGCGTAATCGGCAACCGCTTCGACATCGACGACTCCGGCAATATTTGAACCGCAATGACAGACAAAAACGCCCACCCGGGGATCTTCACTGCCAATCTCACGTTCTTCCGGGAAACTCTTTTCCTGGGTCAGTTCTCCACGCGCGGGGGCCAGTATATCGGCAACGGCGGCAGCAGCGGCGGACCCTTCTAGTACCGACTGGGGAATATCCTTGGGACCGGCAAACGCCCCGCAGGTGAAGATCCCCTTCTTGGAAGTCGACACCGGAGAAAAGTCAGAGGTGGCGGCGAAGCTGTCGCTGGTCAGTCTGACTCCGGCCATACTGCTGAGTTTTTTGACGTGCTCGGGAATCTGCAGACCAACAGAGAGCACCACCAGGTCGAAATACTCCTCCACCTGACGTCCCTCTTCATTGATATAGTGCAGGCGCAGATCACCGCTACCGCCTTCCGGTTCTACCCCGTGCACCCGGCAGCGGACGAAACGTACGCCGGATTCTTCCTTGGCCCGTTGATAATAGCGGTCGAAATCCTTGCCATGGGTCCTCATGTCCATCATGAAAATCGAGGTACGCAGTCCCGGCACATGATCCTTTGCCATCACCGCTTCCTTGATCGCATACATACAGCAAACCGATGAGCAGTAACCGTTGCCGCATTTATTTTCATCACGCGAGCCGACGCATTGCAGGAAAGCGACCTTGGTTATTTCCTTGCCGTCAGAGGGGCGGATAAGATGTCCCTCGGTGGGGCCCGAGGCGGACATGTAACGCTCGAACTGCAGGGAGGTTATGACATTGGGATAGCGGCCATACCCCCAGACAGCGGCCGTGGGCGGATCGAAAGGT
>NODE-565-length-13086-cov-5.29744_pt1 | contig 13086 bp, 11 predicted proteins | sample MGYA00139097_ERZ477577 | MGnify/ENA metagenome assembly ERZ477577 | reverse complement strand
ATACTTGCAGCCAGTTCTCGTAATGTTCTTTGCATTTGTACTGAGTGCAGTGGGCATAGCCGACGATTACACCGACACAATTTCTTTAGAGAAAATTATATACATGCTTTTGATTTTCGCCGGAGTGGCATTAACTTCTTCCAGTTCTTTCTTGCGGCTTAAGAAGAAATCTGCTGAATAATTTATTTCTACCTATTTTTACAAAAAAGAGAGCTTTATGCTAATGTCAATGACAGGCTTCGGAAAGGCCACAGGAAATTTCCAATCAAAAAAAGTAACGGTTGAATTACGTTCATTAAATAGTAAATCAATCGATCTAAATACGCGCATTGCTTCTTACTATAAGGAGTTAGATGGTGATATTAGAAAAATGGTTAGCAATGAGCTAGGTAGAGGAAAGGTTGACTTCAACCTGAACATCGATAGTATCGGGGATGAAAGTAATGTGAGCATAAATAAGTCACTTGCTAAAACCTACTACGAAGAATTAAAGAGTTTGAATGATTCTTTGGGCGAAAACACGGAAGATTACCTTTCTCTAATTATGAGAATGCCTGAAATTTATGAATCGAACAAGGGTGAACTGGAAGCGGAAGAAAAGACATGGGTTTTGGAAGTTGTAAAAGAGGCGGTTACTAAGCTGAACGACTTTAGACGTAAAGAAGGAGAGGACTTAGAAAGAGAATTTAATGCAAGAATAGAAGAAATTCGATCTTTTTTAAACGATGTCCCAAAGTACGAAGAAGAGCGCATTCAGGTAATTCGCGAACGCATGAAGAAGGGATTAGAAGAGATTGATGGCGGTTACGATGAAAACAAGTTTGAGGCAGAAATGATCTATTATTTGGAGAAGCTGGATGTTTCAGAAGAGAAAATGAGACTTTCGAATCATTTGGATTACTTCTTAGAAACAATGAAAAAGCCTCAGTCGGGTAAAAAACTTGGATTTATTGGTCAGGAGATAGGTAGAGAGATAAACACACTAGGCAGCAAAAGTAATCATGCTCAAATGCAGAAATTGGTGATAGGGATGAAGGATGCTCTTGAGAAAATCAAGGAACAAATATTAAACACATTATAGAAAAATCAACGGGTATGTCTTTTCAGAATAAAGGTAAATGCATCATCTTTTCGGCACCTTCAGGAGCTGGTAAAACAACAATTGTTCATCACTTGTTAAGTAAAGATCTTGGTTTGGCTTTCTCTGTTTCAGCCTGTAGTAGAGACCCTAGACCGAATGAGGTTGATGGAAAAGATTATCATTATCTGGGCGTCGAAGGTTTTAAACAGAAGATAAATGAGAATGCTTTTGTGGAGTGGGAAGAAGTTTATACGAATAACTTTTATGGCACGCTTAAATCTGAAATTGAGCGTATTTGGGCAGAAGGAAAAGCAGTTATTTTTGATGTTGATGTGATTGGCGGATTGAACTTGAAAAAGCAATTTCAGGACCAAGCTTTCGCGGTATTTGTGGAGCCTCCAAGTTATGCCGAATTGGAAAAGCGTTTAAGGGGCAGAAGCACGGAAACGGAAGATAAAATCAACCAACGAATGAATAAAGCCACAAAGGAAATGGCTTTTGCTAAAGAATTCGACACCATTCTCATCAATGATGATTTGCAGGAAGCATGCAGAAAGGCAGAACAATTAGTAGTTGAATTTTTATCAAAATGAATGTAGGTTTATTTTTCGGCTCATTTAATCCCATTCACGTGGGACATCTGATCATTGCTGACCATATGGCGAATCATTCTGAACTTGATGAGGTTTGGTTAGTTGTATCTCCTCAAAACCCTTTAAAAGAAAAGAAATCTTTGTTGGCAGATCATCATCGGTTGGCTTTAGTGCGAGAAGCTGTTGATAGTAACCTTAAGTTGAAGGCCAGCGACATCGAATTTAAATTACCCATTCCGAGCTATACGGTTTCTACTTTAGTTTATTTAAAAGAGAAGCACCCATCTTATAACTTTTCCTTGATCATGGGGGAGGATAACATCCGTACGTTGCATAAGTGGTATAACTATGAGAACATTATTGATCAAAATAAGATCTACGTTTATCCAAGGGTGTTAACAACACAAGAACTTAATGCTCCAAAAGAAGACAAGGAAGATAATGGCTTAATGAAACATCCAAATGTTCGCTTTCTTGTCGATTCGCCCGTAATGAAAGTATCGTCCAGTTTTATTCGAAATGAAATTAAAGCGGGAAATGATGTACGTTATTTATTGACGGAGCCCGTCTACAAATATGTAGATGAGATGAACTTTTATAAGTAACTAAATACTCATTTCTGGCACATTATCCGGAATCACAAGATCTCCTTCAGTAGCAGCTTGAATTTCCTCAACACTCACGCCTGGAGCTCTTTCCAACAAGTGGAATTTACCTTCTTTGATTTCCATTACCGCTAAGTTGGTAACCACTTTGCTTACGCAGTTAACTCCAGTAAGAGGCAAAGAACAATCTTTTAAAAGTTTCGATTCACCGGCACGATTGGTGTGCATCATTGCAACGATGATGTTATCTGCAGAAGCAACCAAATCCATTGCTCCACCCATACCTTTTACCATTTTACCTGGAATTTTCCAATTTGCGATGTCACCATTTTGAGAAACTTCCATGGCGCCAAGCACAGTTAACTGAACGTGTTGTCCACGAATCATTGCAAAGGATGTAGCACTGTCAAAAAACACCGCACCTTTTGTTGCTGTGATTGTCTGCTTCCCTGCATTAATTAAATCAGCATCCTCTTCACCCTCAAAAGGAAAAGGGCCCATTCCAAGGATTCCATTTTCAGATTGAAACTCTACTTCTATTCCTTCAGGTATGTAATTCGCTACTAATGTTGGAATACCAATTCCAAGATTAACGTACCAACCATCTCTAAGTTCCTGTGCAATTCTTTTTGCAATTCCAGTTTTATCTAATGCCATAACTCTATTATTTTTGACGAACGGTACGTTGTTCAATTCTCTTTTCGAATGATTCTCCTTTAAAAATTCGCTGAACGAAAATTCCAGGAGTATGTATAAAGTTTGGATCAAGCTCTCCTGCTGGCACCAACTCTTCAACTTCTGCAACTGTAATTTTACCTGCCATTGCCATCATTGGGTTAAAGTTTCGAGCTGTCGCTTTAAAAACAAGATTCCCTTCAGTATCACCTTTCCAAGCTTTCACGATTGCAAAGTCCGCAGTCAGTGCAGACTCTAAGATATGAGGTTTGCCATTGAAATCACGCACTTCTTTTCCTTCAGCTACTTCCGTTCCATAACCTGCAGGTGTGAAAAAAGCTGGGATTCCCGCCCCTCCTGCTCTGCATCTTTCCGCTAATGAACCTTGCGGTATAAGATCAACTTCTAGTTCTCCAGAGAGCATTTGACGTTCGAATTCGTCGTTCTCACCCACATAAGAAGAAATCATTTTTTTGATTTGCTTTCCTTGCAATAACAAACCTAAACCGAAATCGTCGACTCCAGCATTATTCGAAATACAAGTTAGGTCAGACACTCCTAATTTTACCAGTTGCTTAATGGAATTTTCAGGGATACCACAAAGACCAAAACCTCCGAGCATCAATGTCATTCCACTTTCCACTCCCTCAAGTGCCTCTTCAACGTTATTTACAACTTTATTCATAGTTTTTTATTTAGATACCTAATCCTATCCCTAGGTTAGGTACATTTCCACCATTATTATCCCCTTCACACGAATATACTTCTGGATCATATCCAATTGGAGGCTCGAAATCTTCCTGTGAAACATTTAGTTTTTTGTTCTTATATACATTCTGCATATAGTAACCATAGATAGGTAATGCCATTCGAGCGCCCTGACCCCATTCCATTGAACGGAATCGAACATCTCGATCTTCTGCTCCAACCCAAATACCAGTAACCAGATCAGGCGTAAGTCCCATGAACCAACCATCAGCATTGTTTTGTGTTGTTCCTGTTTTACCCGCCATTGGTGCAGTAATTCCACCCCACTTTCTCCATGTACCTCTTAAAGAAGCTCCTGTACCGTATTGTACAACTCCCTTCATCATTTCTAAAGTGGTAAAGGCTACAGATGAGTTCATCACCTCTTTCGTATATGGATCGGCACTGTAAATCACATTGCCGTTTCTATCTTCTATGCGTAGGATTGTGGATGGTCTTGTGAAAATACCTTGATTTACGAACATTGCTTGCGCACCAACCATTTGGAAAAGTGATAAGTCCATAATACCCAAACACATCGAAGGCACTTCATCTTCCGGTCGAAGATCAATGTCCAAATCTTTTAAAAGTTTTGAGATTGTTTTAGGTCCTGAATACCCGCCCATTTTCGACATCACTCCAACCGTTCCAGGGTTATTAGAAAGTGCAAGGCAACGGGCAACGGTTGCATCGTCCATGACATCCCCTTTAGGACACCAGCGATTGTTTAGTTCTCCATTATCTCCATAAACATCTACACAGAACGAAGTTCCGGCTTCAAATTTAGTACATGGCTTAACAACTCCCATCGCAATTGCTGTCGAATAAACGAATGGTTTAATCGTGGATCCTACTTGCCTTTTCCCTAATCGAACTTGGTCGTATGCAAAGTGATGAAAGTCTGCACCACCAACCCAAGCCTTAACAAATCCAGTTGAAGGTTCAATCGAAAGCAGTCCTGCTCGAATTAAATTCTTGTAATAGCGGATTGAATCGTTGGGGGTCATTACTGTATCTAGTTCACCCTCCCAAGAAAAGATTCTCATTGGCGTTAAGACATCGAATGATTTCATGATTTCTGACTCTTCGATTCCTTGGTCTTTCAAATTTCTGAAACGATCAGAGTTCTTACGGCCACGCTTCATTATACGTTCAATTCGGTCATCGGTAATTTCGTGATGATCCGCAAAAGGGAAGCGTTTGACACGTTTATTGTTCTTGGTAAACTGAGGTTGTAAATCTTCTTTAAGGTGTTTCGTTACAGCGGCCTCAGCATACTTTTGCATATCCACATTTATGGTTGTATAGATCTTAAGTCCATCTCTATAAATGTTATATCCTTTGCCATCAGCTTTTGCATATTTCAGAGATCCATCTTCTTTTTTCTCTCTCAATAAATTACTTACTTCACCACGTAATGACTCTCTAAAATAAGGCGCTATACCTTGTTTGTGATCAACGACTTGATAGTTCGTAATTATCGGTTTTGTTTTTAATGAGTCGTATTCTTCTTGTGTAATGTAATTTTTCAGTGAGGCATTCTTCGATTTACTATTCTTTAACCATTGTTTTAAAACAGTGTTTCTTCTGTTAAGAGCAATCATACTGTCTTTCGCCTTTAACTCTTGAATGTCTGCCTCTAACACTTTATTGGCATCGATTCCTTGCCTATTAGCCACTTTGATACGGTAATTACGAATTTGATAGGTGTATGGGTTAATCAAGGATGGGTTTTTACACATTCCAACCAAAATTGCCGCTTCCGATTTTGTAAGATCAATTGGCTTTTTGTTGAAATAAACTCTGGCCGCATTTTCTATACCAACAGCATTATGTAAGAAATCAAATTGATTCAGGTACATGGTAATAATCTCTTCTTTGGTATAACGTTCTTCCAGTCGAACGGCAATAATATTTTCTTTTACCTTTTCATTCAAACGTTTTCTTATGCCCGTAGGTCCATCAGGCACTTCTTTCCCCTCAGCTTTTAGATCAGCAATGCGCTCTCTTTCTTGAAGTGTAAATATCAATTTTGCCAATTGCTGCGTAATAGTTGACGCTCCACCAGCTTCCCCCATGTTGTAAACGGCCCTTCCCAAAGCTTGAAAATCAATTCCTGAATGATCTTCAAAACGCTCATCCTCCGTTGCAATTAGCGCATCAAAAACATGTGTTGAGATGTCTTTGTACTCAACACTTGTTCGGTTGATTTTCCAATAGCGGCCTAGCTCAGATTTTCCATCGTCGGCAAGAATAACAGATGCAAGTAATTCTGGTGGATTTTCTAAATCTTCGATAGATGGTAAGTCATCTTCACTTTGCGACATGACCAAAAAGGTAATTGCAAGTATTGGAGACAAGGCAAAAAACCATAATAGAACATACAGAATTCGTGAAGTTCTTTTAGTGAATTTTAATTTTTGCGTTTTCTCTTTCATTTGGTTGACTTAGACGTTGATAAAAATAACGAATAATTGGCTATTCCATTGTGCTGTTCCGATCAATTTAGGACGTCTTTTCTTTGACTATCTAGTTTTAACAAGATGAACATCATAATTGAAAAGGACATCATGGAAGATCCACCGTAACTGAAAAAGGGCAGCGGAATCCCTATGACAGGCGCAAATTCGATATTCATACCAATATTGATGCTGAAATGGTAGAAGAGTATCATGGCTACCATATAGGCATAAACCCTATTAAAAGTAGACCTCTGGCGTTCTGCAATCATAACAATTTTTAACAGCATGAACATGTACAAGCCCACCAAAACGAGTGTTCCTGCAAAGCCCCACTCCTCCGCCCAAGGACAGAAAATAAAATCTGTTTCACTTTCCGGAACATGATTGGTTCGAACACTTGAAACAGAAGCATTACGATAACCCTTACCAAAAAGGCCCCCAGAACCTACCGCCGCCATTGCTCGGTTTCTGTTGTAATCGTCACCATCAGGATCCTCTTTGAGGCCAAGAACCAATTCGATTCTATCTTTTTGGTGATCTGCAAGTTTTTGGAAGGAGTAGTTAACAGTAGCCGTCAAACCGCCTGCGAAAATGAAGGCAATAATAGCGATGATTGCGGCTCTATTCTTTTCCCTCTTTGGGAAAGTCCACCGCATAAATAAGAATCCGGCTAGAATAATTAAGAAAACAAAAAAGAGGACTCCGTAGTAGCCAGGAATATCTTTGCCAGGAAACATGCTTAATTCTATGATGGAATTACTAAACAGCAAGGTGACAACACTCAAAACAACAACTACGAATAGGATGGGTATGAAGTGACTTCCTACCCAAGTCTGTTTAAACTTGATACCTGGGATCAGATTGACGACTCTTAAGACAATGGGGTCGTATGTAACTCCTTCTCGATACATTACGAACAAGAAAGAAGTAAAGACAACAAATGTTCCAGCATCGGGCTGCAAGAGAATCAATACCATCGGAATGAGAATGATCCCATTTGCTAAAAGAACTGTACGAATATTTTGTTGCTTCAAGTTGATTTGACCTAGGAAACGAGCAAGTAAAATACCCGTGCCTATTTTGGCAAACTCGGCAGGTTGTATACCGAATGAACCTATTCCTAGCCACGACTTGGCGCCATTTTTTTCCGGCAAAAACAAGACAGAAACGAGTAGGGTGATTGTAACGATGTATATGGGTATGGCAAATTTTCGATAAATATCAGAGTCGATAAGAAACACGAGAAGTCCTAAGAATAGTGACACACAAATCCACATGACCTGCCTACCGTAAACTTTATTAAAAGAAAACAAACTTGGGTACTCAGGGTCGTATGCGACAGAATAAACCGTTGCGAGCCCCATGCACATCAGAATCAAATAGACAATGAATAAAGTCCAGTCAAAACTACCTGTTATGGAATCATTTTTTCTCATTCAAACAGCGATAGTTTAGCGTCAAGTATGCGTTTCTCTTTTGGTTTGTTTTTCTCGGAGATTTCACCGTTGATGTATTTTTCAATCATCAAGCTAGCAGTTGGAGCAGCCCATGTCCCGCCACCGCCACCAGCATTTTCAATGAATACTGAAATCGCTATTTGTGGATTATTCATGGGTGCAAAGGCGATGAAAACGGAGTGGTTTTTTTGCTTCACACTTCCTATATAGTTTTCTACAGTTCCAGTTTTTCCACATACGGTAATTCCCTCAATTCTGGCGAGTCTCGCTGTTCCACCTGCCTCGTGTACAACTCTTCGCATACCTTCAATAACAGGTAAAAAGTAACGCTTTTCGACCATTGTTTTGTGCCTAACTTTATATGCAGGGAGAGGCCCATCTTCTCCAATTGACTTTACGAAATGGGGTGTATAGTACCATCCACGATTTGCCATGATGGCAGCTAAATTGGCAAGTTGTAAAGGAGTTAATTGAACCTCACCTTGTCCAATCGATATAGATCGAATTGTAGAGAATTTCCATTGGTGATGGCCATACCATTTATCGTAGTAAGCTGGAGTTGGTATCAGTCCTGGCCTGATTCCGGGAATGTCTGTATCTAGTTTAACGCCCAATCCGAAACTATTCATGTATTTGGCCCATCTTTTTAATCCAATTTCGGCATCTTCAAAACTGCTACGCTTTTTGTTTTGCTCAATAATCCGTCTTGTAACCGCATAGAAATAAGGATTGCATGACATCTGCACAGCCTGGGATACACTCTGAGCGGATGGATGATTGTGGCAACCAACTACACTTTTATTACATGGAAATCCAGAACTTTCCGTAATAACACCTTCTTGCATTCCGATTAGGGACTGTACAAGTTTAAATGTTGATCCTGGCATGTATTGTGAAGCAAGCGGTCTTGGGAAAAGCGGTTTGTTGGGGTCGTTGACTAAAGCAGGATAATTGGCTCTGATCTTTCTGTTTCCAATCAAAAGGTTTGGATCGTAGTTAGGCGAAGACACCAATGCTATAATCTGACCTGTATTAGGTTCGATTGCTACAATACATCCTTTTTTGTTTTTTAAAAGCTCCTCACCATAACCTTGTAAAATCACATCAAGGCCCAAGTGAATTGCAGGAGCCTGAACGGCTAGCGTATCATATTTTCCATCTTCGAAAGAGCCAACGGTGTTGTTCATTGCTGATGACACGATATAGCGGACTCCCTTTATTCCCCGAAATTCTTTTTCGTAGAATTTTTCAATTCCTGCCCGACCGATCATGCTACCGGGCTTGTAAAATCCGTCCCTATTGATTTCTTCTCGTGTCGCTTCTGAAAGGTATCCCAATATGTTAGCACCGTTTGAATATGGATAGTTACGCATGCTGGCAACTTTCTCATAAAAGCCCTTAAAGTTCTCTAGATGAGGTGCAATTCTTGACATTTCATCAGCTGTGAGCTCTTTAACAAAAGGATAAGCACGAATTGTCTGATAATTGGATGTCGTTTTTCCCGTGTGTGGGTTGGTGTATTTTCCTTCGCCTTCAACAATTGCTTTGAAACGGTTACGAACCTCTTCTCTTGTCCAGCCAATTAGTTTTGCAAAAGCTGCTGTGTCTAGATCAACGATATCATTTTCAACCATCATTAGGTTGTAGTATGTTTTGTTGGAAATTATTTTCTTCCCATTTCTATCAAAAACAACTGCTCTTGGTGGTGTAATTTCTCTTCTCTTTTCTGCGATTTGCTGCGCTCGGAGCTTCCAGGTATCGTCGACAACCTGCATATAAAAAAGTTTAAAGGCGTAAATAACGCCAATCACTATAAAAAATGTGATAATCACATATTTACGTGAATCAAACTTCATTTTCTTTCTTGTTTCGGATAAAGAGGTACTGCATTAAAATACAAATCAAAAATGAAACAATGCCGCTGACTATGCTCTTTTGTAGTATGTTGAAAATCTCATTCATCTTAAACATCTCTAAGGCAAAGAACCAGAAATGATGAATCAGCAGCAACAATCCAAAAACACGAATAAACCAATTAAAGCCAAGGTTATAGATGTTTGTTTCTAATAGATGGTCGTAGCCGTCTCTTGGAGCAAACATTTTAAATACAATTGGTCGAAAGAAGGCAAAAGCCAGTAGTGAGGATGCATGTAAGCCATACGTATCCGACATAGAATCAATTGTAAGTCCCATTCCAAAAGCTACTAACATGAGTGAGAATACATTCATCTCAACCGGCAGTAGGAGCAAGTAAAGAGGATAGACCATAATTTGAACACCATAGCCAATCTCGAGCTGATTAAGAACGAGCACTTGTACAAGCACAAAAAATATAAATCGAATGATATGTGTTACTGCTGAATTCAATGTATATCGGTTGGTATTTGATTTTCAAGTTTAGCTTGTTCCTTTTTCATTAAATTTTTAATGACGTAAACGCGTTGAATGCTTCTATAATCTTCGCTGAACAATACTTCAATATTCCATAAAGGTTCGCCTTCTACGGGTGATTTACTGCAAACTTTTCCAATGGGCAGTCCTCTTGGGAAGATACCACTGCTTCCTTTTGTCACAACTTTTGACCAAAGTTTCACATCTGTATCGTTAGAAACACCCGTTAAACTACCCTTTCTAGGACTAATTCCTTCCCATTTCATAAGCCCAAAGTGGCCCGAGTTTTCAATCATTGCAGAAATGTTAATATCCTTTGTAAGGCATGACTTCACAACTGAATAATGTCTTGATACATTATGTATTACACCAACAACGCCTAAATCAGAAAAAACGCCCATTCCTGGTTCAACCCCTTGGTCTGATCCAATATCAAGGGTGAAGTAATTGTTCCTTTTACCATGAGTTGAATTGATAACAATGGCAGGGACAAAGTCATATTGCTGCTCCCAAAGTGTATCCTCAATCTCTAACACAATACTGTCTGAAAGCGTGAGATCATTTAAAGGAAATCGACTATCTTTTAGCAGCTTCCGCAGGCGAATATTTTCTTCTTGAAGTTTTGTGTTGTTTTCGCTGAGCGCAAAATGCTTTGTAATATCATTTCTAACTTCTAAAATAGATCCATTGATAGATGAAGCTGTTGTTAGAAATTGTGTTCTTGGAAATGCTACAAATGTGAAATATATGGTCAACACAAAACCTTGCAGGGCTGCGAAGACAAGAAAAACACGGAATCGTCTTAGAAAGGCGAGGAAATTGCGCATATACAAAAATAAGAAAAAGCATCAGCTTTCACCCTGTATACAGCAAGCGTACAGCCCTTTTTATTCACATCAATTTGTTCGTTGAGAAAAGCGAATTAATCTCTAATAAGGAATTGGAAGCGATCGATATTTTTCAATGCGATACTTGTACCTCTTGCAACCGCTCTTAACGGATCTTCTGCAATATGAACAGGCAGTTTTGTTTTCATTGCAATTCTTTTGTCCAACCCTCTTAGCATGGATCCACCACCAGCTAAATAAATACCAGTTTTGAAGATGTCAGCAGATAGTTCAGGCGGAGTCATCTCAAGTGCACTTAAAATGGCTTCTTCAATTTTTGAAATTGTTTTATCCAATGCATGCGCAACTTCAGAATAAGAAATTACAATCTCCTTAGGAATACCCGTCATAAGGTCTCTACCTTGCACAGCATAATCAGCAGGTGGCTCATCCAATTCAGGAAGTGCAGCACCCACATTAATTTTTATTTCTTCAGCTGTACGTTCACCAACTAAGATATTGTGCTGACGTCTCATGTATTCTTCAATGTCAGAAGTAAAGTCATCACCGGCAACACGAATGGACTTATCACAAACGATACCTCCAAGTGCGATTACAGCAATTTCCGATGTTCCACCACCTATATCAATAATCATGTTACCCATTGGCTCTTCCACGTCGATACCGATACCGATCGCAGCAGCCATTGGCTCATGAATTAAATAAACTTCTTTTGCTCCAGCGTGTTCCGCAGAGTCGCGTACCGCTCTTTTTTCAACTTCTGTAATACCGGATGGAATACAAATAACCATTCTTAACGATGGATTGAACAGACTTCTTCCTGTTCCAATCATCTTGATCATTCCACGAATCATTTGCTCTGCAGCTTGGAAATCGGCAATAACACCATCACGTAAAGGACGCACCGTTTCAATCAACTTGTGCGTTTTCCCATGCATTTGTTGCGCCTTCTTACCGATGGCAACAATTTTACCTGATTGGATATCTTTGGCGACTATTGATGGTTCATCAACAACAACCTTGTCGTTCATGATTATCAGCGTATTCGCTGTTCCCAAGTCGATCGCAATTTCTTGTGTTAAAAAGCTAAATAATCCCATTTTTCGTTTCCCTACAGTTGATAGTTATACAATATAAAAGATATATACTGATTTTGGTTATAAAAAGTTACCTATTAATGTTTAAAATGACGGTTCCCTGTAAATACCATCGCTAGACCATGCTCATTACAGTAATCAATTGACAATTCATCTTTAATTGATCCTCCTGGTTGAATCACGGCTGTAACACCAGCATTGTCTGCTATTTCAACACAGTCTGGGAACGGGAAAAAGGCATCGGAAGCCATCACCGATCCGCTCAAATCGAATTCGAATGATTGCGCTTTATGAATTGCTTGCCTCAGTGCATCAACACGTGATGTTTGACCGGTACCACTCGCCAATAATTGTCTGTTTTTAGCCAATACTATTGTATTCGACTTCGTATGTTTTACCAACTTATTTGCAAAGAGTAAATCTTGAATTTCTTTTGCTGTTGGCTCCTTGTCTGTTCTAGATATTAATCCGGTCTCTACCTCCATGATTGCATCTTTATCTTGCTCTAAAACACCATTTAAGAGGGTTCTAAATTGACGTTTTGGCAATGCAACCTCTTTTTGAACTAAAATAATCCGATTCTTTTTACTTTTCAACGTTTCCAATGCTTCAGCACTGTATGACGGAGCAATGACAACTTCACAGAACAAGTCGTTGATTTTTTCAGCTGCAGCAGCATTAATTTCTCTGTTACTGATTAAAATTCCGCCAAATGCACTAACAGGATCTCCCGCAAGGGCATCTGAGTATGCTTGCTCAATTGTATCTCTAGTTGCTAAGCCACAAGCATTGTTATGTTTTAAGATAGCAAAAGTTGGATCGTCATTTTTGAATTCAGCCATTAAGTTGACTGCCGCATCAACATCTAACAAGTTGTTGTAAGAAAGTTCTTTACCATGTAATTTATCAAACAACTCATCCATATTACCATGGAAAATTCCTTTTTGATGAGGATTTTCACCGTATCGAAGAATTTGAGATTTTTGAATGCTTTGCTTGAAATTATCTTCTTCTCCTTGGTTAAAATAGTTGTAGATATGTGTATCGTAATGGGAAGAAACATTGAATGCGTCACGTGAAAAGTTTTTACGCTCATCCATCGAAGTGGTGTTGCCATTCGTTGTTAGAAT
>NODE-564-length-13103-cov-4.73835_pt1 | contig 13103 bp, 14 predicted proteins | sample MGYA00139097_ERZ477577 | MGnify/ENA metagenome assembly ERZ477577 | reverse complement strand
ACAAGAGAGGCCTTTTGAAAAAATTTTCCACTATCTATAGCAGTTACACCCCTCAGGTGACAACTGATAATAGTCTCACTTATCACTCATCGCGCTTCGATGAGGCCTTTCATTCCAGTGCAGGGGCCAAAGGAGAGACTCTTACTTACTTTGTGCAACAAAATGGATTGCGCGATAAATTCCTCCAAGAGAAGACAGAAAAATTGACACTTTTTGAAGTGGGTCTTGGGCTTGGAATGGGAGTGAAAACCATTATAGAGGAATTGGCAAAAGCGGGAGAGGAAAAAGAACGCTTCCCCCATCTCACTTATATAAGCGCAGAGATTGATGAAGGGTTGGTGCAAAAAGTAATAGAGGAAGATGAAAGCAATTTATCGCCTTATGTCTCTCTTCGCACCTTGAAGAAAAGTACGTTGAATGGAGTGACTGTTTATCGAGGAGAAAATGAACTCTCTTGCATTATTTTTTTGGTGGGGGATTTGCGAGAAGTTCTTCCTCGCGTACTCCCCATTTTTGCAGGGAAAGTTGATTTTGTTATCCAAGATGCTTTTTCGTGGAAGAAATGCCCTAAACTGTGGACGACGCAGTTCTTTGAAGAAATTCATCAGTTAATGAAAGAAGACGGAGTGCTCTCAACTTATAGTGCCCATACGTCTGTTCGAAAAAGTTTAATAGAAGCGAAGTTTAGAGTGGTGAAGGCCCCTGGTTTTGGCCGTAAGATGGCCTCTACTTTGGCCTACGCTTCTTCGCGACCTTCATGTTGGAATGAGGAGTTGGAAAAATTTGAAGAGACGCTCAAAAAGGCCAATATGGAGACGTTTCGTGATGAGGATTTTTCTTAAATTTTTTTTGCTTTCCTTCTTTTTTTTGTGCGTGTGTTCTTGTGCTCCTCATTTACTTGACTCGATATCGCCTCCAAGGAAAATAAACTCCTATGCCATCTATGGAGAAGATAACCGTCTTGATATTCATTATGGCAAGCGTCGCCATCGCCGTTTGGGTTATGGAGTGGGGCTGTTTATTCATAGAGACAAACTTGTGCCTGAAGGAAAGCGTTTCTATGCACCTCAAGGGATTCCTTTTAAGGATTTGGCGCCACTTCAGTCAAGGCGTCTTAAAAATTTTCCTTTGTGTGAAGAAGTGCGTTTTCAAGATCAGTTGAGTTATGGTGATTGTACGGGAGTGTTGATTGCGCCTAATCGCTTTTTGACGGCAGGGCATTGCGTTAGGCATTATCAAGAAACTAAGCAGCTTGAAAAAATGAGAGTGGTGTTTTTTGTGGAAGAGTTTCGCAAGGATAAGTACCAGAGAGATCATATTTTAGTGCGCAAAAATTATGTGCGCAAAATTGCAAGAGTTGTCGAGATGGTTCATGAGAGAGGAAGAAAAGATTACGCCATCGTTGAATTTGCAAAACCTGTCAAAATTAAAATGTTCTATGCTCTGCCAGAGGACAAAAATAGTTTTATTCACGAATTAGGTGATGATCTAATTTTAATTGGCCATCCTTTGGGATTAGCAAAAAAGTTTTCTTTAGATTCAAAAATTAAAGGGCGCGATAGTTCTTTTTATTACGCTGATCTCGATGGGTTTATGGGAAATTCGGGCTCTCCTATTATCAATTTATCCAAGAAGGATAAAAAGGGAAGGCCTTATTTGCTGGGGATTTACGCGGCAGGTAAAGATGATTTTCAAGTGGATGAAGAGAGGAGCTGCGTTAAGGAAAGTAGTTATGAGACCATTCATCCTCGCTTAATGGAAAGAATTTTTCGCCTCGATAAAATTGGTGACTTGCAAAAGAGGTAGATTTTGCCTTGAGCAGGGGGAGTGAAACTCTTTGTTAAAATTCTTTTATGAAAAAACATACTCCTCTTTTGCTCTTTCTCCTGCTCTCTTTTTTTCTCAATTCCTGCCTTTTTGACTCAGGGCCTTCTTCAAGGCGGGGAAGAAAAAAATCGTCTTATAGTGCGGCGGGGTTGAATGGGATAACAGATGATGGACAGTCGCCTGTGGGGAGTGGAGATGAATCAGGGGATGACTCTTCGGGGCTAGATGAAGATGCACCACCGCGAGTTGACGTGGCGGGAGTCGTTGATCCCTATACGGGAACTTTTAAGCAAAAAGTTTCTATTCCTAAAAATTATCGCGGAGAGTTGTATTTGTATTTACGCAACGCGTCTGCTCTGCGCGGAAAGCTTGTCAAAGTTCGTCTTTATTTTGGAACAGAGCTCTCTTATGTAGAGTTTGATGCTTCCCTTGCTCGAACATCGGGGCTGACACCTTCTCTTGATTTAGAGCTTTTGGCGCTGGATATGAGGCGTTCTCCTTTGCTAGGCCTTCGTCTTTTTTATGATCTTTTTGATTACAACGAATATATCTCCACGAGTAGTGAGCCAGAAACAGATCCTTATAACGTCAATATGTATTGCCGCGGCCTGCGTCTTGAAGATGATCCGACTTTTAAAAGTTCATCCTCTAATACGGCCTGCGATGAAGAAGGCGAGCAATGTCTTTATGCTTATGCCAAAATTCGCGATACGGGTTTGTATGATGAAAATAATTATACAACGAGGGCCACGTCTCCTCTTGTGGATTTAGGGAGTTATGATTTTACAACAACGCTGACAAGCGAAGAGTTGTTGTTGAAAAAAAATAGAATGAATAAGAGAAAATGTCTTCCTGACGACGGCAAATTTTATACAAAAACGACAGGGACAACCCTTTGGCCAACTTATTCTTCTTCAGTGGGTAGTATTGCTAGTTATGGACAAAATGTTTTAACCACAACCAATAGCGCTGGATCCACTGTAAATTATAGTTTTTACGGCCCTTATCTCCCTCTCAACGAAAGTAAATGGGAAATTACATCGAATGCTATTTTCGGCAAGTATGGAATTTTTATGGATACAATGGATAGTTCAACGACAGTGAGTCGAGGGATTTATGCTTTGCTATTTCCGAGAGGAACAACGCTTAATTTGAGTAATCAAGATCGAGAATACATAGGATCAACTCTTCCCTTTAAATTTTCTTCGGGAAAAATTCTTCCAGCAGATCGAGAACTGAAAACACTTTCTAGTGGAGGAGATAGTTTATGGATGGATGGTTGTAATTATCGCGCTACTCATTTTGATGATGTGGCCAATGTAGGTGATCATTCTTGTAATGTGACGGCTTTTATTGAAGTCATTGGAATTGACCCTGCCACAAAAGAAAAAACGATTATTAGTCGTGCGCGCGATGTGAAAATTCAAATTCTTCGAGAGGGAACAAAAGATGAAGAGGGGGAGCAAGTTCTTTATCAGAGTAAACGATCGTGTGATTCAACGCAAGGTTGCGGAGAAAATGAATGTTGTTATAACAAGCGTTGCTGGTCGCGCGATATTATTCCTGTTTGCTATGAAGACTCGGTGGTGGATTCGCAAAAATTAAATGGAGAGACATGTTCGACAGATGGAGAGTGTTTGAGCTTTTGTTGTGATCAAACGAGAGGGCGCTGTGCAGGTCATAATCCCAACTTGGAAATTCCCATTTATTGTTCAAAGGCACCAGGACAAAAATGCGTTGCCAAAGAGTGGTGCCGGCAAGATCCTATTCAAGAGTGCCAGTTAACCAAAACAGGTATAGATGAGACGGGAACACAGACATGTGCCTTTCGTTGTTTTTACAGTAGTGAATTTGGAAGTTGTTTAAATGGAGTTTGCACTGCTCCTAAAAATGCTCCTGTTCCTGCTTTTAATCCCAGTAATGTAGATTGTGCTTCGGCGGTGGATCCTAATTTGTAATAAGAAACCTTCATCTTCTGTTTTTTTAAGAAATAGAAGATGAAGGTGAGGAAAGTATTTTAAAGAGGATAACAGCTGAAATTAAAATTTTGAGGAACATTAAAAACAGCATTATCAATGATGGCCTCTTGCATTATTAACGTAATTAGTCCCCCATCAGGAAAAGTGCCAAGAACAATGGTTTCTTCTGGTGTTGATTTAAATGAAGCGATGGGGACTTCAGCATGAGGGAAAGTATTATTCTGGATGTTGAGTGTAAAACTTGCAATAGTTTTTGTCCCACTTTCAGCATACAAATTCATTGTCATATTTCCATTTTGTAGTGGTGTTGTTTCTCCAAAATGAGAACTACATTTTACGGCAATTTGGGGAAAGGTTAAAAGAAGTGGTGATTGGTAGATTTCGACATTACTACCAATTGATTCGCCACTGGTACTAGAATAGCTCTTGATACGAAAAGTGTATTTACTTCTTTTGGTTAGATTAAAATTTGTTGATCTATCGGATGCACCTAGAGTTTTAATTTTTCTAAAAACAGGGTCTGTCCCCTGTGCCATATAGAGATGAAATCCTTGAATAAATTCGCCTTCTTTCGGTGTGAAATTCCAACTGAAATTAAGAGTAACATCAAAAGGATCAAGGATGTCTGTATAGTTTTTTGTCGCTTGTGTAATAGATAAATTTGATGGGGCCGTTGGTTGCCCTTCAACAGGATCACAAGAGATGAAAGAAGCGGCCTTTGAATTAGAAAAGCGCTCAAAAGTTAGACGAGCAGGACGAATAGTATCCTCTGTTACTTCTGCACTTAATTTAGAAACTTTCATTTCAATGACTTCATTATTGTGAGTAAAGTAGAGGTGGTTGCTATTAGGAGGGATACTAGTCTGAATACCATTAAAGCCATAGGCATCGCTAGGGATAAAAGGATTAGGAGATTCCGTTGATAAAGCAAGTCCTTCATCAAAACTGATTTGAGATGTAATTTCAGTATAGGTGCCTTCAGGAGAACTCCATCCTGATCCATCTGTATTATTATAGGCCGTACAATTCCAGGTTCCTGCTAAGTCTTCAGCTGTTGTATAGTTAAATAAACTTTCAATAGCGCGAAAAGCTTGATTGAATTGACTGGCCGAAATGATGTCGCCATCATTAAATGTTCCAAGGTTGAGAGGAGCGGCCCTTAGATACATTGTGAGCAAAAAAGAAATGATGAGAAAAAAATTGAGTTTTTTATGCTTCATTTTTTGATCCTTTTTATTTTGTTATTTTTTTTCCATAATAGTTGTAAGAGTGGCGTTAACTTGATCGCAGACATCAATAAAATAATCGCCTTTTCGAAAACTTAATTTTGTATAAGTTTTTGTTTCTTCTAATTCTTTGAGATAGCTTTTAAGTCGAACAATGGGTCCTGCCATTTTGTGTGAAAGAAGAATAATGGCAACAGTAGAAATTATGAGGTAGAGAGAAGAAATCATTAAAATTTTTTCAAAAATAACGGACTGCTGTAGTCCTAAAAGAGTGAAGAAATTATGTTGAGGAGAGATGTTGGCAGAGTTGGCCATTTCTTTCATTAAAGAAAAAGTCGCATCAATTTTAAAGAAAATAAAGGCCATGCAGAGAAGAAGTGCTGCGATATTGGCAAAGATGATTGAGTATTGAAACTTGGGGTAAATAATAAATCGAGTTCTCATTTTTTTCATATATATCCTTTCTGGTTTATGGTTATTTTTATCTTTAGTTTTTAAGGAGCAAAACGTTCAATGCCAAAACGAGAACTGCCAAAGCGATTTCCTCCACTTTGTCCAGTGCCTCCTCCTGTACAAGTCATTGTTTGAATACAAGATCGAAGAAGATCTTCGTTATTGGTATTTTTTGCATCGGAAGAGCAGGCCCCGCATGAACTAGGAAGTGTGGCGACTGTCTGAGCGATTTCCCCGCCTCCACTTTTTCCCTTGCCACTTTTGGCACATCCGGTGAACATAATAAGGAAAAATGTTGTAACTAAAAAATATTTCATCATTTAATAATCCTTGGACCTTGAATAATCTTTTAAAGGTAAAATCTTCTCGGTTTTTTTTTTTTTGATGAATAAAAAGATGAAATATTTTTTTGCGGTAGAAAAATTTGCTAGAAATTTAGCAGGAAGGATTTTTACTTAATATTGATTCTTGAAGTCGGGTTTATTAAAGAAGCCCGCGTTTTTCTTGATCTAGTTCAATGGCATTAAAAAGGGCCTGGAAATTCCCCTCACCAAAGCCATTGTTGCGGTGGCGTTCAATATATTCAAAAAAGAGTGGACCAACGGTTGTGTCGGTAAAAATTTGTAATAAATAGCCTTTCTCATCTCCATCGATAAGAATTTTTTCTTGATTGAGGAAAGGGACATCTTCTTGATGATTGATGTTTCTTTCTTTTATTTGGTCATAATAAGCATCTGGCGTTTCTAAAAACTTCATTCCGCGTTCTCGCAGCTCAGGAATCACTGTATGAATATCAGAAGTGAGAAGAGCGATATGTTGGACGCCAGGACCGTTGTGGCGGTCGAGAAATTCTTGAATTTGCGATTTTCCATTTTCTACATCGGGTTCATTGATAGGGATGATGATTTTTCCATTGTGAAGCTGAACCACTTTGGAGTAAAGACCTGTCTTATTTCCCTTAATATCAAAATAGCGTGTGACCTGAAAATTATAAAGATTCTCATAAAAACTCACAAAATTATCCATCTCTCCCTTAGGAACATTGTTGGTGAGATGATCGATAATACTCACTTTCCCTTTGAGAGGACGTGCGTGTTCATCTTTTTCAAGAATGGCAAACTCAGGGTGAAAAATTTCGCGCTTAACAGGAGAGATAAATTCATTGAGGATATCGCCAATTCCCTGAATAGCGGCCGTTTCAATAATCTGACCTTCAGCGGTTTTTAATTTTTTTAATTCTTCACGTTGAGTGGCACCTTGCTTGAGTGTGTGAGCAAGTGCCTTTTGTGTGTCTTGTGTTTTAAAAGAGATACGACAAACACCTTCACCGTGTTTGGCAAAATATTGTGCCGCTTGATGATCTGGGTGAACTTTATCACTATGGGTAATCATGAATTGCGTATGGCCTTGAGTGAAAACTTCTTGGTCTGTTTCTTTTTTGTAGTGAGTGCGAACAAATCCCATCTTCCAGAAGAGTTCTCGCAATTTTGTTGTCTTGCTTCCACTGCTACAAAACTCTAAATAATGAATGCCTTCAAGTCCTGCCGGATTGAGATGATTTTCTTTATTCATAGTGTACCTCTTAGGAAAATAGCTTATACGTTTTTCTAATTTAAAAATAGCAAGAGGAGGGGGATATGAGAAGAGAAAAGAATATTATCTTAAGTTTTTGCCTTATGTTTTGTCTAAGTATGGCAGGCTCTTCTAAGAGAGAGTTTATTCTCGAGACAAAAAATCCCAAGAGAGATCTAAGTAAAGCTTTTTTTCAGCGCCTCCAAGAGAGAACGGCACAAGATAATTTAACGACGCTGGTGGAAAAAATCAAAGAACTCAATTTGAAAGTTATTATTGCTCCTGGTTTTATTTCAGGGCTGGGCAAAATTGGCGGACAAAGAAATTTGAGTAATTTGGCCAACTCTCTTGAAAGAATGGGACTAGTTAAAGGATTTGATTTTGCTTTTGCCCCTTTTAATACTTTTCAAGGAGTAGAGTATAATGCAAAAAAACTCGCCGACTTTGTAACTGCGGCCTATAGCGATCATGGAAAGAAGTCGCTTATTATTGGTCACAGTATGGGAGGTCTTCATACAGAAAAAATGCTCTTTGATTATCCTGAGACGCGTAAGATGGTGCATCGTTTTGTGGGGCTTCAGAATCCTTGGAAGGGTTCGCTTGTAGCTGATAAGATTGAAGAAATTGTACCAACGCGTATTTTTATGCATACACTGCTTCGCGTTTTTACTCGCAGTCTAAATAGGGAGAAAGTGAAGATGGCGAAAAAAGCACTTATTGATCTTCAGGTAAAAGAGCGTGGCCGTTTTTATAGCGAGCATTATCAGGATTGGCAGGAAGTGCAAAAAGAAGTCATTCATCTTGAATATGCTACTCACTTTCCAAAAGAGAAAGAATCTGTCAAAAAGAAATTAAACTATCACTCTATTTATTCGCTTCTTGTGAGTTTTTTTCGCTATTTTCATCACGGTCAAGATAATGATTATTTTGTGGCACGGGCCTCACAGGTTCGCGATGAGAGTATGTATTATGTTGAAGATGAGGGAGATCATCTTTCGGTGGTGATGTCTAATCAAACCAATGGGAGTGAAGAGCGTGTTGAAAAACTTTCGGCGCTTTTGCTTTTGGCCCTTTCTCTTGAAAATTAATCTCTGTTTATGCGAGGGATGACATAGATAAAATTGGCCAATCCTTTGATCCCTTTTTCATTATAAAAATTGAGTTCATCCGCAATAATGTGAGCAAGGAGCAAAGACTCTTGCTCACTTCTTTGTTGACTTAAAATACGATCTTTATGAACGTCAGTTAAGTTCGTCCAGATAGCATCATCTAAGAGATAGAAAGGCATACTTCCTTTTGGTTTTCTTGCTTGATGAAGAGAGATAAAGCGAAAGCTGTCAGTCATTGAGAGATGATTGATAATGCCAGGAAAAGAGGGAAGAATCTGGGGAGTGCAATGGAGCGCAGAGAGATGAAAAGAGAAAAAAAAGAGGGTTGAGAGTAAAAAAATTCTTTTTGTTGCTGTTTTTTTCATAGAGGAATTAATAGTGACGTGCAAATGATGAGATATCTACTTTTTTTCATGAGGATGTATTTTTTGCTATATATGATCTTTTTTTCGGATTAGGCACCGATATAATATTTCTATTATGAAAAGATATATAACCAATAATATTAAAGAGTTTTGGCAAGATAAAATCGTCCTTCTTATGGGACCCAGGGAAGTAGGTAAGGCAACTCTGTCTAAGAAAATGATTTCTAGCTTTGCCTATTACAATTACGATATTAAAAAAGACAAAAAATTTTTTATTGATGAAAACTGGGATCGTGATAAAGAACTCGTTATTTTTGACGAGCTCCACAAAATGAAAAAGTGGAAACTATGGCCCAGGGGAATTTATGACGATGGAGGTCTTGAAAAATAACATATCTTAGTGACGGGCAGTGCTCGCCTTGATACAGCAAAAAAAACGGGAGATTCCTTAGCGGGGAGATTTTTTTCTTATAGGCTGCATCCTTTAGATCTTAAAGAATTGTCTTCGTATTACCCTGAAAGTGATTTAGAGAAAAATTGTCAAATTAAGAAAGGATTGGTGATTGAATCATAATTGCAATCATTTTGAATGAAACCCTGTTGATTTTTTTTCCAAAATCTTCCTCGTTTTTGAATTGATAAAGGCACTGTCGCTCCTTTTAATAATTCTTCATAGCACTTCGTGCTTTTCTGTCAGCATCACGTTTGGCCAAATCCTGTCTCTTGTCGTGTTCTTTTTTTCCGCGTCCTAAAGCGATCTCTAATTTTATGCGAGAATCTTTGAAGTAGAGATGAAGAGGAATGGCCGTCATTCCCTCGGCCCTAATTTTCTGCTTAATTTTTAGAATCTGTTTTTTGTGTAAAAGAAGTTTTCGTTTGCGCCTCTCTTCGTGATTGGCGTAAGAGCCATGACTGTAAGGGGCGATACTCATGTTAATGATGTAGGCCTCTTCACTGGCATCAACACTAATAAAGCTCTCATTTATGCTGGCCTTTCCTGCACGCAAAGATTTCACTTCACTTCCCTGGAGGACAAGTCCTGCCTCGACTTTTTCAATAAGTTGATAGTCGTGACCAGCTCGTTTATTTTTACAAATTGTTTTTATACTCATGATTTTTTTCTTTATTATTCTTTCGGTAATCGTCGTGCTCTTTTAAAGAGTTCTAGCATTTCTTTCAAGCTCAAATCTTCGGCCCTTATATCAAGAGATATTTTTTGTTGCTGAAAGATCTCTTGAAGCTCTTGGGTTGAATAATTATTCTTCAAATTAGAGGTAAGCTTTTTTCGGCGAAATTGGAAGCATTGCCGCAGAAAGCTTTCAAGAACAAGAAAGTCTTCGAGAGGAAGAAGTGGCCTTTCTTTGCGCACAAAACTTAAAACAGTTGAATCTACTTTGGGCGGCGGAGCAAAATGGCCTTTTTGAACTTGAGTGAGAAGAGTGACGTCAAAATATGTCTGCATAAGGGTGTGTAGCGAGTTATTTTTAAATTTTCCGTTATCAAGGGCCAAAACTTTATTGGCCACTTCTTTTTGAAACATCAAAGTCATCTTCAAGATGTTGGGCAGCTTAGAAAACTTGATAAGCAAGGGAACAGAGACATTGTAGGGTAAGTTGGAGACTAGCCAAATACTTTTATCTTGAGGTGGATTAAATTTGAGAGCGTCCAGATGAATTAAGTTTAACTGCGGATATTCCTCCCGCAAATACTCCGCCATGCGCCTGTCGGCCTCAACGGCGAGATAGGGATGATTGTGTTTTAAGAGATCTTTGGTGAGAGCGCCCGTTCCGGGTCCTACCTCTAAAATAAGATCAATTCCTGATGGCCACTGGGGCGGGAAATCAGTGACAATTTTTTCTATAATTTTTTTCTCTATGAGGAAATGCTGACCAAAAGATTTTGCGGCATAGGGTTTACTGCTCATGATGAAACTTCCCCTTCTCTTTTTAGTCTCGATGAGGCCTCAAGAGAAAGACAATCAGGAAATTCTACTTTTTGCTGAAAGGCCCGAGCAGCGTAGTTGGCAATCATGGCCGCATTATCAGTGCAAAATTCATTTTTAACAAAAAAGCTGTTAACGGGCAGTTTGGCCAAGAGTGTGCGAACGCGCGAATTGGCGGCGACCCCGCCACCTACAACTAAGGGAAATTTTTCTTGTTTGAGATTAAATTTTTCGCGGTAAATTTTAAGTGCCTTCTTTGTTTGAACAAAAATAGTCTCTGCAATGCTTTCTTGATAAGAGGCACAAAGATCAAAGAAATCTTGTCCTTCTTGATTTTCAAAATCATGATTTTTGCTCTCATCTTCAAGAAAATATTTAAGTGCCGTTTTACTGCCCGAAAAACTAAAAGTAGGTGTCGGTGCGCTTTTCATGGGGATGGGAAAGGTAAAGCGCTTCTCATTGCCTTTTTTAGCGAGATCATCAATATGTTTGCCCGCAGGGTAGGGAAGATTCATGAGGCGCCCACCTTTATCAAAGGCCTCACCCGGAGCATCGTCAACGGTGTCACCAATAATTTCAAAATGGGTTGTTGAATGAACAACAAAGAAAATTCCATGACCTCCGCTAATAAGGAGCCCAAGATAAGGGTAAGGAATTTCTTTTTGCGTATGGGTGAGGTAAATGGCCTCAAGATGAGCGTAAAGGTGATTAACGGGAATAATCGGTTTTTGGGAAATCAGAGCAATGGTTTTTGCTAGAGAAATTCCCGTAATCAGAGGACCTAGGAGACCTGGATGCGTAGTGACGGCAATGCCATCAAGATCATTTTTAGTAGAGATTTGACTCTCTCGTTCTAACTGCTCTAGGAGCAAAGGAAGTTTTTCTGCATGAGAACGGGCCGAAAGTTCGGGAACGACACCGCCCCATTTTTCAAGAAACTTTTGCGAATAAGTTAAATGAGAAATGATGCTATGAGGTTTGTTTATTTCTTGGGATGGTTTGAGAAGACAGAGAGAGGTATCATCACAACTTGTTTCAATGGCCAAAATCATTATTTCATCTTTTCCAGTAATTTCTTTGCCTCTGGCACGCGCCGAGACTTTGGGTATTCTTTCATCACTTGTTTATAGGCCTCTTTTGCCTCTTTTATCTTATTTTGTCTTGCAAGAATTTTGCCAATATGGAGAAGAGCGTTGGGGGCATAGCCAGAACCAGGTGTTTTACTATAAAAATTGCTGAGAGAAATAAGGGCATTATCTAATTCACCGCGAGCAAAAAAGTACATTCCTTTTTGATATTCTTCAGGAATATCGCTGGGAGCGCTGCTGGTAGTTTTACTTTTACTGCTACCTTTTTTTAGCTCTTTAAGGGCGTCAGTGACTTCTTTAATCATCTCTTGAGTCTTTTTCATCATAGTCTCAAGTTCTTTCATGCGTGTCGTTCTCTCTGATTCACGCTGGATGGCCAAATTATTTTCTTCGTTCCATGTTTCATATTGGCGACTAAGGAGGTCTACTTGACCTTGGAGTCTCATCTGCTGCTCCATAACTTGATTGAGCTGCAAATTAAGCTGAGCATTGGACATGGAGCTGGCCCCCATTTGTTTTTCAGATTCTTGAAGTTTCATATTTAGTTCATCCATCATTTTTTGTTGACGGATGTCTTTTTGTGTTTGGCATGAAAGAAGGAAAGTAGAGGCAAGAAGGAAAAAAAAGATGTTTGTCATAAAAAAATCCTAATAAGGGGTTTTATCTAGAATTATTGGCCGAAAGAGCAGCTTCGGCAGCACTGTTCTCTGCGCGCTCTGAATATTCTTTACATAAAATAGCGTATTCTTTGGCCTTGTTGAAATACTTTCGTCTGTATGAACTTTTGGCCTTGAGATAATAGAGTTCTGCCTTGCTATAAAGATTAGGTGCAAGAGCAGCGGCGTTGGCCTCTTTTGCTGAAGTAAAGGCCGATTCAGCGAAGGCCATCTCGTATTTTGGCCCTGTGGTAAAAATCGCACAGGACCAAAATGAAAGAGATGTTGTAAGAATAAGGAGTAAGGAAATAACCTTACTTGCTTGTGATAACGAAATTACCACGGCGATTTCTTGACCATGATGATTCTGAATGGCCATACTCTAATGCTCTCTCTTTTCCGTAAGAGATGATAGTGATTCGGCTTGATTTTACACCAAGGGCCACAAGATAATCCTTAACAGCTTTTGCTCTTCTTTCTCCAAGGGCCAAGTTGTATTGAACACTTCCGCGCTCATCACAATGACCTTCAATTTGAACATTGATAGAAGTATTGTCCATTAGGTAAGTAGCATTTTCTTTAAGATCCATGGCCGTGTCACCAGTGATCATAGAAGAGTCAAAAGGAAAGAAAACAGTGCGAAGTAATCCAGCTTTTTTGCTATCAGAATCACCATAAAGTTCTGCTTTTTCACTATAACCTTCCATTTCTCCCATAGCGCCTCTTTTCTTCTTGCTGGCGCAATTGGAAAGACCAAGCGAGAGACCTAGAATTAATGCAACATGTAACAATTTTTTAACAACCATAACCACTGTTCTCCTTCTTTTAAGATAATAAAATACTTATTTCCTATTGTTTATATCATAGCTCTTTTTCTGTTAGCACT
>NODE-563-length-13126-cov-7.99227_pt1 | contig 13126 bp, 9 predicted proteins | sample MGYA00139097_ERZ477577 | MGnify/ENA metagenome assembly ERZ477577 | reverse complement strand
CCGGCTCCGAGGGGCCTCCCCTCATCTTTCATGCAGCATGGCTGCAACTGGCAGTAAATGCCAGTGCGTGCCTTCGTGGCACACTTGTTCCTGATTATATTCTCGCAGCAGATTCGGCTGACCTAAAACACTGCCTGGGGAAACCTCTCGTTTGAATCAACTGTCTTAAAAATTAGGTAATCAGGAAGAAGCTTCGCCCACACCTACCATCAAAATAGTAGAGATTTCCATTGCACATATTTGAATGTTATCGAACTGATATTGCTCTTACCCATTTGTTCTGAACCTCCTCGCCAACATAGGGTTAGTTAAAATTAGCTTAACCATAAGAGAATATCTGGACAATCCACAACATCGTTAGGATTAATGGTTAATTTCTTTGCATACAATTCCCGATATCCTGGAATAGCTCAGCTTGATTGATCGGAAATCCAACCAAATGGAGGTGGCGGAATGACGTTAACAAATACAGAATCTGGAACAAATATTCATGAGGTTGTAGAGGGAATATTCAGGATAAGTACGCCAGTACCTCCCAGTATTATCCCTGGTGGCTTCTCATTCAATCAATATTTGTTGGTAGGCGAGGAACCACTTCTTTTTCATGCTGGACCCAAAAAGATGTTCCCCTTGGTTTCGGAAGCGGTTAGTTCAGTCCTGCCTGTGAGTTCGTTGAAGTACATTGCATTTTCTCATTTCGAGGCTGATGAATGTGGCTCCCTTAACAAATGGCTAGCAGTCGCCCCCACCGCACAACCGGTTTGTAGCCAGGTAGCAGCTTTAGTTTCAATTAACGATGTTGCGGACAGGTCAGCAAAAGCATTGGCCGACGGAGAGGTTCTCGAGACTGGCGGACATAGCTTGAAGTGGCTGGATGCGCCCCATCTCCCTCACGGATGGGATGCTGGGTATCTGTTCGAGGAGAATACTCAGACTCTCCTCTGCGGTGACCTGTTCACCCAGCCGGGGCTTGGAAAAAGACCAGTTACTGAGGATGACATACTTGAACCAAGTGAGGCCTTCCGGGTAACAATGGATTACTTCTCCCATTCTAAAAATGCTCCAATGCTGCTGGAGCGACTGGCTCTGTTAAGCCCCGCCACGTTAGCTTGTATGCATGGAAGCGTTTGGCAGGGAGATGGTGCAACACTGCTCCGTGCACTCTCGGGCCGGCTTTCAGACAAATGAACATAGCAAAAGTATGAGACTGAGTGTAGAAGCGACGATTCTGAAAATCAATAAATTGAGATTGGCAAACTGAAGATACAGAGGAAGAAGTTCAACATGTCGGATATTGCTACTCGGTTAAGATTTGAAATGGTAGTAATATTCGTTTATCGGCTTGTAAGCATATCAAGTCTCAATTTTAACCATTTCAATCGTTTGGCTTTAGAAAGGTTCACAAACATGGGTTTTTCCCAAGTATGGTAGCAGACGAAAAGGTGGGTTCGCATCTCTAAATCTTCCCCTTCAAAACCTAATTCTGATAATGTCGCCCGTATGTGATCGAGTCGTATCTTATAAATCTGATTGACCAATTCTCTTGCAACTGAGTCCGTTTCAGCACAAGCTCTCATTGCAAGTTCATATCGAGTAAGGTTTCCCTCTATAATCATTTCCATAGTTTCATACAATCGCTCTTTTGGAGCCCCACTGAGTACTTTTATGTTGCTGGTTACCACGTCAGTATATTCATTCCCCCAGTATTTTATCATTGTGTTTATCAGGTCTTGGCGATCCTTGAAGTGCCAGTAAAAACCACTTCTGGAGACATTTAGTTCTCTTGCGAGTAAACCAATCTTTACTGATTCAATTCCATCACGCTCTAGCACTTCAAGTGCTTTTTCCAGCCATTCCACCTTGGTTACACGTTTTTTGTTTTTCTTGTTTTTCATACCTATCAGCTATATTGACTTTATCACCTACTAACTTATATTGATTTCTGTACACAGTGTACAGAAGCAGCTTGTATGTCAACGCTACAGGGTCTAGAGGACAACTATCAGAGGCTATATTCGACCACCCTATGAAGTACAAAAAAGCGGAGGTGCATTTTGAAAAAAATCATTGCCCATCTTGTGATCTTACTATTTTGTTTAGGATGCCTTCATTATACAGCTTTGGCCAAACCAGACAAAGTGGACGGTGTCAACGTACCATCTGGCCGTATCCCTCAGGATATAAAGAATAATAAGTACCCACGAACATTCTACCCTAACACTGAAAAATTGGGTAAGGGCGAGATGCGCATTACTGCTCTTGGCACTGGCATGCCGACCCAGACGCCAAGCAACAAATCAGCCAGTTTCCTGGTTGAGCTTGGAAATGGAGACAAATTTTTATTCGACCTAGGGGTGGGGGCCACAGATATGCTCTCAGGACTACAGGCTGACTATGGCAAACTGGACAAAGTCTTCGTCAGTCACCTCCACACAGATCACATAGGTGATCTTGCATCCCTCTGGGTGGCGGGTTGGATCGGAGGGCGTTACACTCCGATGCATGTGTATGGACCGTCTGGCTCATCCCCGGAACTGGGAACCAAAGTGCACGTTGATCACATCCGAGCCGCCTGGGCGTGGGATGTTACCTCGCGGGCAGGTACTCTGCCAAATGCCGGCGGGGAGATAGTCGCTCACGAGTTCGATTTCTCCAAGACCGCAGTGGTTTACAATGAGAACGGAGTTGAGGTGACAGCATTTCCCGCCATCCACATCCGTGACGGATCGGTGAGCTTCCGTCTCGACTGGAACGGTCTGAGCTTCGTTTTTGGTGGCGACAGCGTACCAAATAAGTGGTTCTTGAAGGAGGCCAAAGGGGCGGATGTTGTTATCCACGAGTGTTTTTTCACCCCCGAGCAGTGGATGAAGATAGCGGGTTTCCCCTACAAGCAGGCCTACTGGGCGACAACCATTATCCATACGCCGCCTGAGGGGTTCGGAAAGATCATGTCCGAGATAAAGCCGCGTATGGCTGTTGCGTATCACTACTGGAACCACAGGGACGTTGAGTTTGAGATTTACGAACGTGTACGACAGACCTATGATGGGCCGCTGACTATGGCGGACGACCTCACGGTACTCAACGTCACTAAAGATCACATCGAGGTAAGGGAGGTCACCATCGATCACGAAGCTTGGGCACAAGGGACCAGCACCGAGTGGGACACAGCCCCACGTGGCGAACCTGCTACTGGTTTGATGGCCGAATGGCTGAAGAGTGGGGAAGTTAAGGGCTTTAATCCGCCGCCGACACAACCTATCGACTAAGAAAAGGGTGTAGAATCCTCATTAAAACTCAATCAAAGGAGCACCCTAATGAGATTATTATATGTAATAATAACAATCATCCTTCTGTCAGCACCAGCACTTGCTAAAGACAAGCCCGATGCATGGTATCCCCGAACAGAAAAGGTCGCTGCCAATGAAATGTTTATCGTCGCGCTGGGTACTGGAATGCCAACACCGATCACCCGCGCCCAGAAGTCGACTGCCTGGTATGTGGAACTCGGGAATGGAGATATTTTCCTCTTTGACGTTGGCTCTGGCTCTTCGGAAAATCTCTTTGCACTTCGTCCAGATTTCGCCCGTGTCGACAAAGCATTCCTCAGCCATTTACATACGGATCATGTTGGTGATGTCGATGCTCTCTGGATTGGAGGCTGGTTGAGTGGGCGATACGAGCCTCTTCATATCTACGGTCCTTCAGGCTCCGAGCCTGAACTTGGTACCGAGGCCTTCGTTGATGGTCTTAAAAAAGCCTTCGCCTGGGATGTTCGAGGACGCTCTGGCGCATTGCCGGATGCCGGTGGTCAGTTGCTTGCCCACGAGTTCGACTATAAACAAGTGAATGACATAGTTTACCAGGAAAACGGCGTTACAATCACCTCGTTTCCCGCAGTCCACTCCATCGACGGCTCTGTTAGCTATCGACTGGAATGGAATGGCCTGAGCTTTGTCTTCGGTGGCGACAGCTATCCGAACAAATGGTTCATCAAACATGCCAAAGACGCTGACTTCGTCATCCACGAGTGCTTCTATACCGCCGAAGGACTCGCCAAACTCCTTGGATGGGGCATGAGACAGGCGACTTATGTATCCTCATATATTCACACTCCGGCATCTGCATTCGGTAAGATCATGTCCGAGGTTAAGCCAAGACTGGCAGTTGGCTACCATACAATCCTCGAGCCCCAGAGCCTTCAACTGCTCATTGAGGCTGTACGTACCACATATGACGGTCCACTGATTATCGCTGATGATTTGATGGCCTGGACTGTAACCAAGGACTCTATCATCCAGCGTGAGGTAGTCTCCTCAGAACGCGTTCAACCACCACCCACCTCGCCTGAATATATGAAGGCCAAACGAAGCGGTGAAGCAGAGTATTCAGATTTCATAACTGATGGTAAATGGGAGGGATATACACCACCACCGCTACCTAATGAATGAGATATCGAGTATCCCAGCTTGTCGATATTTAGCTAAAACCTCACTATCTAAGGCGACACGCAGCACCGACGCAACTGAAGTCAGATAATAAGATTGCCGTATCGAACATCTGGATTTTTTCCCAATTCAGAAACCTAGGGTCTTTCCTGTACAGCTAGACGTGCCTACCTTTCTGGAATTGTACAAAAATGGAGTAACTGCAAAATAGAGATAACCAAAGATAGTCTCAACACAAGAAGAGCAGTAATGACGTTACCTCCTTCCTGATAGCCCTCGCGCACCTATTTCTCGTAATATCTGACCTTGCCAGTCGAACCCTCTCGTTAGGTGCATTTCTTCATATTCGCATATGCTCAGGAAGAAGCTACGGTTTGTAAACACATAGAAAAGTTACGATTGCCAGGAGCAATTACACCAGGGAACCCAAAGGCAAAAATAGTTTGTTGGAGTATTCCCACTATTCTCAACGGCTTCGTAAAAAGCAGGCCTGTTGATGACAACAGAATCCATTGGAGGAGCAATACTACAATCTTGACCATTGACAACGATTATGAATGGTCGAGTAGGATGTTGGATAATGAAGTAAGAGCCTATTTATTTTCAATTGGCACACTGGTGCTGACAAAGGAGACCGTATCGTTTTCGCCGCTGCCAACCATCACCGCTTCAATTAATGGATCATTTACAGGTTTTTCTGATGTCCATGAGACAACGAAATTGGCACCGGAGCCACCTTCATAATCCCGCTGCTCGACAAGAAACTCTATGGTTGCCAGAGGAGCAATCACGATCGGCGCATCGATATAGCGCCTTACTTGGTTGCCGTCGGTATCGTAATAGTTCACTTCATTGACAAGCATTGGCACATCAATGTCTGTGTTTCGGATGCTCAAAGTTACTTCGAGCAGGATCGGTTTACCCCCATGGGCGTACACATGTGAATAAATAGGTACATAGACCTTTTCTTCTGGTTTAGAGGAGACCAGTTGAGCCGCCTCTCCAGTCTGAGCAGGCGGGCGGTAGCTGAGCTTTGCCTCAATTTCCTCTACCTGGGTGGTCATTCTGAACAGCAGTGCAATTGCAATAAGCAACGCCAAAAATATAACCGCCCAAAAAGCCCAAATGACCTTATCCGAGGCTCATGGCGCAGATGTCTTTTTCGATGATTCCATAATAGTACCCTATTAACTGGAAGTAATTTCTCGTTTAGCCCTTTTGACAACCCCAGGATGAAATTGCGTTTTTTCTTCATAACCTGAATATCACATATAGGGGTGGAATGGTTTTCATACGAGTTTGCTAATCGAACACCATTACAAGATAAGAAATGAACAAGATCAAGTGAACAATGCCATGAATAATGTTGGTCTTGGTGCTTGCAAAGGTCACTATTGATACGACCAGAGTTAAAACCAGCAATACAGAATCAACTGGGCTTAGACCGAGGATAATTTTCTCACCGGTAACCAAGCCAATGATCAGTATTGCCGGTACTGTCAGACCAATGGTTGCCAGGGCTGAGCCGAGGCATATGTTGACCGAGCGCTGCAGCCGATTGGCCAGGGCCGAATTGATCGCTGCAAGGCCTTCGGGGGCAAGGACCAGAATGGCGATGAGCACACCTCCAAGTGCAATTGGGGCATGGAGTGAGGCTATTTTGTAATCTATTATTTTCGCCATGCTCTTTGACAGCAAAACTATCGGCAGCATGTTCAGGAGCAACAGGACTGCATGGTAGCTCACTGAACGTATAATCAGGTCGCCATGGTCATGCTCATCTTGAGGGTCTCCCCCGGGAATCATGAAAAATCGCTGATGGCGCATGGTTTGGATCACTAAAAATGCACCATAGAGCGCTAATGATGCCGATATGCCGAAAATCATCTGGCTTAAAGAATAGGTCCCCGGTTCCGTTGAAACCGTAAAGTTGGGTAGAATAAGTGTCAGCACCGACAGCGGGATCAGCACAATAAGAAAGGTGTTGGCACCCTGCAGGTTGTGGACCTGCTCGAGGTGGCGGAGTCCGCCGCAGAGCAGGGAAATACCAATCAGGCCATTGAGCACGATCATGAGCACGGCAAACATCATGTCCCGGCCTAGTGTAGGATTTTCAACCCCGGTGATCATCATTGCCGTGATCATGATCACTTCGATACTGATCACCGATATGGTCAGGATCAGTGTTCCATAAGGTTCACCGAGTTTGATTGCCAGACAGTCTGCATGCCTGACAACACCGAATGAAAGCCAGAGCATAACGGGGAACAGCCAGGCGAAAAGTGTTATCGGCACGACCCACCCTGACATCTCGTAGAGCCAGGAGTTTCCGATAGTTAAAAAGCTGATCAGGGTGAACAGTCCCACCAGCAGGCCGGTTTCTTCTCGAACAATCTTGCCGCTCAATTCCATATTTTTTTCAATCCCAGAATGGACTACATCTTCTCATCAGTCAGGTCAGATCCGAGTTGAGCGATTATTCAGGGTTTTAAGTAGTTATCAAAGAACTGGAAGATTTCCTTCTGAGCATCTATAGACTCGGGCACAGTATGCAGCAACCCTTGCATATAATCTCCATGAGACTGTCCGTCGTAGACGTGCAGTTGGGCTTCCACATCGGCCTCGCGTAATGCGCGGTGCATCCGCACGGTATCACTGAGAAGCAAATCTCTGGTGCCGGAGATCAGAATAGTCGGAGGGAAGCCCTTCAGATCACCATATACTGGAGACACCAGTGGGTTTGAGAAGTCGCCCGAGGGAACATAAACATCGAAGGTACCTTTAATAAGACCTTCACGCTGCCCAAGAGGATCAAGTCCTTGGAGAGTAAACCAGGTGTCAGTTGTCTTGCCGAGATCGGTAGCTGGTGTGCCGGCAAACAATGCACCCGGCAAGGGCAGGCCAAGCTCCTTGAGCTTGAGAGTTGTTGCCAGAGTAAGGTTGCCGCCCGCGGAAGTACCAAACAATGCAGCGGCCGAACCATCTTTGCCCTGGATGACCTCCTTCCACACGGCCACTCCGTCATCAATTGCTGCAGGAAAGGGGTGGGTTGGGGGGCGACGATAGTCAACAGAGATCACTCGTGCTTTCAAACCATCTGCAATCCATAAAGCTTCGCGAACAGCAGCTTCACCTCCACCGAATACAAAAGCACCTCCATGGAGATGCACGAAAATGCTGTCCTTGAAGCGTTCACCAATTTCATTGGGGGTGACAACATAACATGGTACTCCGGCTATTTCTTTCGCTTCATAGGTCGCTCCGATTCTTTTCGCCGCATCCTGAGACATTTCGGCAAAAGGCGCGTCCCATTGCGCCTGAAGTTCAAGCCACCCCTCTTGCGTCGCGGGAGGGGAAATGACGGGGGGGATCTGGTGGTTGGCGATAATAGCGCCCAATTCACTGGAAAGGCCAACAGGCGCTGGCACAATACGTTCGCCCATTGTTTTAACACCAGGAAAAGGAGGAAACTCCTGGGCATATACAGATATGGTTACAATGAGAGTAGCAGATATGATAAAAAGGGTCGCAGAGGATATCTTCTTTTTCATGTGAGCTCCAACTTGTTTATATCGATTATGTCGATTAAGTCTGGGTAGGTAAAATTGAACTCTTTAATTGATGCAATGACAAAGACGTAACCATCGAAAAAACGTGACAGATACTTGCACAGCGCATGATATTATCAAATGAGATTGGGCTGTGGTGGTATTTTCACACCTAAGATAATATGATCGCGCGAAATATTTGCAAATCCCAACTCAGCTTGAACACGACAGTCTATTCCACCCACCCCAGGACGTTCTGAATTATTGACCACCGTGGCAACCTTTCTGCCTCCGTGGCTTCTCCTAACATCCAATGCCTGTAGAGTGCATCAATGAGCCCTTCTTCCTTGGTCATCAAAATCCAGCTGTTGACGATACGAAGCAGGTCGTCGTTACCCCGTGCTACAGCATAAGAGACGGGTAAGAAGATTGGTGGCTGGGGCACCACATGACTAAACTGGGGGTAGAGGATGGTTAATGCAGCTGCCTCCTCTGCCATATCGGCGATTGCGTCAATATTTTCTGCACCTGACTCAAGTATTCTAATCTTTTTTCTTGAATCTCTGATCGGAACTATGTTGCCATTTGTAATTCTATTCAAGCGCTCGACATTTCCCTGAGAATCCTCAACTCCCAAGTGTAATCGTTTACCGTTTTGTCGTATCTCTTCCCAATTGCGGAACTCGTTCCTCCGATGATCTAAAACGACGAACCCAATAGAAGATCGATACACAGGTGTCGTTAAACCAAATTTTTGTGCGCGAACAGGGGTTACGGGCAGTGTGCGCATCAATATGTCACACACGCCCCTATCAAGGAGCATTTTGGCAGTGCTTTCGGTTTCAGCGGGAAGCAGCTCCAATGACAACCCCAGTGTTTCGGCTAAGCGGTGCGCCATCTCGATATCAAAACCGACAAGCCGGGGCGGGTCTGCATTATTGATAAATGACGAGGGGAATTCGTCTGGCTGATAGCAGGTTCGCAGAACACCGCGATTCTGGATTTGTGCAAAACTATCTGGCCCCTTACCAGCGTGCAAAAGACTCTCGGGAATTTCGTTGTATACCTTAGCCGGTGTTGTGGTATCGAGGAAATTTAAACTTTTCAGCATATCTGACATCGTATAGGGAGCAACGACAATGGTGCTGAAGAATATGCGAACACCGAACAGAATAGGGATTATCAGGGCCGTGCTTGCCAGGGTTATCCAGATGAGGCGATTCCAGCGCAGCCGAATGTGGCCCACCAGGGCCATGGTCCCCACCAACCCAATAGTGGCATAATGCATCACCGAGATTAATGTCCCAAAGCGAGCAATTATGACATCTATTGAAACAAACAACTGAAATAAGTCATTCGGCAGCTTTAATAGATCCAAAAGAGAGGGAATGGTGAGAAGAGTGCCACCAAACAAACTGGGTACACCGATCAGAATTAGACGAGGATATTCGGCCGCTGGGATATCCGACCCAATATACCACCCCCCGAAAAGAACAAATGAGATTGAAAGCAGCGCCATAGGGCTGGGAAAAGTATAGAAGGTCGGGATCAGAACTTTAATTGATGCCTCCGCCTCTTCCTGGTCGATGGCCGCGCTGAGAGAATAATCGGCAAATAATTGTTTGCACTGTTGAATCAACATCGGCAGGACAATTAGTGAGCTGCCGGTGGCAAAGGCTGTAATCAGGGGCGTGCGCAGCGCTTTACGAATGTGCTTTTGCTTAAATGGTGTAAAGATCGTGATGATTCCAGGAAGGATAATCAGACTGAGAACTAAGGCGATTAAGGCGTAGACGATGATATATACCTGTAAACGCGCCAGGTCTTCGAATGCAATGGTTCCAACTGCACTGGCGATGAGCGCGAACACTCCAATCGGTGCAAGCTTTCCAACCAGACTCGTGATTCTCATCATTGCCGTATTTAAAACTCTTAGTGGCTCAAGCAGGACTTCATTGTTAGAAATTCCAATGAGCGAGATACCTACCAAAATGCTGAAAATGACAATTGCTGGAACGAGAGCAAATGCGTAGGCATGAACTGGGTTGGATGGAATAAATAATCTCAGAAAATCTGGTTTAGACGATTCTTCCAATTGTTGAATACTGAAAAACGAAGACGAGAGCCAGTCAGGAAAGGAAAGCGGTATTAGTACTACGATGACAAGGGTGATTGTTGAGAGTAAAAGGAAGATCCCCCCCCCTTTGATGGCATGTGACACTACTTCCTTGTAAGTCAACCCGCCAATTCCCGTAATCAGGGACAACGAGATGTACGGGATCACCGTGATCTGCAGAAGTCTGATGAAGACATCACCAACAATTTGAAGCCCCCCCGCCATCTCACCGAAAAAAAGGCCGCAGGCGATCCCCAAAAAGAGACCGAGATAGATAAATCCTGATGAACTCAGCCGCTGCTTATCTGGAGACGTCTCAGTTGGTTTTTTAGCCATATTGCCTGTCATTTTCTTCGATCTTATTTAGTGTAATTCCATACGCTTAATGACTTCGTTTTATCGAAGAATCTATCCATAACTTTACAGGAATTGTACAGGGCCCCTAGTTCCAACTCCTGAGAATCTATCAATTGAAGACATGGTAATCGTAATCTTGTAACCATGTCATGATGAGGGGCCTCTATGTGTCAAAAGAACTGAACATCTACCATAAGCATTTAATATTATAACATTAAAAGATCTTTTGTCATTGTGTAGGTATTTTTTATTCTTATCGTTACCTTGGCAGACTACTCCACTAGAATACTTCTAATGAATGCGGTGCAGTGAATTAGAATGCTTAATCTTTTAAAGAGCTTACGTACTATTCCAGGTGACATGTTGCACTTATAATCAAGGATGTCTGATTTGGATAGGATACCCTAAAAATTCCATGACAATAGGAGCAAGCAGAGCAATGGATCAGAAAAAGAAAAAGGGATCAATCGGATTTATTTCTAGATATTTGATAGAGGGACTTTTAGCCCTGCTCCCGCTTGCCATCACTATTATGTTTCTTGTCTGGATTACCAATTTTCTGGTCAGGCAACTAGGGCCAAGAACAACAATCGGTAACTTTTTGAGAAGCATTGGTTTGCCAATAACGGGTGATTCGGTCCTCGCCTACTTCGTTGGTTGGACAATTGTAATTGTCGTCATTTTCCTCCTTGGGTTCATTGTCGATATTGGGGCAAGAAAATACATAAAAATCACCATCGATAATGTCATGCAGAAGATACCTTTGATAAACAAGCTCTATAATGTGTCTGTTAGAATCGTTGAAATGGTAGACCAAAAAGAGCAGCAGGATCTTAAAGGTATGCAGGTCGTTTATTGTTTTTTCGGAGGGGAGAGAGGAGCAGCATTTCTCGCCCTAATGCCAACCTCGAAAGTATTTACTGTCAGGGATATCAAATATCATATCGTGATTATTCCATCGGCTCCTATACCTGTTGGTGGCAGTATGATGCTTGTCCCCGAAGATTCGGTAGAACCCACTGATATGCCATTTGAAGATTTCACCCAGTTATACCTTTCCATGGGCGCATCAAGTCCTGACATTCTTGCTGAATCAATTAAATAGAAGAGAGGTAGTTCTTGACAGCGTAAAGCAGATTGGAGGATTTTCAGATAAACTATTGGGGTTCAACAGATTTCTCGATTGAATTTTTGCTAAGTTCTTCTCTGCCTTGTCTGATAATTTCTCTGATTTTTTCTTCATAGTTGTGGGGGAAATAATATCCTCTCTCTCCGTTTCCCAAACGATACTCTACCAGCCCGCGCTCTTGCGGGCTTGCGTTGAAAAGCATCAACAACAGCAGATCATTGCTCACCCATGTGTGTTTATACCAAGACCCATGAGATCCTCCCATGTGGGGAGCTTTGGAATCACTAATGTTAAGTATTTCCAGTTTGTCTGTTCGAAGCGCTTCAGTAATTGCCCTGTTTTCTTCTTCCGAAAGTTCATTCCAGTTTGGCCTGCCAAGCCTTGAAATTCCATTTGACATGGCTGCAAATCTCAGGACTCGATCACTCTGATTGATTTTGATTGATACACGTTCAACGATGTCTCTGAACTCCATGTATCTATCAATAAACGGTCCGAAATCCGTATCTGGTGCCGCAAAATATACCTCCCCGATACGCAATTTCTCTTTCAATTTATGAGCAGCCAATCCAGGATAAAGTTCGCGTAAATAGGATAGTCCCGGAGTGACTACTTGAGCACCAGCACTATATGCCAGAATATTAATATTTTTGGCCTTCGTATTGTGAGCTAAGACTTCAATCAGCCTCGCAAAAGCAGGAACTGTTTTGCTGGCGTGCATCACGTCCACCTTGTATTTAAGTATGCTTTCTGCCGAGGGCCATGAAAAGGTTACCACAGCTAAGTTGTGCCCGCTAAAATGAAACAATTGGGCACCTTGCGCTGTTGCTCGATAGAAATTGCTGTTCGCTCCATGCACGTATACTAAAAGGTCCTTTGAATACGATTTTTCGAGCGCTCTATTTATCTCATAAAAAAAGCCTTCCGCACGATCAAGACGCTGTTTCTTCTGGTCTGCAAGATCATAGTGGGCCATTTCTCTTGTTCGTATTTGCTCAATGAGCAGATCTTGAGAACGGTCCCCTTCCAATGATATTCTTTGTAAATCATCCCAGGTCATGCTTCGATCGCCGACGCGGTGTACCACGTAGCCAAGGCGTAAAGAATCAGATGGGAATATGCTGTATTTGTTGGTCTTGAAAGGATTACTCAGAGGTTCGCGATTGGTAGCGTATAGGGTATAGAGCCAATTACTGTTTTTGGTATCCTCTAATATTTCAAAGACCGAGCTTTCAGAATCTAGCCCAACTGGAGTGGGCATTAGATAAACTTTTGGCTGGCAACCGGAAAAAAGTAGGGAGAAGATGAGGAGGGCAAAAGAAGGACAAGCGGCTTTGAAACGGATTTTCACATTGTCTCCCGTTGGCTGTTCAACAGTATAATTTCGAGTAATCGATAACAGATACATTATCATGCGTAAAAATCCTTTTTCAACTGGCTCATGCACAGAAGTAAATTCGGAACCAACATACAATATAGCCATTGCCAGTCTCGGTTGGTCAACGGTATCTGGTGATAAAGGTGTTTC
>NODE-562-length-13165-cov-4.51304_pt1 | contig 13165 bp, 10 predicted proteins | sample MGYA00139097_ERZ477577 | MGnify/ENA metagenome assembly ERZ477577 | reverse complement strand
CCGATCTAGCACTGCCCCCTCTCCCCTCAAAGCTTCCGAAATTAAAAATCTCTTTCCTCCCACCGAAGCATCGTGAAGCGTCGTCGGGTGAAACTGCACAAACTCCATATTAATAAGCGACGCCTGTGCCCGCTTGGCCATGGCCATTCCATCGCCGCGCGATCCTTCTGTGTTCGTGTGATTGAGGTAAATGGCCGAAAGACCGCCAGTCGCCAAAATAACTTTTTTACTCAAGACTTTTATCACTTCATTTTTTACTCCATCGAGTAAGTAGGCCCCCACCACTCTCTTTTTTTCATAGCGCTGCTTGAGAGATATTCCGTGATGTTCCGGCGTAATGAGGTCAATGGCCGTATGTTCTGTAAGAATGGTAATGTTGGAAAAAATATTCTTCGTTGTAATAAAGTTAAGCAAGGCAAGCTCTAGTGTTTTTCCTGTGTGATCGCCATGATAGAGAATGCGGGGTAAGCTATGGGCCGCTTCTTTCGTGTAAAGAAGATCACCTTTTTCATCGCGAGCAAAAGAGGGATTAATGGTCTCCAGAAGAAAACTGCGAAAAATCTCTTCCCCTCTTTCTTGCAATAAAGAAATAATGGATTCACTAGAAGTCTGAGAGCTGGCGGCCTGAATATCAAAGGAAAAAAAATCATCACTTTTTTTAGGATGAATGATTCCTCCTTGGGCCCAAAAAGAGTTGCAATCTTCTGGACGCTTAGCGCGCGTCACTAATAAGATTTTGAGGTGAGGTTTGAGAAGGGAGAGATTAATGGCCGCCGTTAAACCAGCAACTCCTGTGCCTAGAATTAAAACATCTGTTGTCATCATCAATTAGCGCCTCATCTTTAGAGAGAAATCAACGGCAGGCGGGTTATGGGTAAGGGCGCCCATACTAATGGCATCAATTCCCTGTTGCAAAAAGAGGGAGAGGTTATCAAGATTCAGTCCACCAGAAAGCTCATAAGTAACTCCTGGCCTTTTAAGTAAAACGGCCTCTTTAATCATTTCAGGGGTGAAATTATCTAACATAAGATGTTTGACCGATTCTGATAAGGCCATCTCTAATTCTTCAATATTGTGGATTTCCAAAACAATAGGCGTATAAAAACCGCACTGCTGGCGAAAATAAGTAAGGGCCTCTTTGAGACCGCCCAATAAAACTTTGTGGTTATCTTTAATCATGAGAGCATCTGTTTGACTAAAACGATGATTTTTTCCTCCGCCCACAGTGACGGCATATTTTTCTAAAAAGCGAAAAAGGGGCGTTGTTTTGCGCGTGTCCAAAAGGGCCACGCCTTGAAAACCAAGTTCATCCATCCTTGCTCTTACTTTATAAGTGGCCGTGCTGACAGCAGAAGAGCGCGAAAGTAAATTGAGGGCCAGTCGTTCTCCCATGATGGCATCTTGCATGGGAAGCAAAAAAGAAATTGTCTGAACATCGCCTTTTTTAAGATGAAAAAAAGACTGCCCTTCAAGCTCTTTAAGAGACGAGATTTTCTCTTCATTGGCCTCATTCATCCAGCTAAAGACGCGGCAAAAAAAATCAATCCCCGATAAAAGAAGGGGCGATTTTATTTTTAAATCACAAGTAATGAGCTCTTCTGAAAAGGAGCGAAGATAAGAGAAACTCGCCACATCATCACTAAGCTCTTTTTTAATCATCTCATCCAATAAAATATTCTGTCTCATAAAGCACTCTCTTGATTTTCAATGAGTTAGCACTATAACACTGGCCTTATTTCTTGCAGCAAAAAAGAAGATGAAAATCATTCTCCACCTCTTGCTTTCTTTGATGCTTCTTCACTCTGTTGCCAATTCTCCCAAGAGAGCTCCCCAACGAAAACCCAAAGAGAGCATAAAAAAAGAGTTGGCCCATAAGCTCCTTGATGGTTTTGTCATGGGAAGCGCTGGTTCTCTTCCTCCCCTCATCTACAAAAAATATCGAGATCTTGCGCTCCTGCATCTCTTTACTCCTTCGGGGTTACACTTTACTTCTTTTTTGCGACCTCTCAAGCTTACTCAAAAAATTTCATTTTCTTTTTTTAAAGGTCAAGGGATAACTCTCTTTTCGTTTCTTCTGCTTTGTTTCTCTTTTTTGATTTTTTATCTGCCCAAGCTCTATTCACTTAAAAGAATTGTTCTTCTGCGCTTTTGTCGCTCTCTTTGTCTCTCGCTAGGCAAAGTTAAAATCGACAGCTATCTTTTTTTTCTTCTGGTGATGACACTAGATCTCTTAGTGGGAACTTATCAATACAGTCCGGGAAGCTTTAGTTATAGCTTCCTCTTTTTAGGTATTATCTATCTTTTTAAAGATCGTCCTCTCTGGCAAATCTCCCTTGCTTTTTATTTAGCGCAACTTCTTGCAAGCTTTTTTACCCAAGAACAGCTTCCTTTTCTCACCTTGTTTTTTGGCCCCCTCCTTACCGCCTTATTTACTTTTCTCTTTCCTCTTTTTATCCTTCTAAAGATACTCTCCCCTCTCTATCTTTTCTCCTGGCCAATCCTTCTCTTTCATCAATTAGTTCTTGGCTCCCACTTTCTCTGTGATTTTTCACCTCGCCTCTTTACAGACACTTTTTTACTTTTGCCCCTTTTTCTCTTTTTCTACGCCCTTTACCAAAAGAAAATTTCTTTAAAAATGGTCTCTTTTGCGTCAATTCTTATTTATCTAAACTCTCCCTCCCTCTGCTTTTCATCAAAAGAGTCACCTCTCTTTACCAGCAACCATCTTCGTCCCTATCCCCTTGCCAGTTTTGTTCATAAAGAGCAGTTCTCCTCTTTTTCTATTCAAAGAAAATTCGACGATGGATCAAGCTGCCGAGAAAAAAACCTTAACTCCATGCAGACTCTTTTCTGGAGTTGCCGAAAACCCCAACTGCGCGAAAGAATCTTGCTTAAAAGTGAAAAAAGGGCCATGCTCAGCTCCTTTTAAAAGGATCCCTAAATGGAGCAATTGGCCCTCAAACTCAATAAGAAAACATTTTTTTCCCAGTACTGGCAGAAGAACCCCCTTTACGCCCAAGAGGCCTTTGCTGTCACACTTCCCCTCTTTGATAAAAAATTCTTTCTTGAAAAAATTGTTTTTGAAGAATTGCTCCCTTCACGTCTTGTTCTCAATGAAAAAGAACTTCTTGAAGATGATATTATGCCCTCCACATTAAAGGATCTTCATTCAAGTAAAACACCTTACACGCTCCTTGTTAACGATCTCGATAAACTTCTCGAAGAAGAAGAGCTTAAAGGTCTTTTTGATTTTTTTGATGATAACATTCCTTCGTGGCGCTTTGATGATCTCATGATTAGCTATTCCTCAAAAGGAGGATCTGTTGGCGCTCACACAGACCACTACGATGTCTTTTTATTGCAATTATCAGGAACTAAAGAGTGGCAAATTGAAACAACCCCTCGCTCTCTTAACGATGAAGAAATCAAAGAAGGACTTGATCTTAAGATTTTAAAAAAATTTAAAGCAGATGAGACGCATCAACTCTCTAAAGGAGATTTGCTTTATCTTCCGGCCCATCTCCCTCATTACGGTGTGGCCACATCGGATGATTCTATTACTCTCTCTATTGGATTTCGCTCGCCTAAACTCGAAGATGTTATTGCTCTCTACACAGATCTTCTTCTCAATGAAAAAGAACAAGAACTTAACTCCTTTAACTATCTTGATAAAAAAAGTGACAATAATAATCTCGCCCAGCAGGCGGCCTCTTACCAAAAAATCATCAGTAATCTTGTCAAAGAAGAAAATGATCTTTTTACCCGAGTACACGGTCGGCTCATTACCAGTCATTTGCGTCCCATCAATCATATTGTCCGTCTTGCTTATCACTACAATGAGAGTAACGATAAGCTCTATTTCTTTGTCAACGGCAGTGAATTTACCTTCCCCCAAGCTGGTAAAAAAATGCTCTCTTTTATAGAAAAACTTTGCGAAAAAAAATGCCTCTATCAAGATGATTTTGTGGATCTCATCAAGAAAGAAAAAAAGTTTGCCCCTATTGTAACTTTTCTCACTGAGGAATCTCCGTGACCTATCTTGCCGTCTTTCTCTACTTCTCTTTAATTAGCATCATTGTTTTTAAAGATAGCTGGAAGAAAACCACAACATCCTCTGATTACGCCACCGGAAATCGCAATATTAATTTTTACGTCACGGCCATTTCTGCACACGCCTCTGATATGAGCAGCTGGCTTTTTATGGCCTTTCCCATGATGCTTTATACAACAGGGATCACAGGGCTTTGGGTGGGCATTGGACTCATTGGCGGCATGACGCTGAACTGGCTCCTCATTGCGCGCTTTTTGCGCCAGAAAACACAAGAACTTGAATGCTCTTCACTCTCGCTTCTTTTGCAAAAATGTTACAACGACAAAAGCAATGTTTTAAAATTTGCAACTTCTCTTACTTGTCTTTTTTTTCTCTTGGCCTACCTCTCTTCGGGCATTATGGGATCGGGTTATCTTTTAGAATCTCTCTTTCATCTTCCTTATGAGTGGGGATGCATCCTTTCTACCTTTATTATTTTGCTCTATACCCTTGTAGGAGGTTATACCTCTATTGCCTATACTGATTTCTTTCAAGGAATGTTTCTTCTCTTGGCCCTTATTCTTGTTGCGGCCGTTTCTGTTTTTCAACTTTCCCCTGCTGATAATATTATTCTTCTCATGAAGGAAAAAAATCTCTCTTTAACACTTCTCGATTTTTCCAGTAGTGAAAAAACAACAAACTCTCTTCAGGCCATGTTTGCTGGACTCGCATGGGGAGTGGGTTATCTCGGTCAACCTCATATCCTCAATCGCTTTATTGGTATTGACGATGAAAAAAATCTTAAAAAGGCCGCTTTTGTGGGGCTTGCCTGGGAGATTTTGGCCTTTGCTGGTGCTGGTGTTGTGGGAATCTGCGCCATTAGTTATTTTCAAGGAAGAGTTGTAGAAAATAATGAACTTCTTTTCATCACAATGGTGCAAGAGATGTTTACCCCTTTCATCAGCAGCTTTATCCTCTGCTCTATCCTTTCGGCCTCTATTTCCACCATGGATTCACAGCTTCTTGTACTCTCTACTAGCATGATGGAGGACTTCTATCTTCCCTATAAAAAAAGCATCAATGAAAAAGAGAAGATAACGTTTCTACGCGTGTCATCTCTTCTCTTGGCCATCATCCCTCTTTTTATCGCTCTTTTTAAAGTGGGAAGTATCAGCTCTGTCGTGCAATATGCCTGGAGTGGACTGGGAGGAACTTTTGGCCCTCTTCTTTTGGCCATTTTAATCTTTAAAAAACTCCCTTCTAAGGCCGGCATTTTGATTCTTTTTTCTGGTGCCTTTATCTGTCTTTTTTATCCTTGCTGGGAATCTCTTATCCCACAACTCTCTTATATCCCCAGTATTCTTCTCTCCCTTTTTGTAGGCCTTCTTATTGCTTTTTTCTTAAAAGATTCTTACAAAAAGTAACATTTTTGAATTTTTCTCCACCAAAGTCTTTTTTTTTATAAAATAAAAGAATGAACCAAAAAGGAAGGTGAAGATTGAAAAAAACAATGATTGTTACAATGATGCTTTGCGCATCAACTCTCCAGGCCAAAGATTATCTCGTAAAATTAAAAAATCAAAAAAGTGCAACTGCTCAAATGAAAAGCGCAGGTTTTGATGATTGGTATCTCGTTGAAGAAAAAGATCTCTCTATAAAAAACAAGGCCAATATTGAGTATATTCAGCCCAACTACAAAATCTCTCTCTTACACAATTTTCAAAGCAATGATCCAGTTATGCGTCAAATGGCCCAAAAGGCCCTTGCTCAAAAAACAGTTACCATTAGTGATAATCCTCAAATTCCCCCAAACACTCCCGAAAGACGCATTGGCCTTGATCCTCTTTTCTCTAAACAGTGGGGCATGAAAGATATTGGAGTGGAGAATCTTTCTCTCTCTCCACGAAAAATTCAGCATGAAGTGGTGGTGGCCGTCTTAGATACAGGTGTTGATTACACACACCCAGATCTTGTCTCGAACATCTGGCGCAATGAAGGAGAGACAGGAGTTGATAGCAACGGCAAAAATAAAGAAAGTAACGGCATCGATGATGATGGAAATGGTTATGTCGACGATGTAGTGGGCTGGGACTTTGCCGGCAATGATTCTTTTCCCTATGATTTAACGCTTTCTCCCATGGATATTATCTTGAAAGGAGGAAACCCAGGCCATGGAACGCACTGCGCTGGAAATGTGGCCGCCAGAAGTAATAATGCAACGGGCATTTCAGGGGTGGCCGGCATGTTAAAAATTATGCCCCTTCGCTTTTTATCGGAGAAAGGAGAAGGAACAACACTTGATGCTGTTAAGGCCATCCGTTACGCCGTTGATAATGGGGCCAAAGTTCTTTCAAATTCTTGGGGATCTGAAGGAGAAGATAGCAACGACGCTGAAAATAGAATTTTGCGTGAGACGATTGAATACGCGCAGGAAAGAGGCGTTCTTTTTATCGCAGCGGCAGGAAATGGCCATCAGGGAAAGGGATATGACAACGACACTGATGCAAAACCAGGTTATCCGGCCAGTTACTCTTATGAAACAATTGTCTCTGTAGCGGCCATTGATGCAGGCAATGAACTAGGATCCTTCTCCAACTGGGGAAAAAATTCAGTAGATTTGGCAGCGCCGGGAGTAAAAGTATTTTCTACCGTTCCTCTCAATAAATATAGTGACGTGGTCATTGACCTCTTTGGGATGAAAGTTACTTGGGACGGAACAAGTATGGCCACTCCTCACGTGGCGGGCGCAGCGGCCCTTTATTGGTCACTTCACCCTGAAAAACAGTGGTACGAAATTAAAGAGGACCTTTTAAAAGCGACGGTTAAGGTTGCTTCTTTGCGCGGAAAAATACGCTCCGAAGGAAAGTTAAACTTAAATAATTTAATTCGCTAATTTTTTTATGAGGCCAGTATTTTTGACTGGCCTCGTCTTTTTTTTTCACTATACTCCCTTTCATTAATTTACACTCAGGACCAACTTTTCTATGATGCCTTTTAAAAAGTACTGCTCCCTTATTTTTATTTTCTCTTTTTTCACCCTCTCTTTAATGGCCTCAGATTCTGCGCCAAAGCAGGGAAGTCTTCCTAAAGACTGCCCAACAAGTCCTCATGAAAAAGAGAGAAATGAAGCTAGAGAAAAGGCAAAAGAAAAAGCAAAGGCCAAAGCGAAACAGATGAAAAAAATAGAGCAAGGACCAGAACTTGATGATCTTATCTTTGCCATGGACGCAATAGACGAAATTTAAAAGGCATATTTATAAAATGAAATACATTAAAATCTTTTTTCTCCTCTTTTTTTCTTTTACCGCCCAAGGTAACTCTCACCCTATCTGCCAAAAAGAAAATCAAGGACGACCACTCCAAGAAATGTTAAATCTTGCTTTTCCTCATAGCTCTCAAAATGATTGCTCTCAACCTATTTTAAATCTCAATCAATATGCTCTTGAGCTGTTAACTCAATGGCCTACAAAGTTAGATGAACTTCGCTCCTCTTCTTCACCAGGAAGAGTGGTTTTAGACTTATTAGATGGGAGTACTTTTCTTGTCTTAGTCAAAAAGGCCTCGGGCGAAATAGAGTATATTACTGTTTGTGAGGAGCTCTCATTTCCTTGGTTTAAAGGAACAAATGAAAAAAAAGAAGTGATGGCCGTTAATTTGCACTCAAAAAGTCATGGTAAAAATATAACTCATGAAAGTATCTCTCAAATGGGTATACCCCAGAGATTGGCCATCGCCACCCAGCTAGATGATCAGCTGGAAGAAATAAGAAAAAAGGCCCTTACGCCGGCCTTTATTGAATCAGAAAATATTATTTTTGATAGAGAAGGGCGCCCATCTGTTTCTCATTTTGCCTTAAAAGAAGCACAAGAAACAGAAAAAGTAGAAAAGACTTTTGCACGTTTCTTCATTGACCTATTCAAAACCAAAGAAAGTGTCTCTTTTAATGAGTATTTAGAAGATAGATTAAAACCTTTTTCTATTGATCCCGACACCCCTCTCACGTTGCAAAAAGCTCTCAAGAGGGGTGTTGAGGAAATATTAGCTAATCAACAGTAACTGTTACTCCTCGTGCTTTTTTCTCTTCTTTTTTATGCATTTCAACACGCAAAATACCGTCTTTAAGTTTCGCTCCGATTTTTTCTTCATCAACCAAGTTTTGCAGATGAAAAGTTCGTTGAAATTTTCCATAGCGTCGCTCTTTGTAAAAGTAATTCTTTTCTTTTTTTTCTTCCTCAATATTTTTCTCTGCTTCCAGTTTGAGGATGCCATCTTTAACTTCAATTTTCACTTCATCATTTTTGAAGCCAGGCATTTCTGCTTCTAAAATATAACCATCAGCTTCTTCATAGAGGTCAATTTTAATGGGAGAAATTTTCTGATTGCTTATTTCATTGGTTGAAAAAGCATCGTGAAAAAAATCGTCAAAAAAGTGATGAAGTTGGTGAGGTGATTTTCTTACTAGATTCATAAAGTATCTCCTTGTTAGAATATCTTTAATCATTTCCTATTAAAAAGATGGATTTATTTTTCTTGGTGACAAGGGTAGATTATTAGATTTTCTTCTTTTTTTATTGCAGGCCTTAAATAGAATTGATTAGATTATTTTATGAAAATTTATCTCTTTATCATCTCACTTTTTCTTTCTCCCTATCTCTATAGTAAGAATAAAAAGAAAAACCCTCATCTCCTCTGTCAAGAAGAGATGAAAGGAAAAAGCTCTCTTGAGCTACTCACCTCTCTTGTAAAAGAAAAAAAAGAGACCTGTACACCTGAAATAATTGATCTTAATGACTGGGAAGATTTGCTCGAGGAAAAGAGCTTTACCTTCTCTTCCCCTCATAACCTTAATGATCTTTCTCTTTCACCTCAAGAACTTATTCAACAATTTAAAACATCCTCTCTTGAACGTCTTCACTTAGTGATTAATCCCTCAACCCACCTCATTTTAGTAAAAGGGAATAAAGGCAATATCTATCCCATCAGACTCTGTGAAATTATTGATACTGGGGCCACCAAAAGATGGTTTAAAGGAGAGTCTCAAGATGGATCTATTAGAGCGGTTGCTTTGGCCCATGACGGCATAGAGGAAGAAGAATTTGATGATTTAAAGACAGATCTTACGACCCAGCAAAAACTGGGCAAAAAAGGAATCTCTCCTCGCGTTTTTTTTATCAATGAAGATCTAAGCGAAGAAAAAAACCTTCTCTTGGCAGAGGCCGATTTTTATCCTTTCAATCTTACTGCTGATTCTATCATTAATTTTTCTGTAGAGGAGAAAGTAACATTGGCGCAAAAGCTTGTCTCAAAACTCAAGATAATCGTGGAGATGGGAATTATTCCAACAGATATTAAAAGTGCTAATATCGTTCTCAATGAAAAGAAAGATAATCCCGCCTTTGTTGACTTTCAAGGTCTCATTGCATTCGATCCCCATGATGGAAAAATAAAAGTAAGGCCTGAGGGAGAAGTGGGAACCCCGGGAAGTCCTTTTGACGCAAGAAAGATTGATATTCAAAAGGCATCAAAAGAAAGGCTTATCGCTGCGATGTCTCAGTCTCTCGGTGAAGTGATCTTAGATCTCTTTCGCCCTTCTTCCTCAAGTCCTACTCTTAGTCGCAATCGGGCCTCTCCTGAAGAATATCCTTTTCTTCTTCAAAAAAATCTTCCCCCTAAAATAACTTCTACTCTCGAAAAGATAAAATCCTCAACAATTCAAACTCTTGATGATTTAATATTTATTGAAGATCAAGATTAAATCGTTTTCTCTCCCAAAGAAGATAGAGACAAGGAACAACGACAAGGCTTACAAGAGTTGCAAAACTCACACCCCCAATCACCACAACAGCAAGAGGGAAACGCGTCTCGTATCCTACTCCCGTAGATAAAAGAGAGGGAATGGCCGCCGCCAAAGTTGAAAGTGTTGTCATAATAATCGGCCTAAAACGAACAAGAGCGGCCTCTTTAATAGCATCAATTGCCTTCATTCCCCCGTCACGTAATTGATTGGCAAACTCCACAAGCAAAATACCACTTTTTGTCACAAGCCCCATGGAGAGAAGAAGCCCGATAATACTGTAAATATTAAGACTCTGACTTGTAAGAAGAATGGCCATAAAAGAGCCAAAGAGCCCAAAGGGAATAGTATAAAAAATAATCAGAGGATCAACAAAAGAATTAAACTGACTGGCCAGAACCATATAAGCAAAAAGAATCCCAAGTAACATAATATAAACAGTAGAAAGAAGTGAATCGTTGAGATCTTCACCAAATTCAAGCCGATATCCCTCTGGAAGAGATTTCTCCGCCCAATTTAAAACTCTATCAGTGACCTCTCCTAGAGTTATCCCCTGTGGAAGGTTTCCATCAACGCGAAACCCTTTATGACGATTTTCTCGATAAATATTTTGAGGCCCTACTTCTTCACTTACCTGAACTAAATCAATAAGAGGATTTGTCTCTCCTCTATTATTGCGAACCTTAAGATCCAAGAAGTCCTTCATATTTCCGCGATAACTATCACTCATTTGCATAAAGACATCAAAGCGATTTCCATTATTGGTATATTGCCCCAAGGTTACTCCGGCCCCTGCATAATTTAGATTGTCTAAGACAGACCGAAGATCAAATTGCCGACGAATAATTTCACTGCGATTAGGAGTAAGATGATATTCAGGAAGATAAGTCTCATCATCTGAGCGAATTCCCGTCACCAGTTTTTCTGTTTCTAACTTTTCTTTAATCTCTTCATAAAACTCCTTTAACTTCAGCATCTCTCCGCCAAAAAGTGTGAACTCTACATCTGAACCTCTCTTAGATCCTACTCCCCCACCAGAGCGATCTTTGAGAATAATTTTAATTCCATCAATAGAAGAAACTTTTTTCTGCACATCCTCTAAAACCTCTGCCGTACTTCTCTCTCGCTGATGAAAAGGTTTTAAAATAAGAATCCCATTTCCTTTATTTCCAGAACTCCCTCGGCCAAAACCTCCCACCGAAACAAAGTTCCTCTCTATTTCAGGAACAGTGGCAACAATCTTCTCAAATTCTTCTACTTTCTTTTGAGTATACTCAAGAGACTTTCCATCAGGCGCCATAAAAAGAGTACTAATGGTTCCCCTGTCGACCTTTGGTGAAAATTCTTTTTTTAAAAATTTAAAAGAAAATAAAGAGAGAGCAATAAGGAAAAAAGAAAAGAGCAAAACACTCTTTTGATGATAAAGAGAAAAAGAAAGAAGTGATTTATATTTATTTTGCAGAAAAATCATTACTCTATCCACACCACGATGGATAAAATTCCCGCCACTCTTTGTTGTCTCTAAAAATTGAGAACACCGCATAGGAGCAAGAGTAAGGGCCTCAAGAGAAGAGAGCATAACGGCCAAACAGAGAGTAAGAGCAAACTCGTAAAAGAACTTCCCTTCAATTCCCTTCATTAAAGTAATAGGAATAAAAATGGCCACAAGAGAAATCGTTGTCGCAATAATAGCAAAAGAAATCTCTTTACTCCCAAGGAGTGATGCTTTGACTCTGTTAAATCCTTTATCGGCATAGCGAACAATATTTTCTAGCATGACAATGGCATCATCCACCACAATCCCCACCGCCAAGGTTAAACCCAACAAAGAAAAAGAATTAAGGGTGAAACCCAAATAATACATAAAAATAAATGTACCCAAAATAGAAGTTGGAATAGCAAGCATAATATTAAAAGTGGCCGAAGGAGATTTTAAAAAGAGATAACAAATAAGTGATGTCAGCAAACAAGAAAAAATAAGATTCATCACTAATTCACGCACACTCTCTTGGATAAAAACAGTAGCATCATAATTAACAATAATTTCTGCGCGACCTTTTAGCTTTTCATTAATATCATGAAGTTTTTTCTTTACTCGCTTCGCTACATCCATGGCATTAACACCGCGCTGTTTAAGCATGGCCATACCAAGGGAAACTTTTCCATTCACGCGAGAGAGACGACGAATATTTTCTACTCCATCATAAACGGTGGCCACATCTTTAAGACGCAAAGGAGCATAGTTAATCTGTCCTCCCCGCTTACTAATAATCATCTCTTGAAAATCTTCAACGGTTTTTCCCTCTCCTAAAAGACGAATACTGCGCTCTTCTTCCCCTGCTTCAAAAAGTCCTCCTGGAAGCTCAAGATGAGAACTTTTCACTGCATTGGCCAAATCCATCGGAGTTAAATCTTTTTCACTTAACTTCTTTAAATCAAAATCAATCCTCATCATGGGTTCATGATAACCAAATGCTCTAACTTCTGAGACCCCTTCAATGGTGGTGAGAAGATCGCGAACTTCATCGCGAAAGAGAAGCATTAAATCTCTGACACTCATTGTATTGTCAGTAGTAATGGCCATGTACATAATAGGAGAATCTGAAGCATTTGATTTTCGAAGAGTGGGTGTATCAACAGCATCAGGAATAAGCCTTTGCGCTCTTCCAAGAAGAGTATTAACTTCTTGTAAGGCCAAATCAATATTTTCATCAATTTCAAATTCAAGATTAATTGATCCACTTGAACGTGAGGCCCGAGAAGTCATGCTTTTAATTCCAGGTAGCGTAACTAAAACACTCTCAACGGGTTCAAGAACATCTTTTTCCACCACTTCTGGTGTGGCCCCTTCATAGGTATAGGAAATCGAAATATTGGGAAAATCAACATCAGGATATTCATTAATCCCTAACTTCCAAAAGGCCAAGAGACCAAAAAAAATAAGAAAAAGCATGAGCATCCAAGCAAAAACAGGCCGTCTAATGGAAAGCTCCGAAATATTCATAAAAGATCCCCCGTTAGTGTTTTTTGTTGGATATAAAAAAACAAGGCCAAAAGATGTGCTTCATCGTAATTTGCCTGTGCCCGCCAATAATCTCTCTGGGTTGTTAACAGCTCTAATTCTGTTGTAATATTGAGCTTTCTCTGCCTCTTTTTTTCCTGATAACTTTTTTTGATGGCCACAAGGGCCTCTTGGCGATAGAGCACTTCTTTCTCTTTAAGAAGAAGATAATCTTCAAAATACTTTTTTTCTTTTTTTAACTTTCTCTTTTGATCCCAAAATTGAATTTCTTTCTCTCGATATTTAATTTTTTCTAAGGCGATATTTTCTTTTTTTAGAT
>NODE-561-length-13170-cov-4.93732_pt1 | contig 13170 bp, 10 predicted proteins | sample MGYA00139097_ERZ477577 | MGnify/ENA metagenome assembly ERZ477577 | reverse complement strand
GTAAGGCAGCGGGACATGGTTGTGGACATCATCTTTTTGGAACGGCTTCTTCAGCTGCCGCCATTGCTACTAAAAATTGGATGAAATCTAAAAATATTAAAGGAACTATCAGGTTTTATGGCTGCCCCGCTGAAGAAGGAGGCTCCGGCAAAGTATATATGGTAAGAGAAGGTCTTTTCAATGATGTAGATGTTGCTTTACACTGGCACCCTGGGGCCACTAATGGTGCTGATGTAGGCGCTTCTTTGGCTAATAAATCTGCTAAATTCAGGTTTTATGGAATTTCCGCACATGCAGCGGCAGCTCCTGACAAAGGCAGATCAGCACTAGACGGGGTGGAAGCTATGAATGTTATGGTGAATATGATGAGGGAGCATATCCCCGAAAAAGCACGCATTCATTATGTCATTACCGATGGAGGAAAAGCGCCTAATGTAGTCCCCGATTATGCCGAGGTTTATTACTATGCCAGACATAACAACAGGGATGTGGTCATGGATATTTTTGATAGAATAGTTGACGCCGCAGAGGGAGCTGCAAAAGGCACGGGTACCACTATGGAATTTGAAGTATTGGGCGGAGTTCATGAATTACTTCCCAATCAAGTTCTGCAAGAGCAGATGTACCAAAACTTAGTGAAAGTGGGAGGCTATAATTACACGGATGACGAAAAAATATTTGCCGATAAAATAGCACTTACTCTTGGTTTAGAAAGCGCTAATCTTAATACTATTTCAACGATTCAACCTTACCAGGCTGTAGGTAAAGCCTTTGGTTCCACTGATGTAGGTGACGTTAGCTTTGCGGTTCCCACCGTAGGAATGAGAGCGGCAACATGGGTCCCCGGAACACCGGCTCACAGCTGGCAGGCAGTTGCGGCAGGGGGAACTTCCATAGGTGAAAAAGGAATGATGATTGCGGCCAAAACACTTGCCCTGACCGCAGTGGATTTATTTCAAAACGAGGATTTGTTAAAGCAAGCGAAAGCGGAGTTTATGGAAAGAAGAGGTGATAACTTCATCTATACTCCCCTACTTGGTGATCGCCCTCCCGCTTTAGATTATAGAAAGTAGGTGAGGTAATTATCCAATATATTCCTATTTATCAAGACAATCCCAATTGGTTTTGTAACAAAAAATAAATTATTACTACTAATCTTTTTAAGAAGCACTAACCTAAAGCGTGAATAAAGAACTGGAGCACAAATTTGTTACGGAACTAGAGAGCAATCAAAATATTGTTCATAAGGTTTGTAGTTTGTATACTTCTAACAGAGAGGCGCACAACGATTTATTTCAAGAAATTACCATTCAGCTATGGAGGGCCTATCCTAAATTTCGGGGTGACTCTAAATTTAGTACCTGGATGTATCGTGTTGCCTTAAATACGGCAATAACACTATACCGTAAATCGAAGAAAAGGATAAGAACCCAAGACTACGACAGTGTAATCTTTAAAATTAAAAGTGATGAATACGACCCCACCCAAGAACAGCAGCTGCAGTTGATGTATAAGGCAGTAAGGCAATTGGGGGATATTGATAAGGCCCTGGTCTTTCTCTATCTCGAAGACAAAGACTACCGCGAAATTTCCGAGACCTTAGGGATTAGCGAAGTCAACGCCCGAGTAAAAATGAATCGTATTAAGACTAAATTGAGAACCATACTAAATCCTTGAAAATATGATGGATGAATTAGAATTATTAAAACAGGATTGGCAAAAAAAGGATAGTGTTCATCCTCAAGTATCTTATGATGAGATCTATAAAATGATAAAAAAGAAATCTTCTTCTATTGTTAAATGGATCTTTTACATCAGTATTATAGAATTTGTTTTCTGGGCAGTATTAAATCTCTTATCATATAGTAAAGAGTCTCTGGAATTAGAAAAAACGTGGCATATTTATGAAATCACCTCGGTTTTGACGGTCATAAACTACCTTGTATTAATTTTCTTTATTTATAAATTCTATACAAATTACAAACTCATCTCTTATACTGAATCCTCCAAAAAGTTGATGAAGACTATTCTAAATGTTAAAAGAACGGTAACCCAGTATGTATGGTTTAACATAAGCATTTTTGTTGCCTATCTTCTTGTAAGTCTTTATGGCAATTTAAATTATGGTGTTAATAGTGCACAAATTATGGAAGCTGCTGAAAGGGCGGGTAACGAAACCTTATTTTGGGCCATGCTAATAGGATTAATTGTCTTGTGTATTGGTATTGTCCTGATTCTAATATGGCTGTTTTATAAACTACTCTATGGCATTTTAATGAATCGCCTTAGAAAGAATTATTATGAACTTAGGAAGCTAGAAGTTTAACTTTTTCTCCATCGTCGTTCCTTATTCTTTTCTTCATAAGCCAAGAGTTCTTTCTCCGGTATCACTTTAAGAAAAGAAGGGTGTTGTTCAATAGCGTATTCTAATTTTTCTATAATAGAATCAACCGATTCATTCTCATAATCAATTTCCAAAGGATCTTTTATGACCAAAGACTGAAGGATTCCTTTTTTCTTAATTAGCAGTCCTTTTTTATCGAATGACCTTCTAAAACCATCAATTACAACAGGTACCACTACAGGTTTATACCTTTTGATGATATGTGCCGTTCCCTTACGCAAGGGTTTCCAAGGAGTGGTAGTACCTTGAGGAAACGTAATGACCCATCCGTCTTTCAAGGCCATTCCAATATTGGATATGTCGCTCATTTTAACTTGGCGGTTAACATCCTTTCCTTCTGCACGCCATGTCCTTTCTATACTTACCGAACCGACATAAGCGAAAATTTTAGTCATAAGACTTTTTCGCATGGTTTCAGCTGCGGCCACGTAATAAACATTTAATTTGGGGTTCCATAAATAACCAACATTTTTTATGCTATCATCCCGACCATGAAGACTGGCATTAAAAACATGAAACATGGCTACTACATCAGCGAAATATGTTTGATGATTACTCACAAACAACACGTTTTTATCCGGCAGCTGTCTTATGATTTCAGATCCTTCAATTTCCAATGTATTAAAACCTTTATAGCGTTGATGTGTCAACACGCCTAAAAAACGTATAATCCATTTTTTTACAAAAAGTATATGTCCAAAAGGATTTCTCTTAAATAAAGCCATAGGATACAAAACTACAAAATAAGGATTATAACACCTGCTTAAAGAGGTCTTTGATTTCGCTTAACATCATCGCCGTTGCTCCCCAAACTGTATAACCTTTTAATTTAAAGGCAGGTACTTCCATTTTATCAGCATAAGAAGTAGTAAGTACTTCAAGAATTAAGTTATCATCATTCATAAAATCGCTAAGTGGAACCTCAATTAAGGCTTTTACTTCTTCTTGTTGTCTTATAAAGGCCCCCTTTTTATCGTATAAACCCAAAAAAGGCTTTACCTCAAAATTACTTGGAGGAATATACAACTCACTTAAAGATTTTACAATCTCCACTTTTTCAGGAGCAACACCTACTTCTTCATTGGTTTCCCTTAATGCTGTAAACAGCAAATCCTTGTCGGAATTCTCCACCTTTCCACCTGGCAAACCTACCTGATTAGAATGTATTCCAGGGTAAGTGTTTCGTAAAATCAGCAGAAGATTCGTCTTTCCCTCCTCACTAGGATAAAATAAAGCTACTACTGCTGCTTTTTTTGGCTTATTATTTAAAGGTTTAAGGGCTTTTAATTGCTCAATGCGAGTCTTAGGTGCCATTTTATAATGAGAAGAAGATCCCGGTAGTGGTAGATTTTTTATTTTAGCTACCTGAAATGAAAAATCGGAAAAATTCATGTTCTATATTAGATTTACCCTAGCTGCAATAATACTATTATTTTTTTTGAATGCCTGCGGAGACAACCCTACAAAGAAACAAGGTAATCAAGAGGAGCAAAAAGCTAAAGTAGAAAGCGCTGATACTATTATTGTTGAGGAAGAAGAAGCTTTTGTACTTACGGAAGAAAATGCCATTGATTTTTTCTTTAATTATCAGAAAGGCCTGGGAACAACCAAGATAAGGTTAAATACTTCCATGGGAAGTTTTGTTGTGCAGTTATATGACAATGTGCCTTATCACAAAGCTAATTTCATTTACTTAACCAAAAAGGGTTATTTTAATAACACTATGTTCCATAGGGTTGTCAAGGATTTTATTATTCAAGGCGGTAATGCCGACAATAGAGAAACAGCCAAAAAAAGAAGTGAGATTGGCAGATATCTTCTTCCTCCGGACACCAGAAAAGGTTACAAGCATGATAGAGGTACCATCTCCATGCCCAGCAGTGAAATAGATAATCCACATATGCTAGCCTCTCCTTATGAATTCTTCATTGTAGTTACGAATCCCGGTTCTTATCATCTAGATGGCGATTTTACCCCTTTTGGAAAAGTAATTGAGGGCATGGATGTGGTCGATAAAATTAATCAGCAAGAGGTAGATGATGGGGACTGGCCTATGAAAAATATTTATATTGAAACCGCCGAAATAATAGAATAACTAAGTCGATCTATAAATGTTGGGAAGAGCTATTTTATACTTCACCGCTGTTAAACGTATGCCCACTACAATAAGAATGGCTATTACATAGACATATTGGTCTGGAATAGGCAGATTTCTCAATAAAAAATAACTGGTCCCTCCAACCACGCAGGCTGTGGCATAAATTTCCTTACGAAAAATGACAGGGATTTCATTACAAAGAATATCTCTGATAACTCCCCCAAAACTAGCGGTCATAGTCCCTAAGGCAATACACATAATCGGGAATAATTGAGCTTGTAAACCCTGTTCAATACCCACCATAGTATACAATCCAATTCCCAGGGTGTCAAAAAGGAATAAGGACTTTCTCAGATATCGCAATTTTTCTCTAAACAGAATGGCCAGAATAACCGTAATAATAATAGTAAAGATATAGACATACTCACGCATCCAAACGACCGGTGTATTACCAATCAGCAAATCTCTTAAAGTACCGCCCCCAACAGCGGTGACAAAGGCTACGATAAAGACTCCAAAAAGATCTAGTCGTTTATCCATGGCAACCATAACTCCTGATATAGCAAAAGCCACAGTCCCCAATAAATCCATAATTAGATAAAACATAAGCGCCTACAATTTTTGTACTACCAAAATGAATTGCAAATTACGTTTATATAACAGAATAATTAAACCTTCCTTTTGAGTAATTCTAAACTGTATATTTTAGAAAGCGATACTTTTTTTGGTAAAATTCAAATGGCTTTTATAATATACGGCTGATTAATCCTTGTTTCTAGTAAATAGAATTAATTTAGTACTCATAATAATATCTGATTAATAGGAATTAAAAGATTTAACTCGGTTCCATAAAAGACTAAAATGCCTTATATTGTTTATAACCTTATTGCTTTAATTATGTTGATGAATTCTTATGTTTTAGTCGATTTTTCACCTCAAACCGATTTGAGTAGCTGGAGAATTGTAAATGATGGGGTTATGGGTGGTCTTTCAAAATCACAAATCGAAATTACTGAAGAGGGTCATGCAAGATTTAAAGGAGATGTATCTCTTGAAAACAATGGCGGATTTGCCATGGTACAGTATCAATTTGAAGCCATAAATATTTCAGATTACAAAAAAATGGTGATCCGCTTAAAGGGCGATGGAAAATCCTATCAAATCAGAATAAAAGGTAAACAAGAAGAATATTATTCTTTTGTATATCCCATTACAACTAACGGGAAATGGGAACAGATAGAAATCAACTTATCTGATATGTATCCCGCTTTCCGTGGCAGAAAGTTAAATATTCCAAATTTTAATTCTAAAACACTGGAACATTTTGCCATACTTATCGGGAATAAGAAAAAGGAAGAATTTGAATTGCAAATTGACAAAATTGTTTTAGAGTAACGTTTTAAATCATTTGAAAATATAGTATCTTCAGAATCTTATTTTTATCTGTTGTATGCACTCCGGAACACTCCTTTTACTACTATTCATTTTTCTTCCCTTATCAGCTCAAAGACTCAAAGTAAGTTATAATCGGCCTAATTTAGTTACTGTAGAAAATGAACCATTTTTTTAATTGAAAATAATATAATCCTATGTACAGAATTACCTTAACCCTCTTTATCCTTTTTAGCTTCATCAGACTGAATGCTCAGAATATCACTGGCTTTAAATCGGAAAACACTCAAAATCAATTAAATCTTGAAGCCGCGTTTGACGCCAAAGTAAATCCGACCAACCTCGATGTTTGGATGAAAAAAATGGCCGCCGAACCCCATTATGTAGGCACACCCTTTGGAAAAGAATTAGCTGATTGGATGGCAAAGGAATTTAAGAAATGGGGGTATGATGTTAGAATCGATACCTATCAGGTTTTATTCCCTTATCCTAAAGTACGCCTATTAGAACTAACCGGTCCCACGAAATACCAGGCAAAACTCACAGCGGTGCCTGTAGAAGGGGATCCTTATACCAACCAGGGAAAAGCTTTACTACCCAGTTACAATGCCTTTTCTACCGATGGCGACGTAGAAGCTGAATTGGTATTTGTAAATTATGGAATCCCGGCCGACTATGAAGAATTAGAGAAAAAAGGGATTGATGTAAAAGGCAAAATTGTTATAGCCAAATATTATGGGTCATGGAGAGGCATTAAGCCAAAACTGGCGGCTGAAAAAGGGGCCATTGGTTGTATAATATATTCAGACCCGCAAGACGATGGTTATGTTAAAGGAGATGTCTATCCCAAAGGGGCCTTTAAAAACAAAACAGGGGTACAAAGGGGCTCGGTAATGGATATGCCGCTTTATCCCGGAGATGTTTTAACGCCAGGTTACGCCGCTACAAAAGATGCTAAAAGACTAAAAAGAGAAGACGCCCCTACCATAACCAAAATACCGGTATTACCGATCTCATATGAAGATGCCCAACCTCTTCTGGCTGCTTTAGACGGGGCGGTAGCACCCGATTCCTGGAAGGGTGGAATTCCTATTACCTATCATATTGGTCCCGGGCCGGCAAAAGTTCATCTTAAATTAGAATTTGATTGGCAACTAAAACCTGCCTATAATGTTATTGCCACCTTAAAAGGCTCTGAATTTCCTGATGAATGGGTAATAAGAGGTAACCATCACGATGCCTGGGTCCATGGAGCCAACGACCCCATAAGCGGTATGGTAGCCTTAATGGAAGAAGCCAGATGTGTTGGAGAATTGGCCAAAAAAGGAGAAAAACCAAAAAGAACCTTGGTTTATTGTGCCTGGGATGCAGAGGAGCCGGGACTTATCGGGTCTACCGAATGGGTTGAAGATCACAAGGCTGAATTACAACAAAAAGCAGTGGCTTATATAAATACCGATGGTAATGGACGAGGCTTCTTTAGAGCGGGTGGCTCCCACTCCTTGGAAACAATGGTATCTGAAGTAACAGAAGCCGTAATTGACCCTCAGACAAACGTCTCTATTAAAAAAAGAGCCTTAGCCAGAGATCAGGTGAATGGAGGAACTGACAAATTTGAATTATATGCTTTGGGATCAGGATCTGATTATACTCCTTTTATCCAGCATGCGGGAATTGCCTCCCTAAATATAGGTTTTAGTGGTGAAAATGCCGGGGGTGAATACCATACTATTTATGATACCTATCCACACTATACCCGTTTTAAGGACCCGGGATTTGCCTATGGAGCCGCACTGACTAAAACAGCCGGGCGAATTGTACTTCGTCTTGCAAATGCAGATGTCTTACCGTATAGATTTGCACCCTTAGAAACTACCATTTCTTCTTATCTCAATAGCATAATAAAACAGTGTAATACTATGAGAGATGAAGTGGAGAAGCACAACGATTTCGTTAAAAACGATCTTTATGTGCTGGCTTCCGATCCAACCGTCCCATCCGCAAAGCCAGAATTAAAAGAAGCAATACCTTATCTCGACTTTTCTCCACTTCAAAATGGCCTTTTAAATTTGGATGAGACTATTAAAAAGTTTGATGCCATTGATTTGTATGCCCTATCTGATGCTAAATTACAGGCCATCAATGAAAAACTTATGTATACAGAACAAACGCTTACTTCTAAAATAGGACTACCCAGAAGATCTTGGTATAAGCACCAAATTTATGCCCCGGGATTCTATACCGGATACGGCGTAAAGACCCTACCGGGCGTGCGGGAAGCAATCGAACAAAAAGAATGGAAAGAAGCACAGGAACAAATTCTAGTATTAGCAAACACCCTCTCTTCCTTAAATGCGCATATAGAGGCGCTTATAGTACTAACAAAATAATGTATAAGAATAATTAAAATACCATCTCATTATGATGAAAATTAGAAATAGTCTTTATAAAATTGCCCTATTAAGTAGCTTAGGCATTCTTATATTCTCGTGTAATCAAAAATCAAATATTCCCTTAGAAATCCCCATAACTTATGAATTGGATTCCTTATCAGCCATAACAATTGCCAAAGAAAATACTGTCAATATAAATCCTCAATTAGCTGATGGCCTTAAGTTAAGTCTTTGGGCCTCAGATTCTCTGGCTCCGGATCCGATTGCATTGGATGTTGATGATGAGGGAAATGTTTATCTCACCAGAACCAATCGCCAAAAAAATTCAGAATTTGATATAAGAGGATATCAGGACTGGATGATTCCCTCCATTAGTCTTCAAACCGTTGAAGATAGAAGAGCCTTTTTAAAAAAGACCTTTGCCACAGAGTTAAGTGAAGAGAATGAATGGTTTCCTGATTTAAATAAAGATAGTATTCATGATTGGAGGGACCTTACCGTAGAAAAAGATGAGATATGGAAAATAGAAGATAGAGATGGAGATGGTTTAGCAGATATTTCTACCCGGATTTTAGAAGACTTTCATGAAGAAATAACCGATGTAGCCGGGGCCCTATTAATAAGAGAAGATGATATTTACGTAGGAATTGGGCCGGATATGTGGCGCGTAGAAGATACAAATGGCGATGGAGTAATGGATACCAAAACTTCAATAGCCCATGGTTTTGCTGTACATATTGGTTTTGGAGCTCATGGCATGAGTGGAGCCATAGAAGGTCCCGATGGAAAAATATATTGGGGAATAGGCGATATTGGGGCTAGTATTACCACCGTGGAAGGAGAAAATCATCATCTTCCCAACCAAGGTATGATTGTTAGATCAAATCCAGATGGTACTAATTTTGAAGTATTTGCAAGAGGGCTGCGAAACACCCATGAATTTGTTTTTGATGCTTATGGGAACCTTATTTCTTCTGATAATGATGGAGATCATCAGGGAGAGAGTGAACGTTTAGTGCATATTGTTGAAGGCTCCGATGCCGGCTGGAGATCAAATTGGCAATATGGAAAATATGTTGATCCAAAAAACAACAACTATAAAGTGTGGATGGATGAAAAGCTGTACCTCCCAAGATGGGAAGGGCAGGCTGCTTATATTATTCCTCCTATTGCCAATTATCATAATGGCCCCACGGGAATGGCATATAATCCTGGGACGGCTTTGGGAAAAGACTGGCTAAACCACTACTTTTTAGTTGAGTTTGTTGGAGACCCAGTCTTATCGCACATTTGGTCTTTTACCTTAACTCCTAAAGGTGCCTCTTTTGATCTAGACAAGGACATAGATGTCTTAAGTGGAGTATTGCCAACAGGAATAGAGTTTGCCCCCGATGGAAGTTTATTTTTGGCAGATTGGATTAATGGTTGGGGTACCAAAAATTATGGTCGTGTATGGAAGTTAGATGTTGAAGAAAATAAAAATGACCTGGCAGAAGTTCGGAAGGAAACAGAACGACTTATTAAATTGGATTATAAAGAAGAAGCTACGGATAATTTGGCTGAACTTCTTGGATATCCGGATATGCGAATTAGACAAAAAGCGCAATTTGAACTAGCCAATCGGACCTTCTGGGGTTATAGAGCCTTGAAAAATACTTTGGTAGAAGACGACAACCAATTTGCCAGAATCCACGCTATCTGGGGAATTGGACAGATCGCTTCTGATTCCTACAGCAAAGCGGAACCGCTGCAAGATCTTCTTGGCGATCCCGACCCTGAAATCATTGCACAGGCGGCAAAGGTACTTGGGGATCTGCGTTATAAGGAGGCAGGAGAATCTCTAATTCCTTTACTAAATCATGACAGTGCACGCGTCCAATTTTTTGCTGCTCAGGCTTTAGGTAGAATTAAAATGAAGGAAGCCATTAATCCGCTATTAGAACTTTTGGCATCAAATGCCGATGAAGATTTATATATAAGACATGCAGCGGTACTAGCCCTAAGTAGAATTGGAGAAAATGCTCCTTTGATTGCCCTCTCAGATAATCCTGATAAAAGTTTACGCCTGGCGGCCGTTTTGGTTTTAAGGAGGATGGGAGATCCGGCAGTTGCGGAGTTTTTAACTGACCAAGATGAATATATTGTTACAGAAGCTGCAAGAGCCATTAATGATGATTGGTCTATCCCTGAAGCTCTCCCTGCCTTAGCAGAGATCCTGGCTGATGAAAGATTTACTTCGGAACCTCTGATAAGACGAAGTATCAATGCTGCCCTTAGAGTTGGGGAAGCCCCTCAATTAGATTTACTCATAGCCTTTGCAAAGAGTCCGGTTGCCTCAGGGAGCATGCGAGGTGAAGCCTTGGCGACTATCGGTAGCTGGCCTGATCCTTCCGTATTAGATAGGGTTGATGGACGATTTCGTGGAGAATTTAAAAGGGATCCTGAAATAGTAAAAGAGAAAATTTTAAAGGACATTCCTGTATTTCTTTCAGATAAAGACCCGAATATTCTTATTGGGGCCTCTCAAATTCTCAGAACCTTGCAGATCAACGATTATAACAGTAATCTTGAACTTATTTTAAAGCAAGACAAAAGACCTGAAGTAAGAGTAGCCATGATAGAAACTTTAGGGGCCTTAAAAGTAGAAGGAATAGCCAATATTGCGAAAACGGGGATGCGCGATTCTGATGAAAATGTACGTGCCGCTGCCATAGGACTCATTCCGGAGCTAGGTATTTCAAAAAGTGAACTGCCCGCTGTTATTGATCCTATTTTTTCTAAAGGTAGCACAAGAGAGCAGCAAAAAATGATCTATGCGCTGGCAGACATGCCTTTAGAACAAAGCGGAAAAGCCCTAGAGGACCTGATAAACAAAGCTGGAAAAAATCAATTAGAGCAAGGGGTGGTACTAGATTTAATTGAGGCCGTAGAAAAAACAGAATCAGAGTACTTAATAGCAAGTTTAACAGAATTAAAAAATAGCGGTTATGGCACTGATTCATTTAAGGAGGCCCTTTATGGAGGAAATAGATGGGCAGGTTCAAGGGTATTTAAGAATAATTCTGCAGCCCAGTGCGTAAGGTGCCATGCCTTGGATGGTTCTGGCGGAAAGGTTGGGCCACCCTTGGATAATATTGCTGCTATTTTGAGCAGAGAAGAACTTCTGGAATCTCTTATTGAACCTGGTGCGCGTTTGGCGCCCGGTTATGGTTCTGTTCTTTTAACGTTAAAAGACGGACAGAAAGTTGGAGGCGTTTTAATGGCTGAAGACAGTAAGGAGATTATACTTAGAACCTCAGAAGCGGAGCCTATGGAAATTCCCATTTCCAGGATTAAAACGAGGGAAAATATGCCCTCAGCAATGCCTCCAGTGGGACAGGTTTTGAGTAAAAGAGAATTACGGGATTTAATAGAGTTTTTAGCGAGCTTAAAGGACGTATAGAAAGAGATTCAAGTTGAAATGAGCTTGGTTATTACAGTCTTTAGTCAAGTATTGGTATCTTTTAAAAAATCAGATAGGATGAAAGTCTAGCTAAAACCATTACCTTTATAAGGGTCACCGCGTAAAATGTTATTAAATAAATTCAGCATAGCAATTATACTTCTAAAATTAAGTGATAATGAAATTAAGATATAGGTTTTTGGGAATTCTATTTTTTTTGTTGGCAATGACAATACATGGGCAAGAACTATCTGTTCTCGCCAATAATTTTATCGAAACATTGAGTCCTGAATTAAAGGCTGAAACCGTAATGAATCTCGACAACGAAGAGCGCTTAAAGTTTAACTTTGTTCCCATTAAAAGAAAAGGAGTCACTTTTAAGGATTTTAATGAAACTCAAAAGGAAGCTGCGATTGCATTGCTGAAAGCATCTTTAAGCGAGGATGGTTATAAGAAAACAGTAGCGATTACCCAGTTAGAAAATGTTTTGATTGTTCTGGAAAACAATGAATTAAAAATGCCCGATGGCAGCCCGATGCGCGATCCTTTAAATTATCATTTTCTTGTATTCAAGGATAAAGGTAATGATACTTTTTGGGGCTGGAGCTTTGAAGGACATCATATTTCTTTAAACTTTATAGCCCAAGAAAATAAAATCTTATCCTCTACCCCATCTTTTTTAGGGTCAAATCCGGCTATAGTCCCGAGTGGACCTCATAAAGGTAAAGAAGTCTTAAAAGAAGAGAGCGAATTGGGTTTTAAATTAGTGAACACTCTTTCCAAAGAACAATTAAGCAAAGCACTTATATCCTCCCAAGCTCCCAGAGATATTATTTCAGGCACACGTATATCGGCTGAAAATTTAGAACCTTATGGAATATCCTATACGGAATTATCCACTTCTCAACAAAAAGCTCTAAAAGACCTGATACATGTTTATATCAATAATTATGAGTCAGAATTTGGAAAAAGCTTTTGGGATAAAATCAATACTTCAGGAGTCGAGGGTTTATCTTTTGCCTGGGCGGGAAGTTTAACTCCCGGTAAAGGACATTACTATCGTATTCAAAGTCCGGTGCTCCTAATTGAATACGACAATACACAGAATAATGCCAATCATGTTCATACCGTGGTAAGGGATCTTAGCAACGATTTTGGGACTGATGTCTTAAAAGCACATTATGAGGAAAGCCACAAACATTGATATTAGTTGTTGAAGAATCCATTTTGAAATAAAAAACTTAATCCCCCTAGTTTAAATAAAGGTGCATTTATACTTACTTCCCTACCATTCCTTACGTAAATAATACCAGTGATACATGTTTTAACAAAACTCCTAGGGCTAATTTTATTTTTAGTATCTTTATTTTGAGGATATCACACTGGATATCAAATTATTATAAATTTTTTTTAATAGGTAATCTCAACCTTTGTGTGGAAA
>NODE-560-length-13177-cov-5.07865_pt1 | contig 13177 bp, 11 predicted proteins | sample MGYA00139097_ERZ477577 | MGnify/ENA metagenome assembly ERZ477577 | reverse complement strand
CACCCTTGAATAAAGTCTTCCTTCTTATTATTCAAGTGAAGTCTAAACTCGTATCCATCCGGATGATCACTACAATACGGATTAGGAGAAAAGGTATTAAAGACCGTCCTATCTGTTTTTTTTATATCACCGTTTATGATAAAATTCACCTTTCCTGTTTGCATAAATTCCATAGTATACTCATCTGTGTACTCGGAAGCGGATATTGTGTCGTAGGAATAATTTTGACCATTATCATAATTTGATACTTCCACTGAATACTCCCAATGCCACTTTCCATTGAAGATGGCTTTCTCTCCTTCGAAGGAGTCTTTTTTACAGGAGAAGAGCAGGAACAAAAGCGCTATGGTAGTGAGATATTTCATCCAATCATTCATTCAATAGAAAGCAAGTGACTATAGCTAAAGAAACGATTTTATTGCTCATGCCGTTGGTGTTTCATGCAAACAATTATTAAAATTCGTCGCAAGCATGTTAAACCACTTGAAGATAAAGAATATCTAGCTATAGAGATAAATATAGAGATAAATCAGGTACTTCTACCCTAAAAAAAGAACTTAGGGTATTTATGCGCAAATGAGCTGAATTACTTCTTCTTCAACAATTCTTTCTTAAAGGCAGCACGGTCAAAGGCCTTCTCATTGATACCATCAGAGAAGTAACGGATATTACCGTTCCACAAATAAACGACACCCGGTGTATCACGTGAGAAATCAAGAATTTCCCAGAAGTCAACAACTGAAGCTACTTTATGCGAATACTTTCTACCTGCGAAGTCAAAGAAATCAGGAATTTTCTCTGGTTCTTCATCCATAAATACAACATGTACTGGTGGGAAGTTTGGTATCTCAGCCTTCATTTCCGTAAGAATCTTCGCTGTTTCACGACAGTGATCACAACCAGGTGCGAAAAGGCATAGAATCTTCTTCCCTTCGTCAATTTTTAATCCACTTGGAATAAAGTTGGTGAACTTACTGAACTTAGAAGTTACATGCTTCGGGCCAGTGGGCTCATCTTTTATTTCTACTTCTGTGACATGCTCCACTTCTTCCGTTTGCGCGTCCGATTCAACAATGGTATCCCCTGTTTCTACAATTGGAGTTTCTTCGTCCATAAAATCTGGGTGAATAACTGTTTCATCTGTTTCTACAGTTTGTTCCGTAGCAAATTGCACTGGAGCACCAGCAAACATGAACATGGAGATTGATGTAAAAATCAACAATAAATAGGTAAACTTCTGTCCGCCAGCATCTTTTGCTTGCAAAATGTATAAGTAAACAAGTAAGCCAATAGCAATTATATTCTTAATCAATGCTTGCAAAGGAGTCATCGGAATCAACTCTCCAAAACATCCACAATTACCTGCAGATGCACCTTTTGTAATGATGTCATAACTCAATTGCACACAGAAGATGAACAAGAGAAGAGATGCCACAGGAATAACAAAACGCTTAAGGTAATGCGGCTGAAGAATTGCTATACCTATTGAAAATTCAGCAGCAATAATGAATCGTGAGAAGTATGGTGCAAATCCTTCCGAGAATCCCATTGGCAGCAACTGTTTTGCTTCAAACGTTCCTAAAGCTGTAATTGCACTCGGATAAAGTTTAGCAAACGCAGAGACTAAAAATAAAATGGCGATAAAAATTCGAATCGTCCATGGTAGGTATTGCTTGAATTTGCTCATACTTTACTTATTTTCTTAACGTAAATGTAAGTAATCATCTAAAGAAGTAGAACAATCTAACACTTCTTTAACACTAAATTAGTTGTGTAGCACAAGTCACAATTCAACCGAACCTCTTGCTATATCTTAGTAAGATGAGAATTGTTTACTTATTTTTTGGGTTAATCTGTTTAGGTTGCTCAACAGGTGTAGATTCGGTAGAGGAAAGTACCGAACTCAATGGAGAAATCTTAATGGAAAAGCACTGTTATTCTTGTCATAATACGCAAGGAACAGACAATATGCTTGCTCCTCCAATGTCACGCGTACGGGATCACTACATGGACGAAACTACGCCGCGTTCAGAATTTATTAGCGCAATTGTGGATTGGGTAGAGAACCCAGTAGATTCACTCTCAAGAATGCACGGTGCAAAACGTAAATTCGGTCTAATGCCCAAGCAAATCTTTGATCATGATGAACTCGTAGCTATTGCGGAGCATCTCTATGATTCAGAAACTGGACTAGCGAGTTGTTCTCATTAAGAAATTCAAACAATCTCTTTGAGAATTAACACAAGATAATTACCAAGGTAACTGTAATGTCTTACCTTTGCAGTAATGTCAAAAAAGCTTATTCCTGCGTACCTTCTCACCTTCGTAAATGTATTAGGATTTAGCATCTTAATGCCAATCCTCCCCTTTGTGGTGGAGAGTTACGGCGCACCTGAATGGGGCTATGGATTACTGCTCACCTTCTACTCCGCATTTCAATTTATTGGAGCACCCTTCCTCGGCGCACTGTCAGATTCAAGAGGGCGAAAGCCTGTACTAATTGTTAGTCAAGCAGGAACATTGCTAAGCTGGATAGTTTTCATAATTGCATTGAGCTTACCAGATTATAGAATCGGTGGAATCGCATTATCACTATTTATTATTGCTTTCTCTCGAATTCTTGACGGAGTTACAGGAGGTAATGCTTCAGTAACCAACGCATATGTCGCCGATATTACAACTCGTAATGAAAAGGGATACATTTTTGGCTACTTAGGAGGAATCGCAGGCGTTGGAATGATCGTAGGCCCAGGACTTGGAGGACTTAGTGCTTCTACCTCATTGGGATACTTAGGAACGTTGATTATTTCGAGTATCATTTCTATCATCACCTTATTGACCATTTTCTTTTGGTTGAAAGAATCACTTCCAGAAGAAAAGCGCACACCTCCTAAACGCCAGTCGTTATGGAAGATCATCAATATTCCAGGCAGGGTCCGAACGGTAAACCCCTCTCCTATTATTAAAACAATTTTCACGGTCAAGCTGTTCTTTTCTTCAATGATGGGATTCTACATTGGATCTATGGCCTTGTTTCTTATTGATTTATTTGAATTTGAAGAGAAAGAACTAGGATTCTTCATGTTTGTTGTGGGTATATTTTTGGCCTTCAACCAGGCTTTCGTTTCAAAAAAATTCGTGAAGAGGTTTGGTGAATACCCAACATTAATTATTGGCCTTATACTTTGTTTCTTTGGTTTGTTCTCCATCACCTTAACAAGTAATCTTTATCTGTTTATCGGTTTTTACTACATCTTAAACCTAGGACTTTCACTCTGTTTCCCCACGTTTAATGCACTTATATCCATTCATGCAGATGATAAAAAACTAGGCGAAGTAATGGGGATCAGTGAATCGATTGGATCCTTTGCAATGGCACTATTCCCTGTAATTGCAGCAACTCTCTATGGAATTATTGGTTTTGAACTCTACTATATCGTTAGTGCTTTACCTCTTGTTGGACTCATCATAGCACTACGAGCAATGCGCAAGCTTGGTCGCAAAGCTTTTGGCTAAATTTCACATTATACGGTATATTTGGACACCCAAAGGACAATTATTTAATGAGTAAAGGACAATCATTTTCGCCGCATATATTAATAGGCTCAAGTCTTTTTAATTATTTCCGCTGGTTATTAAAACTAAATTTCAGCATCAAATTTTCATCGGTAATCCGATTAATCATTTCTTTTTTCATCTTAATTCTACTTGCTCCATTCAGACTTATAGAATCCCTTCTTTATCTTTTCTCAAAAAAAGAAGAAGTTAAACAGCCTGTATTCATCATTGGTCATCCGAGAAGTGGTACTACTTATTTTCATGATTCACTGAATGAATTGGATTCAATGATCGCTCCAAAAAACATTGATTGCCTATTTCCATACTTGAATAAGTATTTCAAGTTTATGCTAGTTCCTATCCTGAAAAAGGTCCTTCCTGAAACTCGTTTAATGGATAAAATGAAGATGAAATGGGACTCGCCACAAGAGGAAGAGTTTGGAATGGCATTAACATCCCTGCATTCTTCAGTTTCTTTTCTATTCGCACCAAAACAGAGTAAATTTGTTTTGGACAACTACGTGCTCTTAAACAATGAAAGATTCAAATCTAAGTGGTTAAGTGCTCACCAACGTCTTGCTAAAAAATTGCAAACGATCAATAAAGGCAAGACCTTAGTTTTCAAAAGCCCAGGGAATACTGCTAGAATGGCTGAACTTCTTGAGGTCTATCCAGATGCTAAGTTCATTCACATTGTGCGCAATCCACATGATGTTATTCCTTCTACAATAAACCTTTACAACAAAATTTTACCCGAATTTAGTCTTCAGGATGAAACATCCCTGGATCTTAATTCCTTCGTCTTTGACTACTACGAAAAAGTAATGGACAAATACATGTCTTCCATTAATAATCTATCCCAAAATCAACTAGCTGAATTAAAATATGAAGATTTTGTAGCTAACCCGATAGACACAATCAAAAGCTCATTTTCAAAAATTGAACTCGAGTTCCCTAGTGAACAACTTCTTGATTTCTTTGAAGCGAGAAAGAACTTTAAACGAAATTCATTCAAGCGTAATGAAGTCTTGGCAAAAAATATTGAGAAGCGATGCAAAAAAGTTCTTGAACACTATAATTACGATCAGGCTAACAATTGAGAATTCATGTTCGTTAAGAATCGCTCCGCCTCTTCAACGTCCAGCGCATTTTTATCATAATGTAACTGAACCAGCAATTGACCATCATAATATGCTGCGCCTATTGTAATAGGAGGTCTTCTCATCACAGGCGGAATATTGATAATGTTCTCGATCTTTAATCCTGCAAATTCTTCAATCACCTTAGTTTCATCTACATATGAATAGGCAAATGAAGTCATTTTTCCACGTGCTGGAAGACTAATCATCCATAGATGCAGTCTTAGGTTTAGTCTTCGCATTACCGATTGAAGATCAATAAATTCGTGAGGAGTCTTTTCTCTAATTTGTTGAATAGTCTGTCTATTCATCTCATCCTGCAAGTCCATCAAGTTCGTTAATTCTTTGGGAGGAATTCGGTAATGAATAAAAGAAAACCGATTCCCCAAAATATACGGCTTCTCTCTTTTAGGCGTTAAATCAAATGGTTGCTGAAACACCAGTTCTTTCGGCTCCTCATCTCGTTGATCCAACAGCTGTTTCATTGAGAGACAACATGCGGCAAGCAACAAAGAACTGATAGACTTCACACGGTGAGAAGACATCACTTTCCCTTTTATAAGTGCTGTTTCCTCCTTAGAAAATCTATGAAAAATATACCCCTTGTCAATTTCTTGTTTCGATTCTGTGTGAATGAATGCTTTGGATTCATACCATTTAGACATCATTCTTCTAGATAATGATATGGTCGATTTCAATCGTTGAAAAAAAGAAGGCTGAGAATCTTTCTTTCTGCGTGTAAAATCATATTGTTCACCGTTAAAAGACCTCAACAAGTTTTTAACTCCATTGTTATCAATGAATATGTGATTAAATTGAAAAAGTATTTTACTCTTATCACCCAATTGAAGCAAAGTAGTTTTAACAGCATTTGGAGCAACATCATCATTTCCAAACACTTCAGCAAAGTCCAACTTCTCAAGAATTAATTCATTTACTTCAACTCCACCTTTCTTGTTAAGAATATAAGTTTCTGTACCGAAAATTGGCCGTGATAACTTAGAATTTGCTAGAGAAACGAAATGGACATTCGATTCAAGATAGCGGCGTAATTCATCCAAAGACACCTTGCCATCTAACTCAATTAACAGTTGACTCGTATTACCTGTGCCTTTTTCTTTTCTAATCTTATAATCGATCAAAAGCTGAAAATGGTCACAGCTATTCAAGGCTATTTTTGATGAAACATTATCTTTCAGCTTATCCACAATTTAAAATTAACCACCTTCTTCGAAAGTACAACAGAATTATATAAAAGAAATTTGAATTGAATTATTGGTTTTTCTGAACCCTTCTCACAATCAATGTCAACGCAATACAGCCTAAAAAGAACGTGAACAGTTTTAGTGCATGTGGAACTACTTCTCGTAATCCTTCTCCTCGCAAGAATAATGCGTAAAACCCATCTAATGCCCAATGAAGTGGAGATAGTTCACTGATAGACCTCATCATGTCGGGCATAATATAGGAAGGTATCCAAATCCCCCCTAAGGCTGAAAAAACAAGAATGGAAAGAGAACCCAAAATTGCACCTTGTTGCTGTGTAGAAAAAAGTGTTCCTATTAATATTCCATAGCCCGTAGCAGCGAACGAACATGCTAAAGCCACAACTCCGATCCCTAAATAGCTATTACCAAGATTCAGTACTGGAAGTCCCAACATCGGAAGGAAAATCAATCCTATGGATAGCATTAAGATAAATTGCAACATACAAACAATTACAAAAACAATCAGTTTTGCATTTGATTGTAGCAAATAGGAAGCTGGAATGGTATGAAAACGAAATACGGTCCCCTCGTTCTTCTCTTTCATCACGCTACTAACAACAGGGATTACAATGAAAAACATAGCGAAAATGGTCCAAGCAGGAACATTGTGTTGAACAGCATTTGGTTTTACTTCACCTGTTAATTCAGAAGCATACTCTTGCTTATAAGTAATTGCCGGCTTAACGTCATAATTAGTTCCCTCCTCGCGCATATCATCAGGAATAATTTCCGCAATTTCTTTATCGAACGTCTCGAACATGATACGTGTTCTGACACTAGATATATACTCTCTTAATTGACTTGTAACAGAAGTCACAAATGATTTTGTAGCTACGGGATCGATTACAATTATTATTTCCGCTGTTTCTGTATCATTCGTGGGCAATTCATCCATGCCAATACTTGCTGATACTATCGTTCCAACATTATCTACGATTGCTTGGGTAGCGCCTTCAGGAATGACAATCCCAATGACAAATTTACCCTCCTTGACTGCATTAACGATGTTATCTTCTGTCGCTGGCTGCCCATCTACTTCATTATGAAAAAGACATAAATCAGAATTTCTCAACCCTTGTTCAATTCTATTGCCGAGAGAATCTTGGTCATTATTCACAATTACAATTGGAATTCCCTGTTCATCTAACGTCCTGAAAGCCGCATCTTGAATTAGCGTCATGACAAAAATAAGAACCATAGGCATAACAAACAGAATCCCTAAGCCCATGCGATCACGCACTAACAAAAGCATTTCTTTTTTCATGGCTGCTAATAGTCTTCTCATATTAGTCCCTCAAGGCGGTTTTCGTAAGTTTCAAGAATACATCCTCCAGATTTGTACAGCCAACATTCTCAGAAATGAGTGAAGAAGGTTTACCTCTTGCGATTATTTTTCCTTGATCGATAATGGCCACATCCGAACAAAACTTTTCAGCCTCTTCCAGATGATGTGAAGTATATATAATCGTCACTCCGGATGCATTCAACTCATTTAGATGTTCCATAATCGCGGCACGTGATTGAACATCGACTCCAACCGTTGGTTCATCAAGAAACAAAATCCTTGGGTTATGTAAAACCCCTGCGATCAAATTAATTCTGCGTTTCATACCTCCAGAATAAGATTCGACAAGTTTGTCAGCACTCTTATTCATTTCCAACTTATTCAACCAAGTATTGATCCGCTTTTTTAATTCTTGTTTTTCCACTCCGTACATAGCACCATAGAACTCTAGATTCTCTCTTCCAGTTAATGTTGGGTACAATGCGATGTCTTGAGGTACAATTCCCAAGTCACTCTTCACCTTCGACAGATTTGAACGTAAATCTTCTCCATTGACTTTAACTGTGCCATTAGTTGGATGAAATAATCCACACAACATTGAAATTGTCGTAGTCTTACCTGCTCCATTTGGGCCAAGTAGGCCAAATGTCTCATTTTTACTAATTGTAAAAGATAAATTATCGACCGCAGGAAACTCGGCCCCTTTATATGACTTCGTAATTCCAGATACCTCTATTACCGATGTAGACTCCATGGTTTTCAATGCGCGTAAAGGTAATGTTTATTTAAAAGTTGAGAACTCTATTTCGCTAGATCCTTCTCATTTATTAATGCCACCCATAAAGAAATATTTCCATTGTCCATTCGTGGCCATATGGGACGAACTACCCCCTTAACAGCATCAATATTCAGGTAGTCTCCAAAAAATATTTCTGGATCCGGTGTAAACGGAGAATCAGAAATAATCGTGTCTATAAATGTTGTACCACCATCTCTTGATACGCTTAAATATACGTCTGTCTGGGTATCAACATAATTCCTTCTATCGTAATAAACTGAATATATATACCCCGAACTTTGGTCTATTGTGAACCATGTAAAAAATTGATGCTTTCCTTTACCATCCTGATTCACCTTTATGCGATCACTCCATGTTTCACCACCATCAATTGATTTTAGCATCCAAACATCGGTATCTTCCTCTCCATTCATTTGATCGCACCAATTCAAATATAAAGCACCATGATTAGGTCCATTGCTCAAATCACACTTAAGGATTGGCAATCCGTTTGCACGATATATACCAGGAATTGATAAGTCCCATCCCCCGAATTGTTTTTCAATTTGTTTCTCTTCTTTCAACCATGTCTCTCCAGCATCTAATGATTTTTGCATCACTAAACCTTTCGGTCCTGTCCAAGTCACATATATTTCTCCATTCTTTCCGACGGCTGGAACCGCTCCTTCAACAGTCTCATCACCGTCTCTACAATCTCCTCCAAACGCTGAAATACGTATTGGGTCAGTCCAACTAGCACCTTGATCAGCCGACTTAGAAAAGACGATAAAAGAGCTGTCGAGAGGGTTATCAGAATCGTAAGCATCAAACTGCGTCCAAGTCATATAAATCTCATTGTTTACAGGATTGACTACTGTCCAATGTTTGTCCTGAACCTTTGTTCCATTTGGTTTTGGAAATGAACCGTCCGAAAACTCTTTACAAACTTTAGCGGATGATTGACAAACTATTCGATCCAGGTGAGTTGCATTCTTATAACTAGCCAAATGAAAATAGTACACCCGTCCCATTTTGTCGAACATTAAAACAGGGTCACCATAAACTCCATAAGTGCTTTTCAACGTTTTGCTTTTCCATTTCTTACCTCCATTCTTTGAATAATAATAGTCGGACAAAACAGATCCAGCTGCCATAATCTTTGGCTTATTAGGGTGAATAGCAATGGATGGTTCCACTTGAGAATACTGATAAACCACGCCATCAGGCAACGGAAGTTGTACCAGTTTAAATTGCGCCTGTAGCATAAACGCAGTACAGCAAAAAAATAAGATTAGACTATTTCTCATCATTTCTAAGCCAATACTTGTACAATTCATTATCTGTAGAACTAATAGTGTATTTAAACTTAGGTTGTTCATACTCTGTCACCATTATTTCAGATGAGAAAAGTTGATCTTCTCGAGCGAACAAAACGTCGATGTATGCACCAGATGATAATGAATTAAAGTATGACTCAATTGAAGCTTTATCCACGCGAATTCCATTTACCCCAATAATCTCATCATTCACACTCAATCCAGCTTCTTCACCTGCAGATCCACTTCGAATCGCACTTATTATGGTTTTTCCACCAGAATCGCGGACTGAAACTCCTACACTAGGCTCTGATTTGCCTATGTACGCAACATCAACTCCTAAAGGAGAGAACATGGAATGATAATCTGGAATTTCAGTCCCATCTATGTACTTCGAATAAAATTCATCCAAAGATTCGCCAATAAAGTCTGCGAGCTCTTGTTTGAATTCGCTTTCTGAAAAGCCACGATTCTTCCCCTCATAATATTTCGCATAGATCATCTGCATAAAATCATCCAAACACTTTTCACCATTATACTTCTTAATAATTTTAGCATCCAACATCATCGCGATGACCGATCCTCGAGAATAATAAGACATCGTAGTATTACGGCTGTTCTCATTTGGTCTATATGCTTTAATCCATGCATCAAAACTTGCGTGTGCAACTGGTTGAACTCGAGATCCTACAGATCCTTCTACATAATTTAAGCTACTGAACATTTTACCCAGCAAGGTTTTCTTATCATAAAATCCAGCACGCAATAAAATCATTTTCTCATAATAAGAAGTAAACCCTTCCATTACCCACAACAGAGAGGTATAATTCTCTTTATCGTAGTTGAAAGGTCCAAGTTCTACAGGACGAATTCGTTTTACATTCCACAAATGGAAATACTCATGAGCAACTAACTTCAAAAACCCTAAATATTCATCTCCTTGGTAAGTCCATCGATTCACACTTAGAACTGTAGAATTCACATGCTCCAATCCTCCTTGTGCGTCCACAACATTGTGGATAATAAAAGTATAATCCTCATTAGGATTCTGACCAAATACATTAGTTGCTGATTCAACCACTTTGGCCATATCGATTTTCAATTGCTCAATATCATAATTTCCGAAACCGTACATAGCGACCTTATGATTTACCCCAGCAGCCTTGAAGGAGAATAATTCTTGATTTCCTATTTCAATCGGACAATCCACTAGCTGATCATAGTTTTTAAAAATAAAAGTTTGAGCACCATCTCCTACCACACCTTCTGCTTCTCTTTTTAGCGCTGTAGTGATGACATTAAAATCATTATGAGGGAAAACTACGAGCTTTCCTGAATAATCTTTATATCCATCAACATACATGAAAACACCTGAGCCACTGACGAAACCATGTGTCAAATCCAGAAAGCTAGTCCTCACAGATAATTCAAATGCGTACACTTCATACTTAATCGTTACTTTTCCCGCTTTCCCCTTTGAAATTCGCCAAGTATTTTTGTTGATTTTTTTTACAGGAATCTCTTTTCCATTAACATCAACGGCTGTTACCAGATTTACGTTTTTAGCAAACTCACGCGCAAGATAGGAGCCAGGAGCCCATATAGGCATCTTAACATCTATAGTTTTTCCCTTAAAACCTTCTAATTCCATCTCAACGTGGTAATAGTGGTTCTGAGGTTTTGGCATTTTCAAATTGTATTTTATTTCTTGCGCGTTGGCAATAAATGAAAACAAAGCAATCAATACGATATACAAATTTCTATACATGGACTTAATTTAAATTCAGTTGTCAAAGGTAAAAAAAAGCCGCTTGCCATTCAACCAGACAATATGAAGTGCGGCACAATCTAAAATCAGAAAAATTTTTGGTTCTATTTGTAATCATTCCCTAACTTAGAGGTAAATTTACCAAGTATCAAAAACAAAAAAGATGCCTAGATTTTTTACCATTGCTATACTCGCCTTTATTCTTGTTAGTTGTGTTCAGGATCCTGAACCTACAAATGGGGATTCTCCAAATGGAGATATGATTGACCTACAAAACAAAGTAGATCAACTTCAGTTAGACAATGCAATGAAAGATTCAGTGATTAATGAATCTCTTGCATTTTTCAATGTCATAAAAGAAAACCTTGAAGCTATCGGAATTCGCAAAGATGAAATAAGAGCTATTTCAGAAAATGACGAAATCTCAAATAATGATAAAGAGTGGATTCTTGAAGAAATTAAGCACATCAACTTTTTACGTGAAGAGAATTCCAATAATTTGCGACGTATGCAGGCGCAAATGAAGAAGAATGGTTTAAAAATCAAAGAACTTGAGATCATGATTGAATCTTTGATGAAAGATATTCAATGGAAAGATGAACAAATTACAATGCTACAATCAGAATTAAACAACTTAGATCGAGAGTATTCTGCATTGTTTGATGCATACCAAGAGCAATCTATCCAAATTGATCAAATCACAGATGAGCTTAATACAGTTTACTACGCTTATGGAACTGAAAGCGAATTGAAAGATAATGGTGTTATAGAAAAGAAAAATGGATTTATGGGAATTGGTAAGAAGACTTCCCTTAAAGAAGATTTTAATGACCAATATTTCACGAAAATTGATGCAACGAAAAAGAGAAGCCTATCAGTGGAAGGATCAGACATTCGATTCATCACTTATCATCCCAAGACTTCGTACGAGCTAATTCAAGAAGGAAATCGAACGCGCATAAAGATTATAGACGCTTCTGAATTCTGGAAAATATCAAAATATCTAGTTGTTATAGTAGATTAACATGGCAGAAGGGGAAATTGAAGACAACATCCTTAATGAGAAAAAAGAATTAAAGGCAACCAAATTTCAAAGTCCGGTTCCAATACTAAAGAAAATTCGTAATCTCATTTTCGGAAAACGTATTCCGGACATCTATACACAACTTACCTTTTATATGAATTCGGTAATCTGGACAACGTTCATGGTCTGGAACATTATTAGTTACTTTACACTTTCTTCGCGTGATTTCATTATGCAACAAAAAGGAATTCCGATAGAACGTATAATTCACGATAGAGGAATTGCGCTTGGTTTTGAAGGGGATGAATTTTTAGCTCGTCTCACAACTTTTCATGCCATTTCAATAATTTGCTGGGGAGTAGTATTCTTTGGACTGATTTTATTGTTCAGGAAATCGCGGCGCTTTATTTATTTTATTATTGGTGGTGTTACCTTCTATATCGGAATGAGCATCTTTTACATTGGCTTCGGTTACTTCACTGAAGACATGACGGCTTATGATAAGGTCGCACTATTGATCGTAGTAGTAAGTACCTTGCTTCACTCTTATTTAATGCGGAATGAACGGGACGGAGGCACTATAGGCTTCTTCGGAGAATCAACTCGCTCTACTCTTGAAGAAGCCGAATAAACTCTTCTATTTGTTCTGGAGTTTGTTCATCTCGAGACAATATAAAAGCGGACTGCTTATATGATTCTTCGCGTTCACTTAGTTTGTCCTCGATAAACTTTAAGAGATCTTCGTCAGATAGTCCATTTATTAGTGGACGTTGTTTTTTTGCATTCCTTAAACGATTAGCTAATTCTTTTGGTGAGCGTTCAAGATAGAAGGTAGTTCCCAATTCATTGAGTTTATCTATGTTTTTATTAAAACAAGGCATTCCGCCACCGGTAGCTAAGACAAACCCCTCCTCATTCTTTAATGATTCAATGTATTCTGTTTCAATTTCTCTGAACCTAGATTCTCCATGGGCTCCAAAAATTTCACCGACGGACATGAGAACTCCCTTTTCAATTTCCGTATCAGAATCCAGAAAAGGA
>NODE-559-length-13201-cov-4.83584_pt1 | contig 13201 bp, 10 predicted proteins | sample MGYA00139097_ERZ477577 | MGnify/ENA metagenome assembly ERZ477577 | reverse complement strand
AGAGAATCTAGAGTCATTCAATGATGTCAGAGAAATCCAAAAGCACCTTAAAGAGGGTGGTATTTCAATTGACAAAGAGATAGATCCAACGACTGTAGGACCTGCAAGCTTTATCATTACTGACCCAGATGGCAATACTATCTATTTTGATCAACATCGTTAGTCATCAACTACCGATATAGGATAAACAATTTTTATCAAAATTTAAGTAGACTATTCTTAACTTTGAGTGTTCAATAAGGTTCTAACAAATGACCTAAATGACCTTTAATTTTTCCATTATGAAAATACAATTACTACTAGTTTCAATGGCTCTGATTTCAACCAGCGCTTTTTCGCAAACATCTGGTGGTCCAGATAATTATGGTTACGAATGGCATGATAGCAATGACCCGCAGGGACCGACCTATAATTGGATAGACATAACAACGGTTGGCACCCTTGCGAGCGGCTTGACAGATGACAACTCAGTAGGACAGTTTAGCATGCCTAATTTTGTGTATTACGGCCAAGCTTATAATCAACTAAAAATAGGGTCAAATGGTTGGCTGTCCTTTGATAATGTCGCGAATATTTCACATTGTTTCCCAACTATTCCGAGTGCTGGTGGCAACGGAGATAATTTGGTATCTCCTTACATGAGTGATCTGAATTTTTTAACCAGTTATCCAAGTTTTCCTAACATAGGAGAAATATACTACCATGATGATGTTACGAACGATAGGTTTATCATATCTTATATCAACGTACCATGGTGGCAAGCCGGAACACCTGATTGGATAGGTTCCAATACCTTTCAAGTCATTTTGTCTCGAGCAGATTCTTCCATAATCTTCCAATACAATGATGTAGATCAAACTAACTTAATAGACGTAGGTGGTTGTGCCACGGATTTAGTTATCGGAATTGAAAACTTTGATGGAACGGATGGAATAAGTCACTCTACAGAAATGGTTCCTGCAGATAATTATGCTATTCGTTTTTATGCTCCTTATACTTGTTCTCCTACTGATAGTATGCTTGCAATGCAATCTTGTACAGAATTTTATTGGGATCAAACAGCGATGACATATACTTCAACAGGAGCATATATAGACACCATTTCAAATGTTGGTGGCTGTGATTCTATCGTTACCTTGGACCTAACTATACTCCCATTACCCGATAACAATGTAACTCAAAATAACACGATTCTCACATCAGATGAAACAGGCGCTAACTATCAGTGGCTAGATTGTGACAACAATTATTCAATAATCAATGGAGCTAACAACCAAAGTTACACACCCATGACAACAGGTAATTACGCCGTGGAAGTGACGTTGAATACTTGTTCCGATACTTCTGATTGTTATATCGTTGATTACACAGGAATTGAAGAGATTTCAGGTAAACAAAAACAACTGGTAAAAATGGTCGATTTTATGGGACGAGAGACTGAATTCAAAAAAAATACACCCCTCATTTTTATTTATAGTGATGGAACACGCGAACGTATAATAACAATAGAAGAATAAAAATATCGTTATTGCTTCTCTGATTAAAAGGCTAAATAAATATTCATTTTTTTATTTCTGCTCTTTATTTAGTTCAAGAAATTGTTGTATTAGGTGTTGCTATTTGGGAAAATGTAGATGATTTATGTGGCAATTACTAGAAGAAATACCCAATAAACAAAAATGCTTGCTATCACTTAACAGGGTATTAATCCGTATTTTTCGATAATGAAATTGAAAACAGAAAAGCTCATAAACTCATGGCCCTTTCTACTAGGACTCGTTCTTGGACTATACTTAATGGTTTTCAATATAATCGGATTTGATTTTTCATATTTCCCTGGTGACTTAGGAGACGGACGTTTCAACATGTATATTCTTGAGCACGGACATAAATTTCTTGCTGGGCAAGAAGATTCGTTGTGGAATGCACCTTTTTTTTACCCTGCTGCTGATGTTATCACTTTCTCTGACAACCTTATTGGCACCGTACCAATTTATTCCTTTTTCAGAGTTTTAGGTTACGACGTGGTCACCTCGTTTCAGTTTTGGTTTATAACTCTTACTATATTGAGCTATACAACCTGCTATTTCTTTCTCAAATGGACTTTTAGAAATAAGTATGCCGCAGTTCTAGGTGCCTTTCTATTCGCTTTTTCCATAGCGCTTCAATCGCAAATGACACATGCTCAAGTCTTTCCTCGATTTTTTATCCCGTTAGCTCTATGGATGCTTTTACTATTTAAAAAAGACCTTCAACCGAAATACTTCTTCCTAGCCATTCTGTTCCTTGTATTACAATTCTATGCTGGCGTATATTTAGGTTTTATGCTAGCAGTTCCATTTGGAATACTGCTGATTTTGATTGTTTTTCAGAAAAGAAAGCTTCTGTTCAATAAAGCTAAAAAAATACGTTGGTGGTTATTTTCGGGAGGCAGTATTATTATTAATCTGGGAATACTTGGAGTATTGATGTATCCTTATCTCCAAAGGTCTAGGGAAGTTGGAACTAATAGTTATGAAACCATTGTTGGAACGCTCCCATCCTTTCGCTCATTTTTCTATAGTCAAGATGGAACCTTATGTTGGGACGTACTGTCAAATACTGGTTCCAGATATGATGCTTCTTGGGATCATCAGATTTTTCCTGGTGGAATGGCCATCCTTAGTTTAATAATTGTTGGAATCTGTCTACTATTTAGAAAACGATGGCCATTGGTTAAAGAAATTGCGACCTCAACTGTTTTACTTCTAATAATTGCAGGCGGATTAACCATTATCATTTTCATGCGATACCAAGGGTATTCATTGTATCAATTAGTTTATATGATTCCTGGCTTCGGATCGATGCGATCCCTAACACGTATTATCAACCTTGAATTGTTATTCTTCTCCATCGCAGTTGCTTTTGCTTCGATGCTTTTACTTAAGAAGTATTCAAATTATAGTGCGATCATTTTTGTGGGATTTCTAGGTCTACTAGCGACAGACAATTATTTCAAAGAAGAGAAATCATACCGCACGGATAAAGCAGAGGCACAATGGAGGGTTGAAGAACTTAGAAAAAAAATGACAATTATCCCGGAAGGAAGCGTTGTATCGTACGAACCATCGATCAACAATGAGCCGGCTTTTTACTATCAGTTGGATGCAATGCTCGCTACACAATCATTAGGATTAAAATCAGTAAATGGTTATTCAGGTAATTCACCGAAAGGTTTCAACGATTTCTGGTGGGATCTTGATGAAGAAAGTCGACTTAAATGGTTTGATTATATGGATTACCACCCGGATTCACTCTACATAATACATTAGTCAATAGCACTTGAAAATCAATTATTTGTAACTGTTTATTAACTCCCAAATAATTAGTCGTTTATCGTCAGAGCAAGAGACTACCATTCTTTCATCAATTTTTGCCAAAGCATTCACTGAGTGACGGTGTCCTCCTTCTTTAACATCCATCCGCTTAACAAACTCAAGGTCTTTGGAATTCCAGATTTTTACATTTTTATCACGACTAGCAGTGACAAGAAATTGACCGTTCATGATTGAAACAATATCATAAATGGCGAAGGTATGTGCAACAACAGTATTAATGCACTTTCCGGTATCAATATTCCAATCTTTCAAAAGAGCATCTTTACCTCCAGAAATTAATCGATTACCATTTAAAGGGTCAAACAAAACAGATGTTGCTCCATTTTCGTGAGCATCAAAAGTCTTTATCTCATTAAAGAATTCCGTTTCAAAAATGCGAATAGTACCATCTTGACACGCTAGTGCAAACCTTGATCTATCTGGAGACAATGCAATCGAGCGAATTTTCCCACAATTCAGTGGAAGATAAACAAGTAGTTTAAATTGATCACTCCATATAGAAAGATTTCCATCAGCGTCGCCAACGTAAATTTGCTGTTCTTTCGAATTATACTTGATTGAAAAAATACCGACGGTATGTTGAGTGAAATAGTGTAATTCTTTTCTAGATTCCAATTCAAAAAAATATAAACTGCCGTCTGCTAGCCCCACAGCCAAAACATTTCCATTGATCAAATCTAAGGCATAAACGGACTGTTCAAATCGAATAGCAAATTTATCTTGAATCCCCTCTTCTTTTAACCAACGGGTAACGAATTTATCCGAACTTCCAGAATAGATAAAAATACCATCACTTACACAGGTGTACACTGCTGACGCGTGTCCTGTAATTTCTTTCTGTTTCCTGAAATCCATAAAGGATTAGTCTTCTTCTATCTCCGAACCGTCGTTAACTTGCTTTAAACGGTTTGCATAGTCATCTGGTAAGAACTCAAAGAAAGTATCACCTCTAAGGCCTAAACGTAAACACTCCAATGGAATAACTTCATTTGGTGCTATATTACCAAGATTAACATCTTGACCAAATAACTTAATAAACCAAACTTGTTGTTGTTTTAAAGGGGCTTCCCAGAGAATATCTTCTGGATTGACCTTTGCGATAATTCTATTAATTAATAAAGTATGTGCGGTTCCGTTTGGTCGAAAAACACCAACGTTTCCGGATTCTCGTCCTTCTGCTATTACCTTCCATGATCCAGCTTCCAATTCCGTAGACATCATCTTTATCCACTTAGCAGGTGAAACAATAATTCCCGAATCTTTTGAACCAACCTCAGACATTACTGTTCTGTCTTTCCCAATCGTTCTGATCAATTCACATTTTTCATCGTGATTTATCATAATGGATCCATCAGAGACTTCAGCCAAATCTAAGTCATATTTATCCAGCATCTGGATAAATTCCTTCACCATCCCTCTTGCATAAAAAGCCTCGAATAAGGTACCTCCAAAATAAGGACGAATCCCAGCATCTTTATACAATTTGATTTTTTCTTTGAGATTATTTGTAACGTACGATGTTCCGAATCCGAATTTCACCACGTCTGTTAACTCTCGTGAAGCATCTATAAAATTCTCTGTTTCTTTCAGACTGAGACCCTTATCCATCATCATGGTAATACCTGAATTTCTAGGCTTCGAAGCGCGTTCAGGAATGTATGGTAATTCAAAATTCATTGCATCTTCTAATTATCTGTCAAATGTACTAATTCTGGCACGTTTTTCAAGTCAGGATAGACTTCAAATAGTTCTTTTGCCTTAATTCTATCTTTCTCGATACAATCTTTAAACAAACAAACAGCCTCCCCTGTTCTTCCAAGCCCCCATAGAAGGTTCACTTCAAGCAATGGTGCAATCTGATTCTGTTGGTTCGAATTCTTCAACATATGAATGTAATCTAATGCATCCGGAACAGATTCAACGGCTAATAGATTTACATAATCAGTTAAACACTCTTCATCTAATGGGTCAATTGCTAAAGACAACTGGTAACAATCAGCAGCCTCCTGAAACTCTTCCAATTTCTCATGTGCACCAGCTAAAACATGATAAATCCCCGCATTTTCCGGGTCTAGCTCTGAAGCCTTCTTAATTAAAACGATCCCTTCCCGCGTTCTTCCTTCAATATCTTCAATAATACCCAATCCTAACCATCCTTCAGGTAATAACGGAGCTAGCTCGAGACTCCTGTTATAGAAGTGCTTCGCTAATTCGAGCTCTTTCAACTGCTCATGACATTCCCCTATGTAACATAGCGCGATAGGATCATCTCCATCCAACTCGATGCATTTATCAAAACTCTCTATTGCTTTAGTGTATTTATTAACTGAAAGGTAAGCGTTACCAAGATTGAAATAGACTGGACCGAATTCGTCATTAATTAAAACACAATAATCATATGCCCAAATTGCCTTTTCGTGGTTTTCAATTTTTAGATATGCATTACCTAAGTTATACCACGCTGTAAACGAATATGGATTCTCGTCAATAAAATCTGAATAACACTTAATCGACTGTTTATGTTCCCCCAGTTGATCATAGCAATAGGCAATTTCATAGATCGCCGATTCATTATTGGGATTGTGAACAATTGCATCCTTCAATACTTTAAGGGCCGATTTAAAGTCTCCCATATTTTCATACTCGATCGCTAAATCGAGATAAACTTCATCTCTGTCCTGCTTGTTAGAAGCCTCCAAAGCTCTCTTAAAATATCGTATTGAATTCTTTGAATCCTTAAGCTGACTAAATACAGAAGCTTTAGTCAAGAGAAGTTCAAAGGATAAATTCCCCATGCGCTCAAGCTCTGTAAGTAGGTTAATAGATTCCTTTAGCTTTCCTAAAGCAGAAAAACACTGCGCTTTTCGCAGGCTGAATAACTGATTATATGAATATTGTTCAGCGGCCTCTTCGGTGCAGATCAATGCATTCTTGTATTTGCCATTTATTAAAAAATGATCAATCAACACCTCCCAACGATCGCTATCCAAAAAACCCATAGCTCGCCCTTCCTTCTGGCAAGTTTCAAACTTCTCCAGATCTTCTTTTAAATGACTTTCAAAGAAGCCTTCATCATTTTCGTCATCATCGTACATAGACTCAAATTGTTCAATCTAAGATACGGAAAATTGCAACTGAAACCAATTGATAAATATTTGTTTTCAACAGGAAATAAACAATTAAGATTATCCTTTTTAGAAGTCGCTAAACAAGAAAAGCTGGAAGTCATCAATGAGCCTCCAGCTTTTCAGTAATAAATGATACTCTATTAATTTATTTTCATTCCTCGCTTACGCTCCGTTTCTTTCAAAAGAATCTTCCGCATTCTCAGACTCACTGGAGTTACTTCAACATACTCATCAGCTTGAATATACTCAAGGCATTCCTCTAAACTAAATTCTCTTGGCGGCACAATTCTCACTTTTGCATCAGTTCCAGACTTACGCATGTTTGTCAATTGTTTCGTTTTTGTCACGTTAACAACCAAGTCATTTGCACGACTATTTTCCCCAATCACTTGTCCTTCATAAATCGCTTCGCCTGGAGCAATGAAGAAAGTTCCTCGCTCTTGCAAATTATTCAAAGAGAAAGGAATCGAAGTTCCAAGTTCCATAGAGATTAACGAACCATTCAATCGTCCAGGAATATCACCTTTGTACGGTTGATATTCCAAAAATCGATGTGTCATGATAGCCTCACCTGCTGTAGCAGTCAATAAGTAGTTTCTCAAACCTATGATACCGCGTGAAGGAATTTGAAAAGTAATCGTCATACGCTCTCCCTTAGGAACCATATTAATCATTTCACCTTTTCGCTTGGTTACAGCTTCTACCGCTGTTCCACTGTTCACTTCAGGCAAATCGATTGTTAACTCTTCAACTGGCTCACATTTCTTACCGTCGATTTCCTTAATAATTACTTGCGGTTGACCTACTTGTAGTTCATAACCTTCACGACGCATTGTTTCAATCAATACAGACAAATGCATTACTCCACGTCCAAAAACCATCCATTTATCAGCCTTGTCCGTTTTACCAACTTTCATTGCCAAATTTTTCTCAAGTTCTTTGTCCAATCGTTCAGAAATATGACGAGACGTTACCATCTTACCTTCTTTACCGAAGAAAGGAGAATCGTTAATTGTGAACAACATACTCATTGTTGGTTCATCAATATCAATTGTCTCTAAAGGCTCAGGGTTCTCAAAATCACAAATCGTATCTCCAATCTCAAATCCTTCAATTCCTGTAATTGCACAAAGATCTCCACCTTGTACAGAATCCACTTTCACACGATCTGTCCCTTCGAAAACGAACACCTCTTTAATTCTATGCTTCTCCTGTGTACCGTCTCTTTTGGCAAGGACAATTTGTTGATTCGGCTTAATTTCACCACGTGTCAAACGCCCAATTGCAATACGCCCAACGAATGATGAAAAATCCAATGACGTGATTAACAATTGCGTATTCCCTTCTTCAATCGTGATTGGTGGGTAATACTCAAGAATTTTATCCAATAATGGAGCAATCGACGTTGTTGGGTTTTTCCAGTCTTCAGACATCCAACCGTTCTTCGCAGAACCATAAATTGTTGGGAAATCCAACTGTTCTTCATTGGCATCCAATTCAAACATCAAATCAAATACTTTCTCATGTACTTCATCAGGAGTACAATTGTCTTTATCGACTTTGTTCACAACAACCATAGGTTTAATTCCCATTGATAGCGCTTTACCAAGAACAAATCGCGTTTGTGGCATTGGTCCTTCAAAAGCATCCACCAAAAGGCAAACTCCATCCGCCATGTTCAACACTCGCTCAACTTCCCCTCCGAAATCGGCGTGACCAGGTGTGTCAATAATGTTAATCTTTGTTCCTTTATATGAAACAGAGACGTTTTTCGATACAATTGTAATACCTCGTTCTCGCTCCAGATCATTGTTATCCATGATCAACTCTCCCTTCGGACGGTCTCTTTCATTTTTAACCGTTCCTGCCTCAATCATTTTGTCAACCAACGTAGTCTTACCGTGGTCAACGTGTGCAATAATTGCAATGTTTCTAATTTCCATTTTTCTTAAAAATATTCAATTTATTTTCGGCGACGGCTTCCACCGCTACCGCCACTATCACGACGACCTCTATGTCCTTGTCCACCACCACTTCTGCGGTTTCCTCCACCATCTCTACTTCGGCCTCCTCGGTTTCCACCGCCTCCGCCTTCACGCTTTTTGGTTACTTCAACTTTTACATTATGTCCTTCATAGTCTGCGCCATTTACTTTCTGAATTATTGAATCAGATAAATCATTATCCGCTTCAAAGAAAGAGAAGGAATCAAGAATATCTATTCGTCCAACTTTTTCAGATTTTAAATCAGCACTATCGCATATTACACGTAGTAAACCACCAGGATTTAACCCATCTCTTTTTCCAAGATTAACAAAAAAGCGCGTTTTGCTCGAATCATCTCTTCTTCCGCCTCTTTCTCTTCCTCTATCCCTTCCACCGCGTTCTCCTCGGTCTCTGTCTCTATCGCGTCCTGTTCCTTCCTTCGCATTCAAATCTCCTGCGCGCTCATAGTATTCAATAAATCGGTTGAATTCAGCCGAAACGAATTTCTTGACTACCTCTTCCTTCGTAAACCCCTCAAACTCAGACATGATCATTGGCAAGAATTCTTGAATATCGTCTTCCTTAACTTCTGCCGTGATTACTTTATCGACCAATTTCATCAATTGAATTTCACAGATCGCCTTCGCACTTGGAATTACTCCTTTTGTAAATGATGTTCTGATTTTCTTCTCAATCGCCTTGATCTTGTGTCCTTCACGTGTATTTACAAGAACTAAGGATTCTCCTTTCTTTCCTGCTCGTGCAGTTCGACCACTTCGGTGAGTGTAGTTTTCAATTTCATCAGGAAGATTGTAGTTGATTACATGTGTAATATCATCTACATCAATTCCACGTGCTGCAACATCAGTTGCAACTAGTATTTGAAGGCCTTTCGTTCTAAATCGCTTCATCACTGCATCGCGCTGTGCTTGCGAAAGATCCCCATGTAATGGAGCCGAATTGTATCCTTCTTTATCTAATTTATCTGCAACTTCAGCAGTTTCACGACGTGTTCGACAAAACACCAATCCATAAATATTTGGATTATAATCGATCAAACGCTTCAATGCACCATAACGATCACGTTCTTTCACACTGAAATAAATGTGATCAATGTTTTCGTTTGTTTGATTCTTGTGCCCAATAGACACTTCTAATGGACTCTCCATATAATTCTTCGCAATTGACGCTACCTCCTTAGGCATCGTCGCTGAGAACAACCATACATTCTTCCATTGTGGTGTTCTTTCAAGGATCGTATCGATATCCTCTTTGAACCCCATGTTTAGCATCTCATCTGCCTCATCTAGTACGACCCATTCGATCTCTTCTAATGATAAAGCTTTTCGCTTAGTTAAATCAACCAATCGACCAGGTGTAGCTACAATAATTTGCACTCCCCTTTTTATATCAGTGATTTGCTTCTTGATGTCTGTCCCACCGTAAACGGCCACAACTTTCACCTTTGTATGCTTCGCGTAGTTTTGTAAATCTTTTGAAATTTGCAAGCATAATTCCCGTGTCGGGCAGATTACTAAGCCTTGCGGGATTTTTCTCCCTTCTTCGACTTTACTTACTAATGGTAGACCGAATGCTGCAGTCTTACCTGTCCCAGTTTGAGCTAGTCCTACAAAATCGCTTTCCTCTTTTAATAAATGTGGAATTGCTTCTTGTTGGATCGGAGTAGGTGTTTCGAACCCCAGTTCTTTTAACGACTTCAACACCTCACTCTTTAGCCCGAGTTCCTCAAATGTCATCTAAATGTTTTAAAATAAGTTGCAAAGGTACGTAGAAATTAAAGAACGCTCGATTTATCAGGCATTTATGTACACATAAGGATGTTGATTCGGACAATTCTTTGTTAGAACGATGACAGAATGAAGAATTCTTAGACGTTAACCGAATGAAGTACAAAACAATAAATCCACAAAAATGGTCGATTGTTATTTAACAAACCAAGAAAAGAGGCATCTTTACAATGAAATCATTACTTATATGACAAGTTGTGAGTTTTTCTTTCTGAAGATGGACTCTCACTTTTCGTTTAAAGTAGTATTCCGATAAAACCAAAATCAATGGAGTTCAACCACATCGAGTATAAAAAGCCCACTTATCGTATTAAGGCCCCTTTAAAAGAACATCTAAAACACTATGCGAGGCTGGATGATTTGCCTATTACCTACGAAGATCTTACGCAGTATGATGAGCTTTATCCACTTGAGGATGATAAGGGAAAAAAAACTCTCTGGCACATGGCAATGTATAATCAGGAGAATTTAGCTTTTTTAAGCGAGGGACTCGTTGTCGTATACCAAAAGTTAATTTCAGAAGGCGACATCAACCCTTATCTAAAGATCGATCGAATTGATTTTTGCTCTTTCGGAAATTCCAAACCATTCCGAGTACGTGTCATCAATGAAATCAACGACAATTACGACTATTTCTATGTAAAAAAGGCCGATTCGTCTCGTATTTACGGATTAGAACTTGAAGAAATTTTTTCTCCAGATCGTGTAAACTATTTAGTAGACAAGCAAACCCTCGTTGAAGAGCATGTCGTTGGTATTCCTGTGGATGAATTCATATTAAGAAATAAAGATGTAGCTATCGAAAATCGATTAAGATTGGCAAAAGAATTTGTGAAATTTAATGAGCGATCGTTTATTCGTTTGCTCGGTGATATGCGTGCGTACAACTTTGTAGTTGAAATAACACAAGACTTTGATAACATCCAATATCGATTGAGAGCAATGGACTTCGATCAGCAATCATTTGAAGGTCGAATGAACATCTATAAACCACAGTTCTATAAAGACAATCTCGCTTTAGTACAACTTGTACAAGAGCTTATGAAAGAAGATGTCGTTGGACAGTACCAACGAATAGAGCGTGTAGCAATGAAAAAACGATTTTTTGCCTCCAAACACCGTACTCGAAGTCTACTTAGAAAAATGAGGAAAGATCGAATCTCCACTCTAAAAAACATAGAGTCATTAGGGAAGGATCTCGCTAAACACCATAATGACGCAAGGTTCTTAACGTTTAACAATATGGGAGATATCTTAAATGCTCATCTTGAAAAAAGTCTTAATGTAGAGATTCTATCAAAAGCTCCTTGATCACAGCTCACATTAATCGCTTTTACCTCCTACCTGTCAATAGCAGAACTGGATATTCTCCTGTAGATTTTTCGATGACACTGGCTATTTGTATTTTTAAATCTCGAAAACCAGCATCGGAAGCAAGTCTCATTAATACTTCGGGTTCAAATCCAAAATGAAACACTCCAGTATCCTCAGAATGAAAAGAGCCATCCTCTAAAGCAAGATCAGCAATTGAAATCGTACCCTGCTCCTTTACTAACGAGTAAAACGTTTTAAACAAATCTGCAGGGTCTTGAATATGGTGAATGGTCATGGAAGAGACAATCGCATCAAATTTAATGTTAAGAGTTTCTTTTGTTAAGTCCATCGCTAACAATTCAACTTCCCCATCAATTGCATCTATTTTTGACCGCAGCACTTCATTCATCGCAGGAGAAACATCAATAGCCGTAATTTGCTGAACGAAAGGAGCGATTTGAGAGAGCAAAAGACCTGTGCCAGATCCAAAATCCATAACGTGCATATCTTTCGAAAAGCTCACCTCCGCCAGAATCATCTTTCCAATATCCTCCACATTCTGAGTACGCGATTTCAAGCCGTCATACTCTCCTGCTTTTTGTGCGAAAAAATCTTTTTTCTCTGCTTTCATTCTCCCTTTTTTTATAAAATTAGAAGTAGTATAATTCCTACCTACATAATTGTGCCTTAATTGTCATTCCTCAGCCTCCAGAATTTAGCAAAATGAACCCCAAAAAGGTGTCTCTGTTTATTGTTACAGTCCAATTAACTTAAAATTCTCATCAGTGTACTTATAATAAATACTGTCATTAACTATGCGCTCCCATTCATTCTTTGTAAGATTAATTAAGGTGTCTGATTCGAAATCAAAATAAATTGAATTTCCATTTTCCGAAATTCGAATGATTTCAATCAACCCCGTATTGTCAAATGTTTCAAATGGACATTCCATTTCAATTTTTCCAATAAATTTAACATTACCATTATTGAGTAAAAAAGCTTCTCCTCCATAATTTTCCTCATTACCCAATTGACAAATGATTATTACCTTTCCATTTGACTCGTTGCGGTAGAAATTTGGTTCATATTGATATGGGTCTCCTACTCGTTTAGATTGAAAATAAATTGAGTCATTCTTTAACATTGTCAATCCATCTCCCCAATCCACTGGAGTTTTCGCTGATTCTATATCACCGTTAGAATATGCTGAAAATATTATTATTGAATCTAATCTAAATGCTTCCTCAATGTCAAACCCTTCAACTTCGAAATTTTCAATGCGATCTGGATTGAACTTGGTGTAGCTTATTGTTTGTTGTTCAACGTCGTCATCTTGCTGTTCTTGAACATTTATTCCATGATGATCCACTTCGGTTTCACAAGAAGTGAGAACGAAAATAAATAGTAAAGCGTGTATTCTTAATCTCATCGTTCTTGTCAGTTGGTGATATAAAAAATAATTCCGTGTTCCTGATTTAGAGCTTATGATGAATACTCAATTGCAATTGATTTTTTTTCCAACTATTGGTAGTTTGGTTCATTAGTCCACATTGTATTTTTAACTTATCATTTATCATAAACCCAAGTGC
>NODE-558-length-13208-cov-4.06082_pt1 | contig 13208 bp, 14 predicted proteins | sample MGYA00139097_ERZ477577 | MGnify/ENA metagenome assembly ERZ477577 | reverse complement strand
AATACCGATAACGGTTCCTTTTTCATTATAAGCTTTCACGGTTATTTCATAATCGTGTATCATATCAGGCAACCATGGGGCGGGTCCATTATAGTTTCCTTCTATGGTGCCTCGGGCAATAATACCGGATCCATCATTGCTTACGAAACCACCTCCATGATCGTAGGTGCTGATATCGAGATCAACCAGGCTCACAAGAAAGCGTTTTGTACCTTCTGGCACCCCGGTTAGCAATATTTCCGGATTTTCTTGAGATCCGTAATCAAGCGGCTGCCATTCAAAATTAACACCCATCACAGCAACATCCTTTGATTCACCTGTGCAGGAAAGCATCATGAGCATTGAAATTACTAAAACTGCCAGACAGATCGATCTCCTCATATTATCCTCTGCTTTCTCCTAATTCGAAAAAGTTTTTTCATAACTGTCTCCAGGGTTTATCCAAGCTATTTCAATACCAAATTCGTTTTTTCATTGTCTATCACCTTGCCGCATTCTCCAACAGCGATGTTATCAGAACCATTAAATAGTATATTGGCTATTACAGCATTAAATTTGGAAAAATCATTTTCGATAAGTGTATTCTGACTCCCTTTGAACGATTTCCACGGAGTCAGCATCACTCCTGTCATTCCCGAACCTTCAATTCTGTTATTTGTTATGGTCGCGTGAGAATTGAAATGGAGAATGCCCTTTGCCTTTTCCCCGCCATTCAGAATAATGACATTTGAGACAATTGTTGGGCCATCGGAAATTACGAGTATTCCCAGCGAAGTATCACCTCTCGTTTCAATTTGGTTGCCGGTTACAATAATCTTATTTCTGAGCGCAGGATCTGAAGCACCTGATAAATTAATAAACCATCCCGCTACAATACCATTTGGTGTGGACGGACTTGGGAGTGATATACCTTTTTCCGATGTGACAATATTATTCCCTTGGATGATGGTCATTCCCTCACCGTTAGGTCCAGGATAATTATCGATCACTTCAATAGAATTCCTGCTGGAGTTCGAAACTCGATTTCTTAGGATCTGAATATTTGCCCCTGTGGCTCCGACAACAAGGATGCCTTGCGCAATAGTCTTCTCGGGGATATGATTGCTTAAGTCAATGAAGTTGTCGGCAACGATGATGTTCCCCGAAATTAAACCGGGTTGGTATGTCCCATACTCTTTCGGTAGCGTGTATGGGGGATAGAAAATTATACCTTGTTGCCTGTGAATACCATCTTTACCAAAGTAAGGCATTTTATTGTCTATCGGCTGCACGTTGTTTATTTTATTATTTCTGATATCGGCTCCCGCGCAATAAGGCAAACTAATGGGCGCCCATAGCGCACCCTCAAAATGAATATTATGAATGGTAATCTTTGGTGCTGGTTCCGTTGGTGGCAATTGAGTTGGCAATGGACTGTGGAAAGACCATAAACCACCTATAATTTTTGTAGCAGGTGCCCCTTCTGAATCCTTTTCACCATGGATAATTGTATCTTTGATAATTTCTATTTTTCCTTTTTCACCAAAATTAAAAGTACCCTTTAACAATATCGATCCGCCTTGATCGACAGCCTTTTGAACCGATTTAACATCTGCTTTTGGATCACCCATTCCTTTTATCACCAAATCAAACTTTGCCGCGTTAATGACAGTGGCCTGCAAACAAATCATAAAAATGATAATGGAAAATATAGTTGATTTTTTCTTCATACTACCCCCCCCTTTTGAACCAAAATGATCAAAGCAACCAATAACTGTCTGCGCCTCATAGCCGTTACGAACGAAAACTTATTCATCTATTTTTTTTGCAGCATTTTTTTGCCTTTTTACCGATGCCAACTACTACACCATTTTCATCTAAAGCTTTAATCGTATATTCATACAGGTAACCTTGAGGAGGAGGAGGACTTGGTCCTATGTAGTTTTTCAAGGAGCCATAAGGGATCACACCATTCTCGACATATGTGATCTTTTCAACCTCACCGTGATTGTAATAAGATAGATCTAAATCGACGAGTTGAACTTCCAAGAATTTTGTAGTTGATGGGATCCCTGTGAGTCTGATTTCAGGTTTTTTTTGATTCTCGCCAAGCCCAGTTCCCCACGAATAATCAAGTTCAAACTCAACGGCATCAGGACTGATCTTTTTACATGAAAACAAAACTATGAGACATAACAGGAGGTAAAAAAATCCTTTGAAATTCATGATACTCTCTTTTTTCTACATATGGAGTTCACCAATCTTCTCGGAAACGATACGAGATATATGTCTGTCTATGAAATAGATGATACTATAGACTTCAAGATAAAGTCTTTGGGCTGCGTTATCGGTAGTCGCGGTATAAACCATACAGCTTCCTCCCTCTGGCCTTGCCAAAAACATTATCTTAAACCCTATACTCTAATAAATCCGAATTATGTATCTACTTCTGCAAAAGCAAAGGAGAATACGGTTGATACTTTAATTTTGCCACGTTTATTTCCCTTAAAATAGGTTTCTTTCAGGTCGGGCGCATGAACTGTGTTTATTTTGCAAAATCCTCGTGACGATAGAAACGCATTCGCATCATCATACTTGAGGCCAAAACGAAACGGTTCCCCCCATTTTTTGACTGATTTGATCATGTTTTTACCTTCTTTTGCTTTTATAGTCCCATCAATCATTGACGGCGGGAGATAATCGAAAGTAACACAGCTTCCGGGTCCGGAGGTAGTTTTGATAAAACTGAGTATTTTATCGACAAATGGAGGCGGGAGGTACATCAACAACCCTTCCATTATAAAGAGAGTCTGTTTAGAAGGATCATATCCGCCATCAAGTAGTTTTTTAGATACCTTATCTTTGTCCAAATGAATTGGAATGTAGGTGACATGCCCCGGAGGAGAATTAAAGATGGCCTTGAGTTTTTCCTTTTTTACATTCTGAGTGGCAGGATGGTCCAGCTCTAAAACTTTTACTTTTTCGGGAAGCCCGTTAAAGCGGTAAGCGCGCGTATCATATCCGGCCCCGATAATGACCATTTGTTCCAGACCATTTTCAAGACATTTGATTACACAATCATCCATGTATCGGACACGTGAAATGACGGCATTATGAACCCCGGGAAACATCCAGTTTAGCCATAGGCGGATCAATAATGATCGAAGAGGCCTTTGAAATGATTGCTTGGTTTCTTCATTTACAAAGTAAATGGCATACGAGTCATTGCAGACTCGTTGATCTTCTGGGAACAGTAATTCGGCAGCTCTGTGTCTGGCCATGATTTCTGCGGTTTGACTGGCTTTGTTTGCATCCATTAATGTCTCCTTTCCAAGCTAAGCAGATAAGGTAAAATCATTAACAGTAATTATTCGTCCGGCGCCACTTTTTAGAAACCGGTTGCCAAATACATCTGCCAGAATGGCTATCGCTTCACCTCCCGAGCAATGGGAGGGGGCTATATTGCGAACCCCCAACTGCTTCAACCGCTCAGCCTGTTTCCGAATGCTCGACGCATCATCCATCAGCAAGTGAAATCCACCTGCCACCAGAAGTATGTCCTGTTGGGTGATCGCTTTCGTTTGTTCAACGATGTCATCCACACCCGGATGGGCACAGCCCGTAAGGATGATCACCCCCTGATCTGTGGGGATAATCAGTGCATGTTCATTTTTTACGACACTGGTCATTTCTCCTGTGGAAAGGCAATTCCCGCTAATCCTACACGGATGATCGGTCTCCCTGATATGTCCGTTCCCTTTGCCGATTGCTTTCTTGAATCCCCAAGGAAAGGATTCCACCAACGAGACATTGGTATCAGGCCGGGCATCGAGCACTTTCATGACACCACCGATATGATCCGGATGGTCGTGGGAAAGAAATAGCTCATCGATCCCATTCAAATCGACGTTAAGTTTGGACAGGTTAGACAGAAAGATATTGTCATACCTGCCGGCATCGAAGAGGATGGTCTTGTCCAACCCCTCCACAAGGCAGGAGAATCCCCAGTCCGTCCGCAAACCTTCCTTGTATGGAACATTGTCGTAAAGGATCGTAAACCTGATGTCGTCGATCTTTGCTTTTTGTGTATCCCGCATCAATCGACTGGCCAACTCCGTATCCACCTCGCGTTGCGAACATCCGATTCCGGAGATCGGTAACAGAGAGTAAGCGGAAGCGGTCAGCAAAAACCGTACACCTTTCTTGATTGCTTTACGGCGGGTGATAGGTTCCATAATGTTGCTCCAATGATAAAATTTCCATCAATTTAGAGAGCGACGCTTCCCGATCTCCAGGGCGGTTCGAACCGGATCCGAAAGCGGTCCAATGGTGGTCGAAACTGTCCCAATGAGACCCGGTGGTTGCGATAATATATTTTGGGACCGATGCAGCTTCGAAAAGCCTGTCGGCATGTAGAAACGGGATATAATCATCTTCCACGCTGTGAATGATGACAACCGGTGCAGTTACCTGTTTCAATTTTCGGCCATTTTCGAAATGAAAGTTCAACAGCCAAGTTGTCGGCAGAAACCAATACTGCCGCTTAGCGATCTCATCCAACGAATAAAAAGTCGACTCAAGCACCAGTGCAGCGATGTCCTTGAACCGAGCAATTTCAGTGGCAACACCACCGCCCAATGAACGCCCCCAGATGATGATATCTTCTGGATCGATCCCTTTTTCGGCGGTCAAGAAATTCCAGGCGGTCAATCCATCTGTATAAATTTCTACTTCGTTTTTGACCCTGCCTGTGCTCTTGCCATAGCCGCGGTAGTCGATCAGCAGGGCATTGATTCCCATTTTCCGGAACGTTTTCAAACGCGGAATTTTATGGCTGACATTCGTGCCGTTCCCCTGAAAGTAGAGTACCGTTCGTTTGGCGTCTTTTGTCTGCAGCCACCACGCATGCAGACGTTCACCATCGGGTGTCGTCAATACCGCCTCATCGATGGCGAGTCTTTTTGGTGGAGTAAACGAAGCCCCCCTGGACTGGAAAATTGCATAGCTTTGCGTGTGTTTCGCGGCCACTACGAGCAGCGGGTAGACGAGCAGAACAAAGAGTATAACGATTGTAAAGTCTTTATTCATATCTGACACACTATGGATGTATTGCTCAATAACAACACAAGGAATGAACATTATGCCTGTGAGCACAACCGATCGCCTAAACAGACCATCCTCCTTGAAATTGCGAATGCATGATGAACTTTAATCTAAATCCAGTTTTTCTTTACATTTATTGCATGTAACGACACCACGGAAGACTTTATTGCCACATTCCGGGCAAACATAGCGCGCCTCTTCATTATTGACCCATTGTTCCGTACCGATTTTTCGCCTGTATGGCACGGCCCGTAAAATTACTTTTTTTCCAATTGTCATCGAAAAAGTATCGATATGCGTACAGGGAAATTCGTCGCATTGGTGGCAACCGCTATATCCTTTCTTGTTGGCACACTCTTTAATTTCGCATTGCTTGCAATGCATAAACAGATCGTCAGACAAACATCCCTGGCATCGAATATCCGCTGTGGTGAGACCACTGCTATTGGGAAGCGTTCCTTTTCCAGGAACCCCTCCCTTGTAAAGGTTCGCCAGTCGCTCTTTGAATTTTGTGTTATTGTCACGGTGTGCGATATGAATGGCGCAAACTCCGCAGTAAAGACCACAAGGTGATAAAAAATCCGGATTGATTTTCATCAATAGCCCTCCTTTGGAAATATGAAAAATTCGTCTAACATTCCGTCAGCGAAAAAGGCGGACCAGCTATTTTTCGCATCCAAACGTTTCCGGATATTTAGAGAGCGCATCCAGTTGTTCGGCCGAATATCTGGGGTAAAATACAGTCTTGGTAAAGGCGTTTTCAATCAAATCCCGATTTTGCTGCTGAGTGTAACCGACAAACTTGCCAGACACATCTCCTGAAAGGTTCGCCATGATATCAAGGGTTTGAAAGGGTGTTTTGCAGGTAGAATCGAATGATTCCAAACGAACAACACGTATCTCCGGGTTGCCATGGGTCCGAAAATGGATACGTAAGTTTTTCTGATCGTAAACGATGCTCCACCTCGTGTTGCTCGTATAAGGCGTGCCTTTCCAGTCCCGATCTACGCTCCAGCTTACGCTTTTAAGAATATGAAAGGCATAATCGACTGGTGATTCCGAGGTCTCCGGGTTATAGTTTTTTACCATTTTGGCGGCGCTAATGAACCGTTCAATGGATCTAAACCTGTCCGGCTCAGGGATTTCATCCTTCTTCAAATAGTCAAGTGATACATCATATGGATTGTTGGTAAGCGCACGATAGGGCAATGAGTCATTGGTGTGACAGACCATCTTGCCGTCGAGGAATTCAATGGTCGCACAATGGCCCTCGTTGTCGCTGATAATGAAATGAGGATGAATCCCCTTTTTAGGCCTGATTCTCAGATTGGCGTCACTTTCGATCACTTCCTTGACAGTGGCAAAATTGTCAAGTTGATACTGCCGCCACTGCGACACCATGATCGAAGCCCTGTCATCCGGATCCGGATATTTTCGGTTAGGGGTATTGCGGAACAACCCCATTGATTCGACTACCAGGCCGGCCTCATTCATTCCTCCTGGACCCAATTCACGTCCGTATTGGGTGAACATAATACTGCCGTATTTGGAGGTCCAGGTTGCCGGTGTACCTATGCCGGTGTTGTCGATTGTGGATTTATATGCGGTTTTTGAGACCCCGCGTTTATTCACAATGATCAAGCCGTCTTCCACCATCCAATCATAATTTTTGCCAACAAACACTTGATCTTTATGCCTTAGCTGAAAAGTAGTACACGCCCTGGCGTCCAATTGCATAAAAACGATCATCAGGCAAAGAACCACCTGTGTATACCCCCAGAACCGGATTTTCATTTTGCACCTCCTTCGAATTATTCTGTTTTGGTGAATAACCGATCATAGCTTTCTTTGGCAGACGGAGAAAATTCATGGAATCTGATCAGCTTATCGCAAGTCTTCTGATCGCAGGACGCACAATTGTCGAGGCCTTTGTCCTGGCAACATTCCCTGATTTCGCATGTATGGCAATAACCGATCAACCGCCCCCCGGTAGAAAGGCATCCATCACAATTGATCTCTTCCGGCTTGAAATCGAGTCCATAGGTTTGGCGGTAAAAAGCGGCCGTTTTGGCCCTTGCCTCATCATCGTCATTTTGTGTTGCGATAAAGGTCGGGCACTCGGTACATACCAGGCCGCAACAGGCAATCATTTCTGACATTGCTTGCTCCCTATTTAGTGGTGTTTTTTTTCATGATCCTATTCCTTCAGAGTCAGCGATAGTGGCTCTCCCCGACTTGGAAGTATCAGCGCAATATCCGCAAGACCGTCTTGCATAATGGTCTTGAACTGTTCATTCTGATGAGACGATCCGTGGATGGCCACCGCCACCTGGGGCTTAAGGTCCGCAACCATCTTGAATGCTTTCTCGGGCGAACAGGTGGGGGACGGGTCGCCGGTAGGTACGAAAGCCACATCCGATGGGTAGTCCGACAATGGAATATAGGATGAATCACCACCGTGGAAGATGCGCACGTCTCCGATCGCGATATGGTATAGATAGATCGGACCGATATGCTTGCCCTTGATGGCCGTGACATCGATGCCGCTCTGGGTGATTTTCCCCCGATGTGTACTCACCGTGATCTTTTCCTTGGGGATCTTCCGCTTGAGTTCTTTGGCCACCTCCGGTGATGCAACGATATGGGCACCGGTGGCCGCAAATATCTCCATTGCGGCCGTATAATCGTAGTGATCGTAATGAGCATGGGTGTACATCAACAGGTCCAGGCCATTGCGCTCCAATTTTCCAAGGATATCCTTATTGATACTGGTGGCTGGATCGATGAGGATGGTTTTGTTCGAGACTTTGATAATAACAGATGATTGTTTTAAAAACATGAATTTCAGTTCGTTTCCGGTGCAGGAAGACGCAAAGAACGGTTCGTTGCCTGCCAGACTGCCGGAGATAGAAAGAAAGTAAAAACAAACTGTAATGCCGAAAATCATCCACTTGTTCATTATTTCCCCCTTGGGTTGGCTTGCTTTGACGCGCAATTGCTTGCCCGAATTGATATCAATCTCCCGTTGGCCGATTCTTCTCATAAAGGGTATTCACGATCACCCATTCCTTGTCGATCTTAGCCAAATGCAGATACTCGTAGTAGTGAGGTGTAACGACTTTTACGCTGGCGATGTCTTCGAAGTAATCCAGAACAATGACCTCGATTCTCATATCCTTGCGCCAAAGACCTGTTCCATAACCATGCTGAGTAAACGCAATCATGTCCGACGCTGATGTCAGCCCCAATTTTTTTTTACTGTCGTAACCTGCCTGAAGGCTTCTTTTGGCCAGCTTTTTGTGCAGGCTCGCCTTCATCCGTTTGGCATCGCCATGGTACCAGCTCTCCATATAATTCATGGCGGTTTTGGTGATGGCTGCAATTTCATTCTGGCTATCGGCACCAACCGTTGGCAGGCAAATTAGCATGAACAAAATCGACAAGATGGCTTTGCGCATGGGCAACCTCCAATCGGTTGGCAGACAGTAGTTGGTACTTCTTTTCAGATAGCAAAACCGGCGGACAATCCTGATGAGAGCCGTATCAGGGATGTCATCGTTACCGGCACGAGAAGCTTTCGGGAAACCGGGCAATGGCATCCAGTCGCGCTTCGGGGATTCCCGATAGGAAACTGGTTTTGCCAAATGCACGGCCGATCAGGTCGCGGTTGGCCGAATAGGCGTAGTTCATAAACAAATCGGTGACCTTCCCGGCAGAACCGGCATTGATATCCAGGATCTTGACCGGTGTTGCCGAGGAAAAATCCAAACCCGAAATATCGATATGCCGCAACTGGAAGTTGGCCCGGGTGCGGTAGTAGACAACCATGGCCATGTTGTCGTAGACAATTCGCCATTGGGTCCTTCCAGAGGCTACAGTCGCCAGGGTGTCGAACGCATACGCCACCATTTCATCTGTGCTGTTGGCCCGGCAACGCTGGACCATTTTTGCGGCCGTGATAAACCGGGTGATGGAGTTATGGAAGTCAAGCGACGGCGGGCTGTCCTCCCGTAAGCATTGCAAAGATCGGGCATAGGTATCGTTGGTCAACACCGCCACCGGCAGGTCATCTCCGCGGTGGGCGGTCATGTGCCCGTTTATAAATTCAATCGCCGCACGGTCACCGGTTTGATCCAGGATCAGCACATGCATCCCTATACCCTTGACTTTGTTTGATATACGTATATTTCGGTCGGTGGATAGCACGTCTGCGACCGTTGCGCAGGTATCCAAAAGGTATTGCCGCCACTGTAGCGCTGCGCCGATGTATGGCCGGTGGTCTGGTTCGGGATAACGCGCCTCTGACAGGGCCATGCTTTCCACGACCAAGCCGGCTTCGTTGATTCCACCCGTGGGTAGTTCCCGTCCGTATTGATTGAAGGTGATACTGCCGTATTGCGCCGTCCATGTGGCCATTTCAGCGGTTTCCTCAGGCCTGTATACGCTTCTTTTCCGGCAACCCCGCTTATTGACCATCAGCAACGCATCGTCCAGACTCCAGTCGTAGTTGCGCCCGAATACCTGCAGGCTGTCATTTTGGAGTACAAATGTAGAACAGGCCAAACCACTGGTGGTAAATGGAATTGCCAACAAGAGGGTCAACAGCAAAAGGGATGCGGCTTTTTTCATACGATTTCCTTTTTCGCTGAGTATGGGGGGGGTGCCCTATCACTATGCCTTCCTTAAAATTGTAATCAAAGGCGATATTTAATACGACTCGCGCTTCCGATGAATGGTATATAATTCACTTTCGAGGAGCTGCTTCATACGCGGATTGATTATCCTTCTCCCACTCTCTTTTGGTTCCCAATAACGACGGTTCGGTTGCCTCCTGAATTGTATATTCCGTATAGGCCTTAAGATATTGTGTCCCAGACCAAAACCACACTGTCGAGCCCCATGCCAGGTTGACACGAGCATCATTGATTCCATCAAAAAGATCGGCTCTCCATCCTTCTTCAATCTCATAGCGTCCATTAACTTTTGAACGATCCGTAACATAAGCCGATAGGTTACGACTTTTAAAAAGGAGCTTCAATCTGTCTTGTTTCATAGTGAAATGGAAATTGGGGCGATATGCGCCTTTTCGCGAACTGGAGAGCAGATAAAAAACATAGGCTTTCTGGCCATCCCCAATGTTTTCCACAATGTCACAGTCTGTCGCTGAGACGAGCCGTGAAAAATCTTCCTCTTGGAAATCCTCTGAAATAAAATCTCCCCAAATAATGCGCGAAACTTCTTCCGGATTTTGGCATGGAACACATTTTATTATATATTGAGTGAGCGTATTGTTGGCCAGCGTGTGGCTGTTCTGATTCTGAACCTGGGATACTTGCAAGTCATCCGTTGTGTTACCCTGGTTTGACGATGCCACCGGTGCCATGGGCAATAGAAACAATCCCAAAGTCAGGACTGTCAGGTACACTATTAAAGGATGTGATTTCATAGTATCCTCCTTTTGAATATGATTTAGGCGAAAGGCTATACCCCTGGCCGCAGAGGTGAATCCTGCCAAAGCGCTGGTAGACTGTTTTGGAAAGGCTTGGTTCCTATCGATTGCGATCAATTGCTTGCCATAGGTCCTGGGCGATATGGTGCCGTGGGAGAGAACAGTTCCGTCGCAAACCGCTTCCCGAGTCCATATGAGACGGGGCATGATAAACCAGACAACTGGATGGAAGAAATAGAAGATTTTTACCAACTCCTGCAGGCAAATCGCAAGGTCGTCCCAGCGTTTTACATGCACCAGTTCATGTGCCAGCATCGGTTCAAGGACAGAATTCCCGGACGAGCATACCAGATGCTCCGGCAGAACAATCACAGGCCGAAAAAGCCCTAAGGTATAGGTTGGTACATCTGAAACGACCGTCTTTACTTCTATCGCCCTGCTAATATGTAATCGTCTGCGCCAATCCAGGACGATATCCAGGACAACTGGATCCTGAACTGACTTTCCCTGCTTTGCGGTCTTCCAAAACCGACGGCGGGTAAGAAGGAACAACACCAGTAGGAGAGTGACCACAAGAAAATAGGCAAAGCAAATAATAAGGCAAAGCCTCTTCAGTAAGGTCGGGGACAGAACTGTTGCCCGTGTGCCGTTGATTGTCTTGACCATCCCAGAGGGATTGAGACCATCAGGCACGAAACTATCGGAAATGGAGGCAGAAAGCGGCTTTTGGTGGTCCTGAAGAATTCGGGATTCATACGGAAAGGTGAGATATTGATGGGGAACCGTGTGTGGCGTTAAAGTCCGGATCAATTGGCTGGCGCTCCAGGGCGTGGCCATATCACTTGGCAGCACCAGGCGTAATAGGATCAGGAGCCACAAGCCGTGCTGCCACCGGGGATATCTTCCCCGGCAACATTTTGCCAATCCCCAGATCAGAGGGAACAGAACCAGCGCATAGCAAGAATTTAGCGATAAGATGGCGAGAACAGCCTGGGCGATCTCATCAGGACGTATCATGACGATCCTCCGTCTCATCCGCCAGGAGTTTTTCCAATTCTCGGATCTCTTCAGGTTTCAGGGCCTCACTCCTGGAAAACAGGGCCACGACCTCCCCGTAGTCCAGTTCCAGGACATGGTCTGCAAAAAACTGGACTATCCTGGTAAACCCCGTAGGCCGAGATATGAGTGGGCGGTATAGGAAAACGCCGTGAAACTTTTCCCTTTCCAGCAAATGCTTTCGGACCATCCGGTCCATCATGGTCTTAGTTGTGGAATAGGCCCAGTCACGGGTAGCGGTTACTTGGTCATGGACTTCCCTTACACTTAGTTTTCCACTTTTCCAGATGATTCTCAAGATATTGAATTCTGCGTTAGTTAAATCCGGCAGGGATAGATTCTTAACCATGTGCGCCTCTTTGTTAGATATTAAACTTATTGTTACAGTGTAACATTCATATACCCAAAGCTAAATGTCAAGCCTTTTTTATAAAGACCGGGCCTCCTCAAAAAAAAAGCGGTTTCAGTACATCCCGAAACAGCATTTGATTAGAGGGGACTGCTTAACCTCGATCTATTAAAGCTAAATCGAACGGAGTTCAATGAGCATTCCGGCATTTGTAAATAGATGGATGGTTTGGATGTAACTTGTACTTTTTAAGCCGCTAATTTTGTTGGGATACCTTGCCAGTATGTCGCCAAGTTGTTAGATTGTAGACCAATTACAAGTACCACTACATAATGTGGCGGCTGAATTGCCAGTTCAGTGCAGATTACATTTGGGAAAAAAATCTATCACAGAAATGTAGCGACCTGAGATTTATTGAGATCATCTTACCAACAAGAATCATAGCATTTATTTCCGATATGCTTTGATGATCTTGAACGTACCACGGGAACGGTTATCGGCGCATGATTTGGTCCGCTGTGATTATTTTTCGGAATCGCATGAATTTTCAAAACTGATATCTGCATGGTCGTTGGAGATAATTTGATTTCGTAACGCTCTCTTGCTTGTTCTTGTTACGGGGCAAATACACCCCGATGGAAAGCAATTGCTTCAACATTGTTAAGACGACGAGTAAATAAAGTCCATATCTGGTTTCTCCGTCGAATAGAAATGCACCCAAATGTAGGCGTGGCTAAACGCTGCGACGGCAAGTGCCGCAGAAGAATTAAAACCAATGGCAATGGCCCAAAACAAAAGAAAAGCATAAAGATACATGCCGTTACTCGTAAATCGAAAAATTCCCTGCCTAACAAAAGGCATGTCGCGGTATCGTGTGTCAAAATGATCAGCGCCCGCCGCTCGCTTTAATCCAAAGTACCGCAAGACGCTGTACATAGCATAGATACCGAGAACGGCAAAAATTCCGGCAATAGAAATTCGATGAAAAATCCCAAGATGTAAACTTCCGCGGTCCTCCCAAGCCAACGCAAACAAGGAAACGAATCGACCACCAAATAGCAGAAAAAAGAACACGAGATATCCTCGGAAGCCAATGATCTTGCTCGTTACTGCGGATCCTAATTCAAGCCTCCACGCCAACCATACGAAAACTTGGTGCACGATTGGAAAAGATACCGCGATCCAAAAAAAGCTTGGATACGGCTTGCCCAGATAAAACCAAATTACAGAAATAACAGCAAGTAGAGCCAGTAAGCAAAAAGTGTTCAGTCC
>NODE-557-length-13209-cov-7.67538_pt1 | contig 13209 bp, 13 predicted proteins | sample MGYA00139097_ERZ477577 | MGnify/ENA metagenome assembly ERZ477577 | reverse complement strand
AAAAGTAGAAGGAGAGACAATTCTTGTGACGCTGCTTCCTTTACCGACAGATGAGTAATCCGGGCTGATGCCCTCAATCTTCGTATTGGATTGTTCATCGTGTTTTAACCTGAAAACTAAGAAATTTATTGCATACTGTTTTAAAACCGGGTAGAAAGAATAGTTCTGGAATTGGAGAGCAGAAAAACTGCGAACGAAATAATTACCGAAATTTCGTCATAATAAACAGTGACGAATGGTTTTCAGATATCAGGAGAATGACCATGGCCAAGGTATGTCAAATATGTGGTAAGGGACCCGCTACCGGCAATAACGTTTCCCACGCTCACAACAAAACTCGTAGACGCTGGTTGCCGAATCTAAAAAGAGTTCGTATGGTTTCGGAAAGTGGCGGCGTTCGCCGGGCACGTGTATGTACCCGTTGTATTCGTTCTGGCGCGGTGGTTAAGCCAGCCTGATCCTGAACTAAAAATAATTGTGTCTGGGCGAGAATAGGAAATACCTGTCTCGCCTTTTTTATTTGTGAGGTGATTATGAGTGATCAGCAAATAGAGTTTCTTTCCTATGAAAAGGCAGTTAAACTTGTTGCCGCAATCCAGGAAGAAGAGGATATCCATCAGAGCGACAAAAGGATTCTTACCGTCTACAATCAATCAGATAAAGAGATCTGCTGGTTTGATTATGAAGAGACAATGGCTGCTGTAGGTGAGGTGCCGGCAGGTGAGAGAAAGGAGGCGGTGCAGAAGTACATTTTGAGCCGCATCCCCAAATGGGTTTTGGAACTCTAGCTGATTTGTACCCCATTTCCCCGTCTTTTCTCAGTCAAGCAGTCAATATGAGTGAGATTCAGACGATATCAAGCCACAGCCTGAGCAATTGCGGTTCTATAATATTTGGATCACTAAGGTGAAGTGCGCATGTTCCACTGTGCTCGATCCCGTTGTGTATTACTGAAACAGGTCTGTCGGATGATACCACGACAATTATCGTCTGATCGTGCTGTGCCGTAAATCTCAGAGCTGAATTATAACGTGCTCCCCGGGACCGATCTTCCCCTGCTATTGAGGGACCATCCAGCAGGCATGCAAAACGATGCAGTTGTCTGTCAACACCAACCTGTAAAGCGCCATCAACCCGTGCAAGGTCACATGCAAGATCAAGCATATTTGATCGTTCGAGATCAAGGGGCTGTTCCAGGTTCTGGCCGGCTATTAACGTAAGGGGTGTGTTCATGTCAAGGACAATCGCACAGCCAAAATATTCAGTTTCTGCATAGTGTACGATAGAGGAGACGATATGGAACAAGCTGTTTCTAATGGTACTGTCTATCTGATAATCCAGTAATACTTCTTCAACTTCAAAAAGTTTTGCCTGGTGGGCTTTTGACGAATATGCACCATCGGAAAAGCTGCAAATTGTTTGGCCATTTAATTTCAAAAAACCGAAGAGTCCCCTGAAATCTGCTGAAATAGTGAAGCATTCGATTCTGCCTCTTGCCACCCCAAGAATATGAATACCGTCTGAAACGAGTTTGTAATGGAAGTTTTGCACCGATAACAGCAGTTTCCGCACATGCTTGAAGTTATCAAGAAGTGGTTGCTCGGAGTGGCTGAATAGAGCGAGAAAATCGACTGAGTCGACATTGGTGGGATCTATGAACACCAGCTCGCCATATGGTGACTGTTGTTCTTCCCGGGTTCTGGAAATACCGAGAACAGCACTGAGGATTGGGTATATATCAAGTTGTGATATCCCCTTTTTCCACCTGTTTTGTTCATTTCGGATCTGATCGTGAACAGCATAGGCGCCATATTCCCTTAAAAATCTACCTGAAATACCGGTATATAGATCCTCGGTGTTGGCTGCATCATGGGAGAAGCGCAGAACGGCATGTTCCAGCCATCGTTCAGTGGGAGTGGTTGCCAGCAGCTCGGGATGATGCTGGGTGAACCACATCTGGTAGAACACCGGTGCTGAGTGACCGCCGAACGAAATGATTCCATCAAGCATCAGGTTTTCCACAGGATCTATGTGGCTGTAAGGTTTATTAACGAGCTGGTGCTGAATTATCAATGGTCCAGAATCACCATTAAAGAAAGTGGCGCTGATTTTACTCTCATGGCCTCTTAAAAGGCTCTGTGGATCGCATATATAGATTTCGTCCTCAGCGGACAGTTGATAAATGACCGCGACGCTGCTGGGACCTGAAAATTTACTCAGACCATCCCTCATACCCGTCAGGATTTCGCTAACCAGTTTCTTTATGAAATTATTGTCATTGTTGATCATGACTGGAATGATATCCGAAAGAGTTGGACAATAATAGCGTTGATCTCCTATTCTAATTTCTAACAGACCACCATAGCAGATTGTGCGGCTTCTGACGAATGATTTGTTTTTCAAGCTGTCTTATAAAAGTATGTTGTTTCAGTTATCTATCTCATATTTTAGAATTTGGTACAAGAATAATGCTGTCTGTGGATGAATAGTTTTATGCCGGACATCATTAAGATGTCCGGCATAGTCACTGCCCGGAAAAGAAAGGCATCTATTAACAGGGGGGGAACTAAAATCGGTGTTTTACCCACCTGGAATTTCGGTATTCTCGGGAATGTCGGTCTTTTCTTCCTTTCGGTTTATGCCAATTACCCTTTTTACGGTAGTCATTGTAGTAAGCATCATCTTGTGAAACCAGCTGCCATCCCTGGGGGGTCTTGCATACAGTGCCGTACATTTTTTTGGCCCTGCCGTTGATTGTGCCCAGGATCTCTGCCTCTCTGCAATTACCGCGCGGCGCAGCTTTCTGCCAGCCTGGTGAATGGTTATACCTTGCTACCGGTTCATAGTACTCATAGCGTACTGGTTGATTTTGACGATAGACAACGTTGGTTGAGTACACCTCCCGCTTATCCATTTCAGTACCAACAAGATAACCGACAACACTGCCGATGGCAGTGCCTACGACCGTTGATTGGGTGTTCCTGCCAATCACCTGACCAAGAAGAGCACCGCCACCTGCACCAACAATTACCCCCCTGATGTCATTATGTCTATGGTCCGATGCCTGAGCGCTTACTGCAGAAGCAATTGATAATGAAACGATCAGTATAATTTTTTTCATGGTTCTTCCTCCTGTTTGTGAGTTAACAATTTGTGCTGCTTTACTTTTGTTGTAAGGCAGATAATTGATGAAAAACAGAGGATATCTGGCGATGTACAGGTCGATGTCACCCTATATCAACCCGTGTAGATAGGGCGTTAGCTGCGTCAATCTTTTTTGATGCTGATGAGAATAAGCGATGATGGCAGGAGAGGACAAAGGGTGAAACAGCAGCAGCGAAACTGTCTCAGCTTTCGGAGGCAGGCAGTCAACGAGCCCGGTTTTAGAAAATTGACACAATGTTCATGAGAATTGCGGGCTCGCTATCTGAATTATTGGCTCACTCTGACCGCCTGTATTTCTGTAAGAGAACCGCTATCTCGGTTTCGATATCGAATGTGGACAGTCGTTGATCCAAGGTCAAGTTTTGCCTGAGTGACCAGCTGTATGGAGAAGGATGTATCTTTGACGTTTTTTAACAGCCATTTTATCGAATTACTTTTTTTATTTTGTTTAGAAAACGGTGGCATGGTTTTAATAATGTTACTTCCAGACGGTAATTTCATTTCAACGATGAGTGTCGGGGGCGCAGGAGGGGTGAGATTAATCTCAATAAACGTCATTGTTTCACCTGTCTGATAGATACGTGCCGCCACGGTCTCTGCAAATGACAAGAGTGGGAAAGACAGCGGAGCAATGGTACTTATAACGGTGACCATAAGCAGGTAAAGCGTTTTTATTTTTAGAGACATGGATCTCTCCAATAGTGATAAATAGTTATTCAAGTATCGAAAATTGTTGTTCGTTTGGCTGCCAGATATATCCGTCACCGAGCCAGATCTCTTCCAGAAGATCCATATCTATCTGAGCATATTGATTGGAATTGGTCAGATCGTATATGGTCAGGATCTCTTCATCACTTATCCTGTTATCCCGGTTCTTATCTGCCCAATGATGAAGGCCGGCCGCGGAATTTTGATCGCCAGAAACCATGATCTCGCCTTGATTTGATGAGCTGATCTTCAGTATACCGTCAAATAAAAGAGTACCTGAGAAATGTTCTGTGGTCGAAATGGTATAGATAAAAAGTGCTGAAGTTGAAATGTTTCCGAGCCACTGTATTGAATTGTTTTTTTTATGTTTTTCAGATATTTCAGGGGAGGTAGAAAGCACTGTTGCCCCAGGTGGCAGATTTTCACGCAGGATAAATGAAACGGGTTGATCTGTTGAACTCGAAATGTGGATGAAAACGGGGAGTGGCTGCCCGGCAATAAAATTGGCCGACACGGTTCTTTTCACCGCTATCTGGGGCAATACAGTATCTTCCTGAAAATAAAGAAAATAAATAATGACCCCAAACAGCGGTATGAACATCAGGGTTAAAAATAGTGCAGTTTTTAAGGAAAAAAGAGGAGTGGCGGGGCGATGAACGGTTGTTGCCGGTGACGCCGCATCCGCACTATTATTCTGCTCAGGCTGCGGTGAACTACTATCGGTTGTTTGAACCTCTGGTACTGAATCAAGGATTTCGTCAAGCGTTACTTCAAGAGCCTGGGCCAGTTTTACCCCATTTTCTTTTTTGATAGAGGGGTATCTTTTATTTTCCCAGCGAGAGACGGTATCGGTGGTTACTTCTACTGCGGTGGCTATATACAATTGTGTTAAGCCTTTCTGCTCCCGGATTCTCCTGATTTTAGTCCCGTCAATTTTAATCATAACGGGGCCACCAGGATAAATATCATCATTCATAGGATCTTTGCTCTCTCTGTTTGCTCAGTTAAAACCCTCATGCATTCATATTACCAGAAAGTCGTTGATTTACCAGTAAATCAACGTATCTGATGCGGTATAGACATGGATAAAAAAGAGGCTATGTCGTCCGATGTCGCCTGTTTTTTTATGGAGGTGGGCGTACAATGAACTCAAATAGCAGGCGGATCAACTGCCTGATGATGAGACACGGGAGGACAAAATGAAGAAGGTAATAACAGTGGTACTGGTAACAATTCAATGTTCATTTATTTCCATGGCGATGGCTGCGAGCGACAAATGTGTGGTTGTTAAAGCGGAAGGGAATGAGTTGACGCTTGAATGCAGGAAAGAGACCGATCGTTTCCAGCCTGGAATGGAGGTTAAAATTAAATCAAACAGTAAGGCTGCCGTTGAAGGGTGTTAGCCTGGTGTCGATCGATTACCAGTCAAAGCGAACAACATTGTCAATGGCATCAACCTTTGCTATCCGAACCTTTACCGTGGAACCAGGTTCTGGCTTGGGAATAACTGTTGCCGGCAGGTCAATATCCATCAGGATGTCGGTAAGAACAAGATTTACCCGTTTAGGACCGGATTCGATAACAAGTGCATCGAAATAATTTCCCTTGCGATCTTCAAGGTACTTTAACAGCCAGTAACGGTGCCGCTGTTGCTTTACATTATTGACGGTTGCAAGGGTTCGGCTGATGACGGATGTGAAATCTTTGCACATATCCTGCGTGAAACAGATATCTGTTCGCCGAACCAGATTATTTATTTGATGCTGCATCACCAGGTCAAGAAGCCTCCTGATCGGTGAGGTTACCGTGGTGTAATAACTGACACCGAGCCCACTGTGCTGCTTCGCTTCAATCGAGAGTTCTCCACGGGGAAGATTCTTTCGCTGCAGGGTGTTTTGAAAAAGGTCATCGTCTTCGCCATGGACCAGTCGCCTTTTTATTTCTCCCTGGGATCGAAATAAACCTGGTATCATCCTGTCGCTGACATATTTCGCTGCCTGGCTGTTGGCAAGAATCATCATTTCCGAGATAATTGTCCGGGCCGGGGTATCTGTTTTGCCAAGAGAGACGTTTACCCGACCATTATTATCAACATAGATATTCACATCAGGAAACGGCAGCAGAAGCGCTCCGCTTTCCAGGCGCCGATTTCTCAGTTTCTTTCTGAGCATATTCAGGATGGATAATTCAGGATCGGCGTCTACCATCCTGTCTGCCTCTTCGTAGGTCAGGCGTCGTTTCACCTTTATCAAAGAGGGGATTATCCTCACCCGGAGTACTTCGGCTTCGGGCGAAAGCAGGATCATATGGCTGAAAGCTGCACGTATCTCGCCCTGAATTAAACTGCAAACACCCTGGGACAAATGACGCGGCAGCATAGGAATCTGCCCTTCTGGAAAGTAGATGGAGGTTCCTCGCTGCATTGCTTCCTGGAAAAGCGCATCTCCGGGGCGAACATAGTGGGCGACATCGGAAATATGGATTCCGATCAGGTAATTACCTTCCTCTTCTTCGACAGTAAGTGCATCGTCAAAATCAAGTGTTGTTGCTCCATCTATAGTGAGTGGAGAAAGGTGAGTCAGGTCTTTGCGGGCCGGATCATGAAAAAGTGATTCGTTTCCGTTTTGCAATATTGCTTCCGCAAGCTTGCGTGCCTGCACACTGAATGACACCGGAAGATTGTTTCTTAAGAGCGGGATATTGATGTTCTTATGCCAGAGTCCACCTTTAATCATCAGGTGATATGGATCATGTGGTTTACTAAAACCCGCTTCTTTCAGCATCTTCCTGGCTAAATCATCGGTCTGCGCGGATTCTCCCGGCCAGATGTAGTAGTTCTGGATGATGGTGAGAATTTCTTCTTCTTTGTCTGAGTATGGTGCGGCGGATGGACCGTGGTCGTTGATGCGCCTCAGCAGGCTGACGCCACTTTCTGCAAGCAGCTGCTTTTCAGCTTCCTTTTCCAGCTGTATTCTCAGCTGTTCCACCTGCTCCGGTGAATGAGCCTTGATCTTACCTTCCCGGTACTTGAAGAACAGTTTGTCATTAAAGACTGACCGCAGGAAAGCTGAGACGATATCATCATCTGCACTGCAGCCAAAACTCAGTTCGGCTAAAAAATGCGGATCGAAGGTGTCTGTCGCCTCATCACTGGTTAACTCCCATAATATTTCAAGGTCAACATCTTCCATCAGGGAGCGTCGCTTTTGGGTCGTGTCCTGCAGAAGTTTTACCAGGTTTTCGCGATCGTCATTGCCCTGGTGATAGGACTCAGAACAGTGGACGACACGGGATATCGGAAGGTTGAGTTCTCGGCCGTTCTGGTTCAGCAACCGTACTCGTTTGGGCTGGCTCTCCGTGACATAGCCACAGATAAACTTACCGTTGTCAAGGTACTCAATGACCTTGCCTGAACTAATCCTGATGAAAGACATATATGGCTTTTACAGGGGACTACACGGAATATCATGTTTGATAGATCGAGTCTATGCTGGCATATTTTTTCCCTGTACAGTACCCTTATTGAATTCTGATAGTGTATTATCCTTTAAACATATCAATATAGTTTAATTTCAACTTTTCACCACCCTATTCTTTTTGAGTTAATAAAATATGGATTTGCATGATTTTGAATTTGTCACCTCGGGAGTAGCAGCACTGGTCGGACCGCCAAATGCCGGAAAATCGACGCTCCTCAATACCCTGCTTGGTCAGAAGATATCTATTGTCACCCCAAAACCCCAGACAACGAGAAATCGGATCGCCGGTGTTTTGAATGATGCAGATTATCAAATTGTTCTGCTTGATACACCCGGGTTGCATAAATCCAGGTCACCGCTGAACCGCGAGATGGTAAAGATTGCCATGGACAGTCTTTCTGATGTGGATTGTGTGGTATTTATGATTGATATATCACTTCCCCTTCCTGACAAAATCGAGCGGCAAAAAAGAGAGGAGTATAAAGAATACTTTAAGGAGGTTTCCTCACCTGCGATCCTTGTGCTGAACAAGATCGACCTGATCGATCGCAATGCGTTGTTGCCGTTAATTGAATCTTACTCGAGCCTGTTTCCTTTCAAGGCTATTATACCCCTGTCGGCGCTTAACGGGGATGGAGCGGATATGCTTGTGGAAGAGTTGCTTTCCGTTATGCCGAAAGGTCCCAGATTTTTCCCTGAGGATATCCCAACGGATGCCAGTGAGCGGTTTCTGTCTGCTGAAATTGTCAGAGAAAAAATATTTCTGCTGACGGGCCAGGAAATACCGTACGGGGCCGCGGTAATGATTGATTCATTTAAAGAAGATCAAGCGGCAAATCGTGTCACTATCCACGCGACCATTTACCTTGAGCGTAAGTCGCAAAAGGGAATTGTTATCGGCAAGGGAGGTGCAAAATTGAAAAGTATCGGAATTGCTGCGCGAAAAGACATCGAAAAACTGCTTATGCAGAAAGTTTCTCTTCACCTGTGGGTAAAAATTCGCAAGAACTGGTCACAGGATGAGCGATTTTTGAAAGAACTGGGATTTTAGAAAAGTCAGCGTGCAGGCTCACTCTTTCTTTTTGCCCGATCGAACGGTCACTTTTTCAACGATACGCCGGTAATATTCCTCATCATGCTCGATTGTACTGGGGCGGCTCCTCTGGTTATCCAGTTTCATCAATAATACGTTCAGTTTTTTCAATTGTTTTACCCGCTGGTGTTCATCTTCCGTATGACTGATAAGATCTTCCAGCTTCTGTATTTCCTTTCTTGTTTCCACCTCGGGAGGAACAAAGCCACTGTTTTTCAGAATCTTGTAAGCCATCTTCAGGTCATCAGGAACAAACGAATCACTGTCAAGAGGTAACGGTTTGTTTTTCCAGCTGTCCGTCCGTAACGTTCCGTCTTCAATGGCTTGAGCGATTCTACGCTCGGCGATGGATAGGAGGGCACTATTCACTTATCTCTCCAGTTGATTAGGTATCACTCAGATTGTTTATATGAAACATAAAGAACCAGACTCTTAAGGATGTTAAAAGCTGATTTTAGCTGGTTGTCTGCAAGAAGCATTTTTTCAATTTCTTCGTCAAGCGCAGGTGCTACTGCGTTTTCACTGTCTTCTGTGTTGGTTATGTGGTTATTCAAATTTTCTTCCCGAAAGAAGTTGGTGGTGGAAGGCGCATCATTTTCTTCGGGTATATACTCGGAATATGCTACTTCGACGTCCGGCGTTATCCCGGTCGCCTGGATAGATCTTCCCTTTGGGGTGTAGTATCTGGCCGTCGTCATACGAAGACCGGCCCCATCAGGCAATGGTATTATTGTTTGTACCGATCCCTTGCCAAATGTTTTTGAACCGACGATCACACCTCTCTGGTGGTCCTGCAATGCACCGGCGACAATTTCCGAAGCACTTGCTGACCCTTCGTTTACCAGGATGACCAGAGGGATTTCAACGCCGCTGTTATTCTGGTGTGCTTCGTACGTCAGATCCTGATCCCTGTTCCTCCCCCTGGTATAGACAATGAGGCCCTCATCAAGGAATATATCGGTGAGACTGACTGCCTGGTTAAGGAGTCCCCCGGGGTTATTTCTCAGATCAAGAACCAGTCCGCTCAGTGGACTTTTGCTTTGAAGTTTTGCCAGGTGCTCTTTGAATTCCCGCGTCGTGTCACTCTGGAAATTTGATATCCGGATATAGCCGAATCCAGGTTTCAAGACGAAGGATTTAACAGAATGGAGGGGAATTGTATCACGTATCAATTCGATGTCCTTAAGCTCTGTGAAGCCATCACGGAAAATTGATATGGTGACACTGGATCCCTTGGGACCCCTGAGAAGTTTCACGGCATCAAGCGGCGTGAAGTTTTTGGTGGATTCACCATTAATTCGCATTATCTTGTCATGGGCCTTAATCCCGGCATTCGCCGCAGGAGTATCAGCAATTGGTGAAATGACCGTAATGACATTGTCACGAAGCGTTATCTCGATCCCTATGCCGGTAAAGGACCCCTGAGTCTCGTTCCTGAATTCCTGGTAACTCTCAGCTTTCATATAGGACGAATGAGGATCAAGCGACAATAGCAGACCCTGTATTGCGCCTTCTATCGCCTCTTTTGCTTTGATCTCTTCAACATAGTTTTCCTGGAGAATACTTAAGACATTGGCAAATGTTTCAAGCTGGCGATAGGTGTCTTCCTGCTGTTTCTGCTCTGTCTCTGCAACCAGCGTGGATGGCACTATAGAGAAGGTAAAGAGCGTAACGATCAGGATTAAAAAAAGCTGTAAGGTTGTTTTATTCATGAATTTTTTACTCATTTTGTGCGACATAAGACGGCAACACGGTAAAAGCTATGACTTTTTCCGGTCATCTTCCTTATGCAGTTTGGCTGTTTCCAGCCACTCGAGCGGATCCAGCGGTGTAGAATCCTTTCTGATTTCAAAATATAAACCATCACTCATCAGAGTCGCCGTATCTCCTGTGATGCCGATTTCGGCACCTTCTGCGACTTTTTGTCCCTTTTTGGCAAAGATACGTTCAATGCGTGAACATATAGAATAATACTGGTAACCGTGATTAACAATGACCGTATTACCATATCCTCGAAGATAGCCGGAGAATGTGACCACACCTTCATGTACCGCACGAATAACGGTCCCGTTAGGTGCCTTTATGGCAATACCTTGTGATATCGTTTTGATGCCCAGACGATTCGTCACCTCTTCCTGAAATCCAGAGACGAGTGTACCGCTGACCGGAGGCGGAATCTTGCCCTTATTATAAAGAAACGTCTGGTCGATTACCTTGTCCTTCTTCTCCAGTGCATGAAGAGAGGCGGTTAAGGATTTTGCTGCCTGTTCCAGCTCTGCTATCGCTTTTTCATGGAGTTGTGTCTGTGTTTTGATCCGGGAAAGCAGTACCTCTTTTTCCTGCTTGATGAGATTGATTTTATCCTGTTCCTCTTCATTCCTAACGATAAAATCTTCGAGCAGGGCCTCCTCAATTTCTAGCGTTTCGACCGATTTATGGAGTTTTTTGATGGTCTGTCGGTATGCAACGATAACATCCTGGTCATACTTGATAAGGGCTTGAAACGATTCGTGGAAGTTGAGGAGTTCAGGGAGCGATTTTGTAGAAAACGTAACATTGATGAAACCGATGTTACCCATTTTATAATACGCTTGTATCCTTTTCTGCAGATGGCTCTGGGCCCTGTCTTTCTGGGCTTGGACACGTTCTATTTCATTATCTTTTTGTATAATAAGATCACGTTGAGTATTGATTCGACTTTCAAGTATTATAAGTTTGTCCTGTTGTTCGAAGAGCCTGGCATCGATATCTTGCAGCTCTGCAAGTATTTCGCGCTCCTGTTTCTGGGTAATCTCAATGTGATCCTGCTGTTTTTCGATTCCCGCTTCTAGTCTGCGGATGTTGATTTGATTTTTTTTTATTCCCTGTTCAATCTTGACCTTTTCTGTTTCTCGATCACTCTTGGATGCAGCAATGGCATCACAGACAGGTAGTAAAAGCAGCGCACAGCAAAGACAGAAAATATGTCTATGAAAACCTGGAGGCAGCCAAAGTGATGAAAAACGATCTGTCATAAGTACAAAAGTATAGTTTAGATGCGCAGAAATTTTTGCATTGAGGTGTAGCTGCCAACTGCGCAGAGCACAATAGATATGGCTATGATTGTTGATATGGTTGTTGCTTGGAAAAAAGTAAACTCAAAAAGTGACATGATCCCCGGTCCCGAAAATTTTAACTTGATCCACTGGAAGAGCGAGTAGAGCGATATTAAACCAAGTATCGAACCGATAAACCCCTGCAGAAGCCCCTCGATAAGGAACGGAGTCCGTATGTAATAGTTGGTAGCTCCAACAAGCTTTAGTAATTCAAGTTCTGCCTGCCTCCCCAAAATTGTTAAACGAATGGTGTAGGAGACCATAAATACCGACGTGAGAATCAACAGGCCGCCGCTCAGCAGCACAATAATCGAAATCAGTCGGGTAAAATAGTAGAACCGCTCTATCCAGTCCTGGCCATATTGTACTTTTTCTGCTGCCGGGAGCTTCGCCAGATATTCTGAAAATAGTTTAACCTGGCTGAGGCTTCTCAGGTCTTTTAGCGGAACGACTTCGATGGAGGCTGGAAGAAAATCCTGGGGCATATCATCGAGGACATCCCGGTCATCGCCAAGTTGATCAGAAAACTTCCGGAGTGCCTCAGCTTTGGAAATGAACCGTATTTCTTCCACATCATCAAATGCCAGGATTTTTTTTCGTAGCTGTTCTTGCATCTCCGGTCCAGGCTCTTCCTCAAGATAGACAATAAGTTGAAGATCGTCTCCCAGTTTATCACCAACACTGAGCATGTTGTTGTAGATGAGGAAAAAAAATGCGAATATCAGTACAGATAAACTTACCGTCAGCAGTGTCATGAACTGAGAGGGCCATGTTTGTCTCAGGTTACGGCCAACCTGCCGGAAAACGGCCAACCAGAAACTCATTATGAAGCTCCCTTTCTGACAAGGTTCAGTCTTCCATGTTGTAATTCCATGATTCGGTGATGGGTGTTTGTATATATCGAATGGTCATGGGTGGCTATCACCACCGTTGCCCCGGATTTATTGCATTTGGTCAGCAACTGCATAACTCGTTCGGTCGTTGTAGAATCGAGATTACCGGTTGGTTCATCAACCAGGATCAGGGTCGGCGAATTGGCGACGGCCCGGGCAAGGGCGACACGTTGCTGTTCTCCACGGGAGAGTTCTGCCGTAATAGTATCATGCTTACCGGCAAGCGAAAGCTGGTCCAGAAGATCTCTCACCCGTTTTTTGATGTGTTGAGGCTTTTTGTAGGAGACCTCCATTGAGATGGCAATGTTTTCAGCGACAGTCCTGTTGGTAAGCAGCTTGAAATCCTGGTATGCGACACCAACTTTCTGCCTCAGGCGTGCCAGCTTTCTCCCCCGCGTCCTGTGTATATTTACACCCCCGATTTCAATCAAGCCGTTTGTTGGAGATTCCATATTGCACAATAATTTGAGGAGCGTGGTCTTGCCAGCACCACTCATGCCGATGAGAAAAAACATTTCTCCCGTTGCAACTGAGAGCGACACATCTGAAAGCGCTTTCGTCTCAGGAGGATAGGTCTTGCTCACCTTGATCATCTCGATCATGGTGCCATTTTTGCTTGTTGCTGTCATGGAGTTCTCATGGAGTAATAAGGTGGTGAATTGAAGCAGGTTGAGCCGTTTGCAAAATGATGATTTTCGTTCAGCGTCAAGGCATGCGAAGAATTTTTACCGCAGGCATATAATTGATATTCCGAGGATAAAAATTTAAGCATAACG
>NODE-556-length-13223-cov-5.90614_pt1 | contig 13223 bp, 17 predicted proteins | sample MGYA00139097_ERZ477577 | MGnify/ENA metagenome assembly ERZ477577 | reverse complement strand
ATAAAAACCATCTCATCAATAAAGTTGCGCCAATTTATGGTCCCCTAAACTTGGTGTTGCCCGCGATTCATTTGGTTGTGCCATGATTACTTCTATTGGTGGGCTTGGATTTGAGCATGCTCTTGTTCCTCTGGTTCCTTACTCGGGCTGTACTATGCTGATGGCGCTAGGAAAGATTCGAGAAAAGGCAGTTGTGGTGAATGGAAAAATCGAGATTATTCCTATGATGCCTATTGGAGCGACGATTGATCATCGCTATGCTGATGGATATACGGGAAAAAAGATGCTAAAACCTCTGGTGGATTATCTTGAGAACCCGGTTTAAAGAAGAAATAATAACTCCCTTCTTCTCTTTGCTCCTTAATAAAATCTCTTACCATGTTTCCTGCTATCCGATAAAAAGTGGCCCCTTCTTCCCAGTTTCTGTTTTGCATCCCTAGTGTTAAAGAAAAAATGCCTAATCTTTTTATACTAATCATTGGATCTGTTGGAGCAGCAAAAAAAGAAAATAGTTCTTTATCTTTTCCTTGGTTAAAAAAAGAAATAGGATCTTCTAGACAAGACTCATTAGAAAAGACAGCAAAAGAAAGCAGAGATAAGGCCAGTAAAAATTTCATCGAAGAACCTGTTTTTTTATTGAAAATAATTGGCGCAACTTTACTGATGAGATGGTTTTTATGCAATAGAATTTCTCTGCTCTTATCTCAGCGTAGGGCCTTAAATCCAAACTCTCTTTTACCGCGAAGACTTTCTTTTCTACGCTTTAAGGCCGATTGGATCAATAAATCGATAAGTTCTGTATAGAGAAGAGCGCAATCACCTTGTTCCCAGAGATAATAGGAAAAGGATCCAGGAATGGAGTTGAGTTCATTGAAATAGAGTTTATTGTTCTCTTGAAGATCCACCATAAAATCAAAGCGAACAGCACCAGATAAATCCATCTCACGATAAATTTTCTCTCCCAAAGATTTTACTTTATCTCGAAGGTTAGGATCTAAATCTTTAGGATCAATAAGTCTCGTTAAGCTGGCCATCCCCCCACTGCCACTACTCTCTTCTTCTCCTGATTTCTTCCCCCCTCCCCGCAAATATTTATCTTCATAAGTAAGGCCTTCGTCACCACTAGAGACAGGGATCTCTACAACGCTGGAGACGACTCCTTGATGTGAATCGGGATGGCGAAAAACGGAGACATTGATTTCTTTGAGTTGTTCTACTGATTTTTCGACAAGGGCCACGGTGTCGTATTTAAAAACTTTGGCGAGACTTTTTCCTAAATCCTCGGGTGTTTTACACTTAGAAATTCCCACACTGGAGCCAAGAAAGTTAGGTTTTACAAAAAGAGGGTATCCAAGGTGATGGACTTTTTCTTTTAATTGCTGAAAGTTATTGCTATCCCATTCTCGTAGGTAAAGTGGCACGCTTTCCACAACGTCGATGCCCAGTCCCTTAACAAAGTTCTTCATGACTTTTTTGTTCATGCTTAAAGCACTTCCAAGAACATCGGCCCCAACATAGCAGTGATCGGCAAGTTCCAATAAACCTTGTACGGCACCTGTCTCTCCATACATGCCATGAAAGGCCAAGAAGAAAACATCCACAGAAATTAATTCGGGAAACTTCTTTTTTTTCACTACTCCTCGATAATTTGGATCACCTAAGAGAAGAACTTCTTCGAGTCCTTCTTTTTCGCCATTAAAGCGAGAATAAAATGATTTTTCATAGAGAGGATCTCCTGTATACCACTTTCCCGAAAGGGCCACATAGAGGGGAATAATATTATAGAGTTCGCTATCCATTGCTTTTATTAATTGCAAGGCCGAAATAACGGAAATTTCGTGTTCAAGAGAGCGACCACCAAAGAGAACGGCAATATTTAATTTTTTCACTAAAAACTCCAGGCCAAATTTTTCTCATAGAGATCGGGAAGATCATTTTCCATTAAGAGGACGTCTCCCTCTTCCTTGTGGGCGTAAAAATAAGCAAAGGCCGCGGAGCGATCTTTCACAAAAGCAATTGTTCCTTTTGCTTCTTTGTTTACCTTAAAACCATCTTCAAAGAACTTTCTATTTACTTCTCCCACAAAAATAGTGAGGTCTGCTTTTTCTTTGGCAAAGCTGGCCAAACGTGTATTTTCTTTTCCTTGAAATTCCCCTAGCTCGATCATTCCTGGAGTCATGAGAATTTTTCGCTTTCCAGGAACGGCCGCCAAAACTTCTAGGGCCGTTTCAAATCCTTCAGGGTTTGAATTATAAGCATCGTGAATGTAAGTTGTTGCTTCATCTATTTTTTGTACGCGCAAGCGGTTATCGATGGGATCGAGATTGGCCAAAGCGGCAATAATTTTTTCTTTACTTACTTCTAAAGCTACAAGCATGGCCACGACAGCAAGAGCATTACTAACGGCGGCCTTACCCCAGAGAGGAATAAAACAAGCATAACTTGTTTCTTTTATGAGCAATTCAAAGGTTGTTCCTTTCTCTGTAATGAGAAGATTTTTTGCAGCGACAAATAAATCTCCTTTTTCACTTTCAAGGCCGTAGAGAAAAACGCGCAATTTTTTAGCAAAATCCTCATCTTTCATTCTTCTTGGACCTTCTTGATCGCCGTTGAGAACGAGAATGCCACCTTCTGGAAGAGCGCGGGCCAGTTCACTTTTAGCGCGATAAACATTTTCAAGACTACCAAATCGGTCTAAGTGAATGGGTTTCACGGCCGTAATAATACCTGCATTAACTGGAGTCAAAGAAATCATTTTAGCAATGCTTCCCATGCGATAAGCACCCATTTCAATAACTGCATGAGTGTAAAGGGGATTGAGTTTTTCGCGAATAAGGCGAGTGACTCCCATTAAAGCGTTGACTCCTTTTTCGGGCCAAAAAGTCGGTCCCACGCAAACATTCATCATTTCACCTAAAATGTGCTTGGTGCTGGTTTTCCCAAAACTCCCCGTAATCCCAACGGTAAAAGGGGCCACTTCGCGGTATTTTTTGGCCGCCTGGCGAAAGAAGCGATTTTGCTGCCGCTTTTCTTCAGGAGCTAAAAGAAAATTGGCCACCACAAAGAGAAGAGGAAGAAGCTGTACGGCCATAAAAAGGGCCAGAAAAAACCACTTAAAATCGTAAGCAGAGAGAACGGAAAAAGGCAGCAAAAAAACAACTAATAAAAAGAAGCTCATCTTCCACAAACGCCGGGCCCGCTGAGTTAAATTAAGTTTAATTTTTCCCACTTTGGTAGGATCTTCTTCACAGTAAGAAAGAAAAAGCGTTCCAAGAAATAAGATTAAAAGATTGTGAGAAAAAAAAGAAAACGCCACAAGAGCAGTAAAACGCTTATCAAAAGCAAAGTGAGAAAAATACCATTTTAAGTAACTTCCTGAAAGATATTGTTCTTGCTGAAAATAGCGCAAGTAGCGAAGCATGCGTTTGCGAAAAAAATAGAGAGAAGCAAGGGAAGAAAGAAGAATCATTATGCTCATCATTAAATGGCCTCTCTTTTTGCTACATTTACCACAAAAGGAAAAATGCTTTTTAGGAGCAAGTGATATCCTACATCTTCAAAGGGATGGTGCCCTTTATGGGGATAGATAACAAGCTGCGATTTTTTCAAAAGTTTTGAAAAGCGCATGGCCATATCAATGGGTGTCTCATTATCTTCTTGACCCCAAAGGAGAAGAAATTCCTGCTCCAAAGAAGAACACATGGATGAAAAATCCTCTCTAATGACTCTCCCTAAAATTTTTCTCATAAGAGGATTTGCTTTTTTATAATCTGCTGATCCATACCGCGCGGCCACTTTTTGTTGGAACAAAGTCATTCCAAAAAGAGAATCTATTTTTTTATAAAAGAGGCCCAATATTTTAACGTAAAACAAAAAGATTTTTTTCTTCAATGTTCTCTTGGGAGCAAGGCCTGCAGACCCTACAAGAATCACTTTTTGCACTAACTCTTTTTCTTCTTTTGCTAAAAGCAGAGAAACTTTCCCACCAAAAGAGTGACCTAGGAAAACGGCCTTTGTTACTTTTTCTTCGCGAAGATAATCCCGCACTTCATTAGCAAACTCACGCGAACCCCACTCTTCATTTTGTGGCATCGCACTCTTTCCGTGTCCTGGAAGATCGATAACAAAAACTTGCCATGACGCAAAACGCCTATGAAACATTTTGGCCAAGGGAAGAAGAGTCTCTAAACTGTTTCCCCAGCCGTGGAGGAGCACCAAGTTTCCCGTGACACTTTCGCCTTCTTTTGGGCGATAAACCACCGCATTTAATTTTGCCTGCCGTTTTTCTTGCATTTTATTTTCCTTGAAGGGCCACGCTAAAAGTCTCGAGAATAATTTTTATATCTAGCAAAAAAGAGCGTTGCTTTAAATACTCTTCGTCAAATTTTACTTTTTCTTCCATGGGTAGCTCGTCTCTTCCTCTGACTTGCGCCAGTCCTGTTAACCCTGGAAGAAGCTGATGGACTCCACTACGCGTTCGCATTTCCATAAGGTCGTACTGATTATAAAGGGCCGGGCGCGGCCCTACAAAAGACATCTCTCCTCGCAAAATACTGTAGAGCTGAGGAAGTTCATCGAGGCTTAATTTTCTCAAGAGGGCCCCAAAAGGAAAAATAAAATTCATAGACTCTTGGCCCATTAAGTGAGTCGCCAATTGAGGCGTATTGGGTTGCATGGTACGAAATTTGGGCATCACAAAAACTTTATTCCCTTGTCCTATGCGCTTAGACCAATGAAGAACACTTCCTTCACGAGAAGTTAACTTAATTCCCATGGCAATAAGAATCATCAAGGGAAACAATAATACTAGAGACAAACTGGCCAATAACACATCAAATATTCTCTTTTCCATGGCCCTATTCTCTCCATTATCACCTCGCTTGTCGAGGACTACAGCTTCTTTTTAACTTTGCTTTTTAACTTTTTTAGTCCAATTTCCCTGCTTTGCTTTTTTATTTTAAGGATACTAACAATGTTGCTGATTCTTCTTCTTTTTGCCAGTTTTGCCATCACTTTTCCTCTGGGAAAGATTGCTCTTAACTACAGCTCTCCTCTCTATATCACTTTTTTTCGTATGACCTTGGCGGGATTACTGCTTTTGGGTGGCGAGCTCTTGAGTAAAAAAAAGAACAAAGGCAAGGGCCTCTTTCAAAATTTCCCTCAAACCCTCAAAGAGTGGAGTTATATTTTTTATCTTGGTTTTTTGGCCCATTATCTCAGCAATTATCTCGAACTCATTGGGCTTAAAAATATTCATGCCGCAAAGGCCTGTTTTATTTATTCCATGTCTCCTTTTTTTAGTGCCATTCTTTCTTATTTTTTCTTTAAAGAAAAAATGACCTTGATGAAAATCATAGGAATGATCATTGCCACCGCCGGCATGTATCCTCTTCTAAGCGAAAGCGTGAGTGATGAGCAAACTCTTAATCATTTTTTTATTCTCTCTAGTGCCGAAATCATGGTGTTTCTCGCTTGTTTTTTTGCCGCTCTTGGCTGGATCATCACCAAGAAGGCCTTAAATTCCAGCAATCTCAATTTAAAGACCCTCAATGGAATGAGTATGCTTGTGGCGGGGATTCTTTCGTTCTTTCATAGCTATGAGACAGAGTACAAAGTAAACGACTTTTTTGTTTCCAACTGGCCACTTTTCTTTTTTTGGATTGCTTTATTTATTCTCATCTCCAACATTTTATCTCATAATCTCTATGGCCATCTTCTGCGAAAATACGGCGCCACGCTTCTCTCTCTTGCGGGTTTGACGACGCCTCTTTTCGCCGCCATTTGGTCTTATTTACTCTTGGGTGAAACAGTGACAATGCCGTTTTTTGTTTCTTTCTTTTTTGTCATTACAGGTCTTGGTATTTTTTACAGAGGGGATATTCAAAAATGAATTCATACTTTAATGATTCTTTTCTTGCACCCATTGAAGCAGAAAAAAGAAAATTATTTTCACATCCTATTTATAAAAAACTCAACAGTCTTGAAAATATTCAGCGCTTTATGAGTATTCATATTTTTGCTGTTTGGGATTTCATGACGCTTCTTAAGGCCATGCAGCACCGCTTTACGTCTGTTAATATTCCTTGGTATCCATCTTCCTATGGCGCGGAGATTGTTCGTTTCGTCAATGAAATTGTCTTAGGGGAAGAGTGCGATGTGACGAGAAATAAAGATGAACACCTCGATCATTTTTCTCTTTATTATCGGGCCATGAAAGAAGTGGGAAGCGATACAAAATGGATTGATAAATATCTTAAAGATCAGCAAAAGTTGGATGCGCCTCTTGAAGACTTTATTCAGTTTCACCGCAAAATTGCCCTTGATGGAAGCGATGTGGAGGTGGCGGCCTCCTTTTTATATGGACGCGAAGATATCATCCCCGAAATGTTCTCTTCTTTTATTAAAGAAAGCCATCTTTCAAAGGAAAAAATTCCTGATTTTCTCTACTATCTTGAGCGCCATATTGAACTAGATAAAGACGATCACTCTGTGAAGGCCACTATGCTTATCCAAAAAATCATCACTTCTCCTGAAGCGGCCAGGCAAGCGCAAAAGGCGGCCATTGAATCTATTCAAAAAAGATATGAACTTTGGGATTATGCTCTCACTCAACTCAATTGCGCATCAAAAGCTTAAAAAACTTCACAAATGCTATTGCCATTATACCCGCGAATAAGCACCGTCTTTCCTTCGTCATCAGTGCGAGGAACATAACGACATTTTGTCCCATAAACAGTTGAACGCCCTGATTGGTACAGAAAATATTGCATGTAATACTCATACTTCATATCAAAACAATACTTCTCACCGTGATGAATTTTTTTCGATTTCCCGGCGGCGCCTTTGGGCATAATAAGGTTTGGCCACTCTTCACTGGATGTCCCATCTGAATCAATATACAGACAAACTTCCTCTGCAAAAAGACGTCCTCCAAAAAGCACAAAAAAGAAACAGGCAAACAACATTTTTTTCATGATAAAAATCCTTTTTTTTCTTATGATATGTTACATTTTTCACATGAACCATCAAAAAAACTCCGTCCTTATTCTGGGATCTGGCACCAGCACAGGTGTCCCCATTATGAATTGCTTTTGCAGCGTCTGCCAATCAAGCAATAGCAAAAATCAAAGAACACGCGCCAGTATCTTTATCTCCACCGCTAGAGGAAAAAAATTTCTGATCGATACATCTCCCGATCTAAGAATGCAGTATCTCAAAAACAAACTCTCCCCACCGGACGGCGTTTTTATCACTCACGATCATGCCGATCACTTACACGGAATTGACGATTTGCGCCCCTTTTCTTTTCGCCAAAAGGCCATGGATCTCTATACCAGCACCGAGACGGCCAATCTCATCAAAGAACGCTTTAGCTATATCTTTGCTCAAAAAAATCAAAAAGTTGGTGGCGGTATTCCTCTTATTGATATGCATGAAGTCTCTATCGGAGAAGAAGAGATTATCGAAGAAAGTGAATCATTTCTTTTTTACCTTCTCCCTCACCATCACACAAAAACGCTAGGCATCGTTCATGAAAAAAAAATGGCCTATTTTATCGACTGTAACTCCATTCCCACTAAAACCCTTAACGCTCTTAAATCTTTTAACCTAGAGCTACTCATTATCGATTGCGTGCGCCGAGCACCTCATCAGACACACCTCAATTTAGACAAGGCGCTACAGTACGCCAATGAGATTCAGGCCAAAAAGACTGTCTTTACCCACCTCTCTCACGACTTTGATCATCAAGAATTAAGCAATGAATTAAAAAAATATGACTCCACTTTTTTTCCCGCTTATGACGGACAACTCATCTCCTATTGACAACTTAAATTTAAAAATCATATACCCATGCTCTCAACGAAATGAACCGAGGATTAAAGTAAAATGAAAATTAGTGTTCCAACAGAAATTAAAAATAATGAGTTCCGCGTTGGACTTACTCCAGGCAATGTTCAACTTTTGGTTCAAGATGGTCATCAGCTTTTTGTTCAAGCGGGCGCTGGTCATGGCATTGGCATTGAAGATGAGCTTTATAAAAATGCAGGGGCCACGATTCTTCCCACTATCGAAGATACTTACGATGCGGGCGAGATGATTATTAAAGTTAAAGAGCCTCAGGCCTCAGAAATTGCTCTTCTTAGACCTAAACACCTCCTCTATACCTATCTTCATCTTGCTGCTGATAAGGCACTTACTGAAGGTTTGATGAAATCAAAATCTACTTGCATTGCCTATGAGACAATTCAGGAGTTAGATGGAACTCTCCCCCTCCTCACCCCCATGTCAGAAGTCGCCGGGCGAATGGCCACCCAAATTGGGGCCAGCTACTTGCAAAAAGATCGCGGAGGAAAAGGGGTCCTTTTAGGAGGAGTTCCCGGTGTAAAGCGCGGAAAAATCGTCATTCTTGGCTGCGGTGTCGCCGGACTCAATGCTATGAAAATGGCCATTGGTCTTGGGGCCGAAGTTGTGGCGATGGATTTGAACCTGAAAAGACTTGCTCAATTAGATGATCTTTTTGGGGCCAAAATTAAAACAATTTTCTCTAATCCTGTCACTATTGAGCAAGAAATTAGCAATGCCGACCTTGTTATTGGCTCAGTTCTCGTCCCTGGCGCCAAAGCTCCACGCCTTGTCACCCGTCAAATGCTTAAAATTATGGAAAAAAAATCTGTTATTATCGATATTGCCGTTGATCAAGGGGGCTGTATTGAGACGTGTCGGCCTACAACTCACGCTGAGCCAACCTTTATCGTCGATGACATTATTCACTATTGTGTGGCCAATATGCCAGGCGCAGTTCCTCATACTTCAACTTATGCGCTCAATAATGCAACTTTGCGCTATGCTCGAATGCTGGCCAGCATGGGGGTGGAGAAAGCGGCCTCGAATAGTATGCCGCTAGCAAAAGGGGTAAATATCTTAAAAGGAGATTTAGTCTATAAACAAGTGGCAGATGATCTTCACCTGCCTTATACGTCATTTTTATCTTAAATTTTCTACTCTGATTCTTCGGATTTTTCAGAGGAAGTTTTATTTTTTGCTGCTCCTGAATCGAGGGGGATGAACTTATCATCATCATCTTCAAGGGCAGCAAAATAAGCATCGATTTCACTTTTCGTGATTTTCCCTTCGGCGAGAAATTTATCTCTTAATCTCAAATCAAAATAGTAATCTGGTTTTTTGCTTGTTTGGCCACTCATTGCTCTGATTCCTTTTCATTATTAATCGGTCAAGATTGATACCACAGAGGGCCCTTATTGCCAATACTTAGGTCCTCCGCTCTTCTCGTCCTCTTCTTCTTTTTCCTTATTTCCTTTAAGTAAAGTCAAATGGCCCTTTTTTAATGAGCTTGCGGATTTATTGTTCATTCTTTTGGCCTTAAAAAAATTTGATACACGCCAAATGATCTCTTCTACAAAAGAAGGCAATAATTTCTTTTTACTGAAAAGAACAAACTTCACATACAAATAACTAAATAAAAGGGATGAAACTCCTACAATGGCGGTAACTCCTCCTCCCATAACAACAGAGTAGAGTCCAATGACCACAAGGCCAAGACAAAGATAGAGGCATTGGACAGGAAAAATCATCATGACGAGAATTTCTCTTTTGGGATAAAAGAGCCCATACATGAGCAAAAGAGCGGAGAGAAAACCGTGAATCCCTGTTAGGGAGGCGTAACTTCCTCCTGGCACAACGAGGGAGTAAACAAAAAAAATAAAAAGCTGAAAAAGCCAAAGAGAAAGCCAAAAATTGCGGTAGCGCTTTTCTCCCAAGACTCCTTGAAGCTCTCCTCCCATGCTCCACAAAATAAGCAAGGAAAAAATAAAATCAAAGAGATTCTGAAAAATAAAAGGATAGGTCACTAGCTCAAAGAGATAACCTTGTTTGAGCGAATTTAAGGAAATTCCCAGCAACACATCAAAATTTACATGAACAAGGCGAGCAAGCAGGCCTAAAAGAAAGAGGCCTCCTGAAAAATAAACCAGAAACTTATTAAATCCTCTGAGGGGAGCAAAATTAAATCCCTGTGAAAAACGATATCCCATCAATCCTCCTTGCTTCTCGGACTAGAAATTTCAATGAGCACCCCACCGCTGGATTTTGGATGAATAAAATTAACCCATTTATTGTTGGCGCCTTCTTTGGGAGAAGGATAGATCATCTGATAACCCATTTTTTTTAGCTCACTACTTTTTTTCTCCACATCATCCACAGAAAAAGAGAGGTGGTGAATGCCTGGACCATTCTTACTGAGATACTTTGCAATGCTACTTTCTTCGCAGGTAGGCATAAGTAATTCTAAGTGAGCATTTTTATCAATGGACGCAAAACTCACTTTTACCTTTTCTCCTTCAACGACCTCATCTTCACCTTCAAAGTTAAGCCCTAGAGAAGTATAAAACTTCTTTGATAATTCTAAATCATGGACGGCGATGGCCACATGATCTAAAACAAGTTTCTCTAACATTGCTTCTTCTCCTTTAATTCTCTAACGAAAAGCTAGTATATTCATCTGTTTTTCGCTATCCTGTCCCCTATAAATTCACTGTTACCCCATTAAACACTAATTCTAAAAGGAGACCAAATGATTTCTAAAAGGAAAATTTTGTTGGGATTTACCATCTTGGCACAAATAATGACAACTTATTCAGCTCAGGCCAGCGAGAGCAAAACAAGTTCTCCTGCAAAGGCCAGTACAGCTACGGCCTCTGGTCCTCTTAAATCCTCCCAAATTAACCAAGTGGCCTCACAAATTCTCAAGGGATTAAAAAAAGACGAAATCCATGAGCAAGAAGCTGAGTTCCAAAAATTTGTTTACTTTACGGCGCTAGAAGAAGTCTTTGCCTCATCCTCAAAAAGTGGAAAATCTCTCTATGAGTATGTCTCTTCTGCGCAGGCCCAAAAACAATTTCTCGGCGATTTAAAAACAGAGACAACAAAAGTTTCTTCCATGACAGAAGTTGAGGCCTTTATTGCGCTTGCTAAGGCAGAAGCAAAGCACAGCATTTTCTTTAATAATCTCGAACCAGAGCAAAAAGAAGTGAATGATTTTATTGATAAAGTCTCTAAAAAAATTGGTCTTGAATAATCTAAATGACAAAGCACTCACATTCTGCTGAGTGCTTTATTTTCTGCAATTAAGAATGGAATTATAAACTTTGCAAATATTTAATATTTGTAATTCGCGTCACATCCTCGCCGCGACACCCGTCATCTGTGCAATAATTAGAAAGCAGACATCTTCTTGAACTCTCCATGACAAAATCTTGCTCTCCTCGAACGAGAATTCCTTCAACCGTTCCATGACTATTAAAAACAGCAGAGCCGGAATTTCCTCCATAAGTATCGAGATTCGTAACAAAAAACTCCTGTTTTTCATTAGAGCGAACATAGGCACCGTTAGCAACTTTTGTGGGAAGCCCAGAAGGATTTCCTATAACAAAAATGGATTCGCCTTCACTAATTTTTCCTGATTTTCTAAATTCAAGAGGAGATCTATCTTTAACGACTCTTCCTAAACGAATAAGAGCATAATCATCACTCGTCCCTCTCCCTAAACTACGCTCAATGATTTCCTTGCATTTATAGACTTCATCTTTCCCAAAAAGAGAGCGTCCTGATTGATTTTGGTTATCAGCGACAAAATCAAAGGCCCAGTAATAATCCTGACAATCATCCATATCTTTAATACAATGGCCGGCCGTTACAAGAAGATCCTCTCCCACAAGAAATCCCGAGCAATTTCCTACCGCAAGCTGCTGAGAAAAACGCTCCTCTGAGCACATACCATTTTGCTCTAAGGTTCGACCTTGTAATTTATAATTTTCCTCACTTCTTGAAAAACTAAACTTATTGCGATGAACCATAATGGCGGTTGATTTTGCTAGTTCCTGATAAAAATCATTATTGCTATTGTTGATATCTTCTCGGTTATCATCACCATAAATAACTTTATTTCTTGCTGCTATATTGAGTGTTGTTAAAAAGCACAAAAAAACCATCGCATAAGCTGAAAAACGCATCCATGTCTCCTTTATTCATCCTAATAAAAATAAGAGTAGAATAAATTATCATTTCAAGAATGTGTTTTCACAACTGAAATAATCTTACACTTACCCAGAAGTTGAAAATAAAAAGGCCACCTTAAAAAAGATGGCCCAAAAAGGGATTTAGAATAAATCAAAATCTAATTAAATCTTAACCTCCACTGAGAAGTTGAAGAGCATTAGATCCTTGCATATTCGCTTGAGAGAGAACCGCAGTACCTGCTTTACTCATAATATTGTAACGAACATTGTTTGCTGTCTCTTCCGCAAAGTCAGTATCGCGAATTCGAGAGTTCGCAGCAGAAAGATTCTCAATGCTTGTCTGCAAGTTTGTAGACGTTGAAGTCAGTCTATTTTGAATCGCACCAAGATTTGCTCGCTGTCCAGAGACGCGATCAAGGGCCTTATCAAGAGAAGAAAGACTCCCTTGAGCACTTTCTTTGCTCAAAATTTCAAGTTCATTAACATTAAGCCCTGTTAAAGTTGTATCAGTCTCTGCAGCATTAAAAGAAATTCTATCTTCTGCTGCAACGTTATTAACCCCGACTTGAAAATCATAAAGGCCACCTTGACCATTAAGAAGTTTCTTACCGTTAAACTCTGTTACTTGAGAAATTCTTTCAATTTCTTTTTTCAAATTTTGATATTCAATATCAGTGAAACTTCTCTCTGTGTTACCCACAGTATCAGAGGCCGCCTGAATAGAAAGCTCTCTTAGACGCAATAAGATACTTGAAATCTCATTAAGCCCACCCTCTGCTGTTTGCACAAGAGAAATAGCATCATTGGAATTTCGATTGGCCTGGCGAGCACTTCGAATTGTCCCTTTCAACTTTTCACTGATGGCCAAACCTGCAGCATCATCTGCTGATTTAGTAATACGCGTTCCAGATGAAAGCTTGTTCAATGTAACGCTTTGTTTTTCATTTACCTGTCCCAATGAGCGCTGTGCTGAAAGAGAGGGTAAATTTGTGTTAATACGAAAACCCATACAAAAACCTCCGTGTGTTTCTTGGGCCTCCTACCGCAACCTTCTCACCTTGAAAAGGACAACTTACTGTCGTTTTATTTGTTTATAGAAAACGAAAATGTATTTTTTTTATTTAGACTATCTTGTATTTGATTATGCTCAGCATAAAGAACCTCCTTGTACTCAGAGATCCTTCCTAG
>NODE-555-length-13224-cov-4.08558_pt1 | contig 13224 bp, 11 predicted proteins | sample MGYA00139097_ERZ477577 | MGnify/ENA metagenome assembly ERZ477577 | reverse complement strand
CTTGTACTTGAGGCTAATCTCACTGTATTTATCCCACCCCTCAAACGGCATCGCCTCCTCGTAAAAAATCTTTAGCTTCTTAAACTTATCTGACACTTCTTTTTCAGAGTAAGCAGAGCCAAAAACAATTTTTTGATCCCCTACTAGTGGTACTAGTATAAAATCCCCATTCTTCTCAACCTGCATTTGACCGATTAAAGAACGAAATAAGGGATCCTTACAAACATAATCGGAAATACGATAGATATCATCTAATCTGCGAATACTTCTTAACGAATCATTGTTAATAATTTCGGACACAGAAATGGAGTTTTTTCGATCGGGTATATCGCCCGTTACAACTACTGTGTGTGCGGTATGTACACGCGTTGTGAGCATGGCATTTCCTTCGTCATCAACATAAAAATCTTCGCCGTATTTGTTAAAGATTCTAGCAACTGGTTTGCGTAATTCAATTTCAATGATCCAACGACCTCCAATCAGCTGATAAACTTTTGTTGCTTTCACCTGGGTAATGGATTGAATAAATTGCTCAATTTTTTCAATGTCAAGTTCACTCGATTTTTGATTTTCATGAATCAAATGGGCATGTTCTAGCCTTAATTTTACTTCATCCTCATTTAGAAATGCGTCATCTCCCTGAACCAAAATATCAACGTCTGGTTCATCCATTATTTTTTCGCCCTGAGCATTTTCAGTGAGAACAAGTACGGTTATAACACCTCCAATAAAGAGCGTCCAAATCGTTATTTTGAGCCATTTCTTCATGATTCGAGTGCTGTTTTAATGTTGTGAACAATACGGTCGATGTCTCCTGCTCCAATCGTTAGAAATACACCTTCAGATCGATTGCTAAGCTTTTCAACTACCTCCGAGGGCTGCATTAGTTGCTTGTTACTTTGAGTTATTTTATCCAATAAGGCTTCGCTTGAAACGCCACTTATTGGTTCTTCACGAGCTGCATAAATTGGTAGTAATATTACTTCGTCTAATTTGCTTAATTCTGTGGAAAAACCTTCGAAAAAGTCACGAGTTCTAGAGTATAAATGTGGCTGAAAAATCCCTGTGATTTTCTTGTCAGGATAGAGCAAACGAATGGATGACACAAGTGCCTTTATTTCTGTTGGATGATGTGCATAGTCATCGATATAGACGATATCATCAGTTTTAATTTGATATTCGAAGCGACGTTTAACACCTTTAAAGGTTTTTAACCCATTTCGAATTTCTATTTCAGATAGTCCTAGATGTTCACAAAGTGCTATGTTGGCAATTGCATTTTCTGCATTGTGAATTCCTGGAATACCAAGTTCAACGGATTCCCAAAAGCCATCAGGTGTGGTTAGATCCATCAGGAATTTACCATCGACATACCTTAGATTAGTGGCAGAGTAGTCAGTTTTACTGTCAATCCCGTAACTCACGGCATTTTTATGCTCGAGTGGGACGGATTGATGCTTAACTAATACCCCCAAAGGATTAATAAGAGCGGCATATTGCCTGAAACCTTCGAGAAAATCATCTTGATTTCCATAGATGTCTAAATGATCGGCATCTGTTGTTGTAATAATCGAAGCGTAAGGATCTAATTGTAAAAAAGAACGGTCAAATTCATCTGCCTCAATTACCGTGATATGAGCATCAGGATGAGTAATGAAATTCGAGTTAAAGTTGGAACTAATTCCACCTAGAAAAGCACTGCATTTTTGAGAAGACTCGTTTAGTACGTGTGCAAGCATCGTGCTGGTAGTTGTTTTTCCATGTGTTCCTGCAACGCCCAATGCTTTAGATTCCCGTGTAATGATACCCAGCACTTCAGCTCGCTTAAGCATGGTAAATTTGTTGTGTTCGAAATGTAAGCGTTCTCCAAGATTAACGGGGATAGCAGGAGTATATATGACAAGTGTTGCTTCTTTGTTTTTAAATCCTTCTGGGACTGATGGCCCCAAATCGTCAAAATGAATGTCAATTCCTTCCGTGATGAGTGCTTCGGTTAATGGGGAAGGGGTTTTGTCATAACCAGCGACGATCCATCCGCGAGACTTGAAATAACGGGCTAGGGCGGACATGCCTATTCCTCCAATTCCTAAGAAATAGATACGGTCGAATGTGTTGATATTTATATCTGGTCTTTTCAACTATTTGACCAGTTTTTCTAGTTCATCTACGATGTCTTTTGTTGCATTTGGCCTTCCGAAATCAGCTATATTTTTCATGAGTCGATTCTGCAACGGTTCTTTTTGTAAAAGTGTCAGAGCTGTATTAATAAGTTCTTCTTTAGCATCCGCATCTCGAACCAACAGTGCCGCATCCTTTTTTACAAGCGCCATTGCGTTTTTAGTTTGATGATCCTCCGCAACATTTGGAGAAGGCACAAGAATGGTTGGCTTGTGTACCAAACACAATTCGGAAACAGAAATGGCCCCTGCTCGTGAGATTACGACATCTGCAATGGAATAAGCAAGGTCCATGCGCATGATGAACTCTGTCATCTTGATATTGGAAGGAAGTTTATCTTTCATTTCTGATTCCAAGTTGTTAACATATAGTTTACCACACTGCCATAACACCTGCACATCCGAAGGTATTTTTTCGAAGTCTTTCACCATACTGTCGTTCAGCGTGCGCGCACCTAAGCTTCCTCCTATTATTAATATTGTCTTTTTGTTTGGATCCAGGTTGTAAAATTGATAGCCTTCCGCTTCTTTGCCTTTCACATCAACCATATCCTTCCGGGTAGGATTCCCTGTAAAAACAATTTTTTCAGCTGGAAAAAAACGATCCATTCCGTCATAGGCAACGCAGATTTTCTGGACCTTTTTTCCCAATAATTTATTGGTCTTTCCGGCAAATGAATTCTGTTCTTGTACTAAAGAAGGGATTTTCCTCATGGTTGCAGCTTTCAACGTTGGACCGCTGGCATAACCACCAACTCCAACGGCAGCTTGTGGATTGAATTCTTTTAATATGCTCTTTGCCTTAAGTACACTATTAATGATCTTAAAAGGGAGTATGAAGTTGGATAGGGTTAGTTTTCGTTGAAAACCAACAATTTTTAATCCCTTAATCTCGTAACCCGCAGCTGGGACTTTTTCCATTTCCATTTTTCCTTCGGCTCCAACAAAAAGGATTTTTGCTTCAGGATTTCTGCGCTTAATTTCATCTGCTATGGCGATTGCCGGAAAGATATGTCCTCCAGTTCCACCACCTGATATTATCACTCTCTCTAAACTCATTTTACACGTTTTCCAGTATTAATTCGTCTTCGTTTCCTTTTACTTTCTTGGGCTTTTCGTCTTTGTTGGCGAACTGTTCTTGTTTACTTGCTATGGATTGTACAACACCGATTCCAAAGCACGTCATAATCAAAGCTGACCCACCCATAGCTAAAAGTGGCATGTTCTGACCGGTCACTGGGAAAATTCCAGTGCACACCAGCATGTTCACTGCTGCTTGACTAATAAACAACACACCAATACCAATACACACATAGGTGTCGAAATTGTTTTTTGCATTCAGCCCTATTCGCATGATACGATAGAGTAAGATCAGATAGAGCATGACAAGAAGTATGGAGGCCAGAAGGCCAAACTCTTCTACGAAGGATGCGTAGTAGAAATCGGCGTATGCCTCAGGGATAAAAGTTTTTAAGTCTCCATCCCCAACACCTTTACCTAATATTGATCCAGAATAAATGGCTAATTCAGCATTCATCGACTGCGAATTGGCGATAACATTTTCGTCGTCGTTCACACGATTAATAATTCTGTTTTCCCATGTTTCATACCTTGGAAATAGGTTTAAATCGGGAGCGGCCTTGTGTATCAATATAATAAACAACAAAAGACCAACACCGCCTCCAATTAAGGCAAATATCCTACTGAATGGATATTGTCCAAGGAACATGATGGTTAAACAGATAGCAAACAAAATAGCGGCAGTTGAAAAGTTATCTTTCACAATCAAGCCACATATAATAACGACAGGTAAAATAATCGGCCAAAAGCCTTCTTTCCAGTCTTTAAATTTGCTTTTTTTCTTTACAAGTAAACGCGATAAATAAATGATGATCGCCAGTTTTGCAAAATCCGAAGATTGGAAGGTTAGACCAACAAATGGAATCTTTATCCATCTACTTGCATTGTTGGTTTCAATACCAAAAAAGAAGGTAAAAACCAGTAATCCAATTGCGAGATAGAACCCAAACTTCGAAAGATTGGAGATGTACTTGGGGTCGCGAAGATGCACCCAATACATTGCTCCTAGCGAAATAGCTACGTATATAAGGTGTTTGAATAAATATTTAAAGGGTGTTCCTCCCTCGACCTTCACGAGGATGGGTACGAAACTGTAAACTGTTACCAATGAGAAAGCAAGTAATAACAATGTTATTACCCAAATTACAGGGTCACCTTTTAGATATTTTAGAACCTTATCCATTTTCTATTTTTCAATAAAAGCTTTGAATTCTTCAACATGGTCTATTCCATTTTCTCCTTCTGAAGTGAAAAATAGAACGCGCTTTTTCTCTTGCAAGGATCCAATGATCTTCCAAACACTCTCCAGATCTCCCGTTCCGACAATGTTTTTGATGTTGACTAAAGCTTCATCTTCGAACTTGATGTTTCCTTGGTCATAAACGATGACCGTTTCAAGTCCTTCGAGTACTTCTGGGTAATACTTCAATGCGCATCGCATTTGGTCGTGTGTTCCAATCCAAATTACACTAAAAGGGAAGGAAGTGAGGACTTTAGCAAGCACGTCAAATTTTGGAGAAATCCAGGAAAAAGTATCCATCCATAGAAATTTACCATGCGCTTGCATGACTTCTCTAGAACGGATGTCTTTAAGTCCTTCGTTTCTAAGTTCGACGAGAGAAGTTGGCTTTGTAGTGGTTAGCTTTTTTCTCATCTTACAGTGATCTTACGGCTTTTTTGAATTCATTTCCTCTCTCCTCATAGTTTTCGAATAAATCGAAACTTGCGCATGCAGGTGATAGCAAGACAGTATTGTCTTTTTTAGCTAATCGGTAACCATAAGCGACAGCTTCTAAAGCTGTTGAAGCTTCATAGATATCTGTTATGATACCACCAAATGCTTCTTTAATTTTCGCGTTGTCTGTACCGAGGCAAATAATTGCCATTACCTTTTCTTTTACTAATTCAGTTAAGTCGCTGTAATCATTTCCTTTGTCTACACCACCAACAATCCATACGGTTGGTTGCTCCATGCTTTCTAATGCAAACCAAGTTGAGTTTACATTTGTTGCTTTGGAATCGTTGATAAATTCGATTCCGTGTACTTTGGCAACGAATTCTAATCGGTGTTCAACGTTAACGAAGTCTGATAGAGAATCTCTAACTCCTTCTTTTCTGATTTCTAAAATTCTCGATGCGATACCTGACGCAAGCGAGTTTTGTGCATTGTGCTTTCCTTTCAATGCTAGCTCGTGAATTGACATAGTTAATTGGTCGTTTGTGTTTATTGTTATTTGTTGTTTATTGCTATCTAAGAAGCCTCCGAATTCTAGCTCAGTTGTGAGGGAGAATGGAGCTTGTTTTGCCTTAATGGTTCTTTTTTTAATTTCTGCTTGTATAATTGGGTCATCGTAATTGTAGATGAACCAATCGTTCTCAGTTTGGTTTTGAATGATGCGAAACTTGGAATCTGTATAGTTCTGCATGTTATAATCGTAGCGGTCTAAATGGTCAGGTGTAATGTTCATTAACATGGCGATGTTGGCTTTGAAATCAAACATGCCGTCCAATTGAAATGAACTCAATTCTAATACGTACCAGTCGAAGTTTTCCTCTGCAACCTGGCGCGCAAAACTCTCACCGATGTTACCCGCCAAGCCAACGTTCATCCCGCCTTTTTTAAGGATGTGATAAGTAAGGGATGCTGTGGTAGTTTTGCCATTACTTCCTGTGATAGCAATTGTTTTTGCACTGTTGTAATAACCAGCAAATTCAATCTCAGATATAACCTTGATTCCTTTTTCTTTGGCTTTCACAATTAATTCTGCTGTATCAGGAATCCCTGGTGATTTCACAATTAGGTCAGCATTTAAGATTTGCGCTTCAGTATGTTTACCTTCTTCCCATTCAAGGTTGAGTTTATTGATTTGTGATTTGAAACGATCTGCAATTTTACCGTAGTCCGACATGAATACTGTCCAGCCTTCTTTGATGGCTAGAATAGCAGCACCAACACCGGATTCACCAGCGCCGAGAATGACGATATTTTTGCGTTCGCTTTGCACTTATCTAACCTTGAGTGTTACGATTGTGATTACAGCTAAAAGAATGGCAACGATCCAGAATCGCGCTACAATTTTAGCTTCATGAAGTCCTTTCTTTTGATAATGATGATGCAGTGGGGCCATGAGGAATATCCTTCGTCCTTCACCGTATTTTTTCTTGGTGTATTTAAACCATCCAACCTGCATGATTACGGAGAAATTCTCTATTAAGAATACGCCACATAGAACTGGTATAAGGAGTTCTTTTCTAATTGAAATGGCAAAAACTGCGATAATTCCACCTAGAGCTAAACTTCCTGTATCTCCCATGAATACTTGGGCAGGGAAGGAGTTGTACCATAAGAAACCAATGCATGCTCCAATAAATGCGGAGATAAAAATCACGAGCTCCTCCGCAAAGGGGATATACATGACATCGAGGTAATCGGCGAAACGAACGTTGGTACTTACATAAGCTAAAATAGCAAGTGCAATACCTGCGATGGCGGATGTTCCGGTTGCAAGTCCATCGAGTCCATCTGTCATGTTGGCTCCATTCGAAACGGCGATAACGATGAAAATCACAATAGGTATGAACAATATCCATCCATACTTTTTAGCACCATCACCAATCAACCAATTGTAATTGAATTCATTATTTGAAATGAATGGAATGGTAGTAGTCATGTCTTGGGTTACAATCCATTTGTTATCACTCGCATCTTCTTCAATGTGTTGCTTCGTTACGAATGATTCACCTTGCTGCAATTGGTAATCAGCTGGAACACTTTTATGGACTTGAACATCTGGATGGAAGTAGAGAATGGTACCAACAATAATTCCAACACCAATTTGTCCAACAACTTTAAAACGACCAGCAAGTCCTTCTTTGTTCTTTTTGAATACTTTGATATAATCGTCCAAGAATCCAATCGCGCCAAGCCAAACTGTAGCGATCAGCATGGTGATCACATAGATGTTATGCAGTTTAGCGAAGAGTAAAGTTGGAATTAGGATGGCTCCGAGAATGATTAATCCGCCCATCGTTGGGGTTCCTGATTTTGCCAATTGTCCCTCTAAACCTAAGTCACGAACTGTTTCACCAATTTGTTGTTTCTGCAAAAGTCCAATGATCTTTTTACCAAACAGCATGGATACGATCAGGGAGGTGATTAAGGCCATTGCAGCTCTGAATGAGATGTAATCGAACAACCCAGCTCCTGGGATGTTCATTTCGTCGAGGTATTGAAATAGATAGTACAGCATTATTTATTCAGTTTTTCAAATAGTTCAATTATGGTTGCCATGTCATCGAAATCTTGGCGTACGCCATTGATTTCTTGGTACTTTTCGTGTCCTTTCCCTGCAATAAGTATGATGTCATTTGGTTCAGCCATACTTGCTGCGGTTTTTATTGCTTGCGCACGATCAACGATGGAGAGTGTTTTCTTAAAATTGGCACCATCGACCCCTTCCATCATGTCGTCAATAATGGTATTTGGATCTTCGGTTCGAGGATTGTCAGAAGTCAGAATAACCTTGTCAGACAGCGTGCATGCAATCTCCGCCATGATTGGTCGTTTCCCTTTATCTCGATCTCCACCGCATCCAACTACAGTAAATACCGTTTCATTTTTCGTGCGGATATTTTCGATTGTTTTTAATACATTTTCTAATGCATCCGGAGTGTGTGCGTAATCTACAATTGCTGTCACGCCATTATTGCTCCTTACATATTGGAATCTACCGTCTACGGATTCGAGCTGACTTAACGTGGTTAATACATCTACAGGGTCTTCTCCCAGTTCTTGAGAAACAGCAAAAACTGCTAATAAATTGGAAGCATTAAAGTCTCCAATCAGTTTGGACCACAACTCTGTACCTCCCATGTTGATTACCAATCCAGAAAATTGATTTTCAAGAACTTTAGCTTTGTAATCAGCCAGATTTTTCAATGCGTATGAGCGCTTTTTCGCTGCTGTGTTTTGAAGCATTACTGCTCCATTTTTGTCATCCAAATTGGTTATTGCGAAAGCGTCTTTTGGCAGTTGATCAAAGAAGCGCTTCTTCACTTTAATGTACTCCTGGAATGTCTTGTGGTAGTCTAAATGATCTCGTGTAATATTCGTAAACACACCTCCTCTGTAGAATAATCCATCAATTCTATGTTGATCGATTGCATGAGAACTCACTTCCATGAAGCAATGAGAAACACCTTCTTCTACCATTTCACGCAATAACTTATTCAAGGTGATTGGATCTGGAGTAGTATGTGTTGATGGTATTTCTCTTTCGCAGATGCGGTTAACAACAGTTGAAATCAATCCACATTGGTAACCCATTTCTGAGTAGAGGTTAAACAATAGTGTGGTTATTGTCGTTTTACCATTCGTTCCTGTCACTCCAATTAACTTCAATTCTTTAGATGGTTCACCGTAGAAGTTGTTCGCGGCAATAGCTAACGCTTTGGATGTGTTTTCAACGACAATTAAGTGCGTGTTTTCTGGAACTTCAATTTCTTTTTCGGCAATTATAATGGTGCAACCCTGCTCAATCGCTTGAGAGATGTAATCATGACCGTCAGAAATGGCACCTTTAATGGCGAAAAACACATAGCCTTCTTTCGCAACGCGAGAATCAAATGTTAAAGCATCCAATTCAACACCTGTAAATCCTTTTACAGCTGTTAAGTTTACTCCGTACAATATGTCTTTTAACCTATGTTTCATTTCAATTCTACGCTTATTACTTTTCCACTTACTGTCGGTTCACCGGGATTCATGGATTGTTTCACAACTTTTCCGTAGCCTTTCACTTTGGCCACCATACCTGTTCGCTCAATGAGGTAAACCGCATCTTTGGCTGTCATGCCCATTACATTCGGAACTGTTCTGGCTCCGATATATCGTCTCGTTAATTCGATTGTTTTTCCTTGGTGAATTGTATTGACCCAGCTTGCATCTGAAGGCTTATAATTAATTCCGAATGCGTCGTAAACTTTTTCTAAATCGTATCGATACCCATCTGCACTAATAGGTGCTGTGCTGCTTCTTGCTGTTTCGGTATTAACGGGCTTATGGTATTGTAAACTTGAAGCGTAAACTTTATTTGCGATGGCTGTAAATACTGTCCCGGAAACAACTGCCCCATATATATTTTTTGTAGGTGCGGAGATAACTACGATACATGAATAGATGGGGTCGTCTGCTGGGAAGTAACCAGCGAATGAAGCTTGGTATTTTGCGTCACTAGACATCGTGTTTTGGTTGTCCAGTATTCTAGAAGTTCCCGTTTTACCAGCGATATCAAAATAAGCAGATTGTAAGGCTTGCCCAGTTCCTCTTTTAACAACACCTTTTAGACAAGTCTGTACGTCTGCTAAAGTTTTATCTGAGCAAATGTGGTCGATCATAACTTTAGGAGCAAATGTTTCCACTACCTCATTCCCACGCATGATTTCCTTGACAAATTGTGGTTGAACCATTGTTCCCTTGTTGGCAACGGCGTTATAAAAAGTTAGCGTCTGTAGCGGTGTTTGTTGAACTTCGTATCCAATTGCCATCCATGGAAGTGATAATCCAGACCATTGTGGCATTCCTGGTTCGTAGAGTGTTGGCTTCGGTTCGCCTTTAATTTTGATACCTAAAGAATCGCCAAGGCCAAAACTTTTAAGTCGATCAACAAATGCCTGCGGATTGTCTTTATAAGCATCATTGATTATCTCCGAAAAGACATTGGATGATTTTTCAAATGCTTGTTGAATGGTTATCATACCGTAACCTCCACGATGCGAATCTTCTTGTTTACTATTATAGAATTTATAGACTCCTTTGGCATTTACGATGTCGTTAATCGTGACTTTATCATCTTCCAAAGCAGCCATTAAGGATGCTAATTTGAAGGTGGAACCAGGAACCTCTTTTACTCCAATTGCTTTATTGTATGATTCGTAATAGTTGCCATCTGTTCCTTTTCGAAGGTTGACGATAGCTTTGACATAACCTGTTTTCACGTCCATCACAATAACACATCCCGTTTCTGCTTGTTGGGAAACGAGCTGCTTCATCAATTCAGAATGTGCTACTTCTTGAACCTCTTTATCGATGGTGGTAACAACATTAGCTCCTTCAATTGGGTCTTTAATTACGGGTCCAATTTTCTTCCATCCAGTTGATATTTTTTGCTCAATTTCTTCCCCTGGCTCACCGATGAGGTAATTGTTGAATGCGCCTTCAAGTCCGACCATGCTCGTGTCGTTTCCGTCAATTCTGACATAGCCTAACGTACGCTGCATAAGCGACCCAAGTGGTCTTTTCCTGATAATGATTTCTTCGTTATCAATGATTCCTCCTTTCAAACGTCCTTTCTCAAAAATTGGTAGTTCGCGCAGTTCTTTACGCTGCTGATTGGTTACTTTACGGGCAATAAGAACATATCTAGACCCTCTAGTTTTTCCTTTGCGAATGCGATCCTCAAACTGACGTGTACTTGTTGATGGGAACATCTTGTGAAGTCCTTCGCACAGTTCGTGAACGTTCTCATTAAATAGCTCATCGCTTGGGACTTGCGGATCCATATGAATATCGTAGAACGACACAGAAGTCACAAGGGGCGTGTAATTAATATCTAGGATTTGACCTCTGCGCGGAGTTCGCTTTACAACTCGCGTAGGCATTTTTTCATTCCCATCAGTAGAAGTCAAAAAGTAAGGTTTACCACCTTCAAACTGAATGGTTATAGTCTTGATCAAAACGACAAGCATAATGATAACGAACCCGAAATAAATCAGGTAAGCTCTCCAGAATATGTCTTTTTTCTCACTCACTATCTTCTTCCTTTTTGATGCGAATTACCTTCGTAGGGTTTGTTGTTTCTTTAAGTCCTGTATTCTCTAATTGGTCAATTAGTTTAGACCTTTGTGTGTCTTCTTCTAGGCGTGCTTTTGCTTCGAAATACTCACCAGTTAGCTCGTCTAATTCCTTTTGTTTTTTATTGACATTCGTTGACAATTGCTTTCCGTAGTAGCCTTTTCCGACAACTAGAATTAGAAGTAAGATGAGGAAGAAGATGAAGGATAAATTCCCTACGAAAAACTCTTTCGTCAGAAAGTCCCCATTCAAGATTTGCACGAACGCACTTGGACCTTTTGATTTCTTCTTTTTTGAAGAAGTCGTCTTCGTCTTCTTAGCTTTCTTTGCTTCAGATTTCTTTTCCTTTTCAGCCTTCTTTTGTTCTTGTTGATCCAGCTGAGCTCTGTCTAAAAATTCATTATCCATTTTTCTCTGCTATTCTCAACTTGGCACTACGTGCTCGGCTGTTCAGTTCTATTTCTTTCTCGCTTGCAACGACTGGTTTTCTTGTTATTTCTGTGTATGGTTTGATTATGTTTCCATAAAAATCCTTTGTGATAGCTCCTGATATAGAGCCTCGTTTCATATAGTTCTTGATAATTCTATCTTCCAGTGAATGGTATGACATTACTACAAGTCTACCACCTGGCGCAAGCACTTCTTCGCAGTCCTTAATGAATGTTTCAAGAACATCCATTTCATCGTTAACTTCTATTCGAATAGCTTGAAATACTTGAGCGAGATATTTATTCTCCTTGTATTTTGGCGCACATTTTTCTGCAATCTCTCTAAATTGCTCAGTCGTTTTAATTTGCTTAGAATCTCTCCCAACAACAATTGCATTTACTAGCTTTCTTGCATTGGGAATTTCTCCATAAGATCTAAAAACGCGAATGAGTTCTTCCTCGGTGTATTTGTTGACGACTTCTCTTGCGCTTTTCTCACTTTGTTGGTTCATACGCATGTCGAGGGCGGCATTTCCTCGAATGGAAAAGCCACGAGTTTCTTCGTCGAATTGGTGAGAAGAAACTCCAAGGTCAGCGAGAATACCATCTACGTGATTGATACCTAGAAGTCGCAGTTGATTTTTGAGGTACGCAAAGTTTCCAGCAACAAACTCAAAATTGTCAGCTTCCCAGGCGTTTTGCTTAGCATCTGGATCTTGGTCGAACACGATGAGTCTTCCTTCGGAGCTTAGCTTTTCAAATATTCGTTTTGAATGACCGCCACCACCAAAAGTTACGTCAACGTAAATTCCGTTAGGTTTGATTTGAAGAGCTTCAATACACTCCTCAAGCATTACAGGTATATGATAAGCGTTGTTATTCTTCATGTTCCAAGTCACCCATTACTTCATCTGCTAAATCAGCAAAATCCGTCATGGAAGCTTCGATCATTTCGAAGTACTTCGACTTGTCCCATATCTCGATTCTATCATTGTAGGCGATAAGCATAACTTCTTGCTTAATGCCAACTCTATCCATATGCGCTGTAGGAACTAGCACACGGCCAGCCTTATCTAAGCTTACAAGCTTAGCGCCTTGATGGAAGAGACGATAAAACATTCGATTCTTAGGTTTGAAGAGGTTCATCTTAGAGAGTTTCTCGCTTACTTTTTCCCATTCAAATAGTGGGAATAAAGTCAAGCAATCTTCAAATCCTTTGTTCAACATGAAATCTCGCTGGGCCGCAGGAGGAAGCTGCTTCCGTAAACCGGAAGGGAAAAGGAAACGCCCTTTAGCGTCTAATTTTACCTCGAATTCTCCTACTAAACCTGCCATGACGATAATTAATGGGATAAAAATACTTGATTCTTACCACTTTTTACCACTCTATTTCACATTGTTAATAAATATGAACGCAAATGTACGATTAATGTTTCAATAAAATGAAACTATTTCTTAAAGCACGAGGGATTTAGAGCGTTTTTAATGAAGTGGTAAAAAGTGGTAGAATGAAATTTAATTGTTGAAAACTATTGTGTTTTCAACAGAAAACGGATTGGTAATTTTGAATGTAATTAGAAGTACATTTGCCATGTGAAAACCGAAACTAGAAATTGGCTCTTACTGATATTGCTCTCTCTTATTTGGGGAAGCTCTTTTATTCTTATGAAAAAAGGGCATGTTTACA
>NODE-554-length-13231-cov-5.07036_pt1 | contig 13231 bp, 11 predicted proteins | sample MGYA00139097_ERZ477577 | MGnify/ENA metagenome assembly ERZ477577 | reverse complement strand
TTGGAGTGTTTGAGAGAATGGTGACACCGTTGCGAAAAAGAAATCGATTGGGAATTTATTCAATACTGCTCTTAATTCCTGCGGCTTTTCTGCCGATTCATTGCCGAATACACTGGGGCCAGTGGATTATCCGGTTGGCATTATAACCGGGAATGATCCCGCCTTTTTTGATACCTGGTTTACCACCTTTATCCCCGGTGTAAATGATGGTAAGATCGCCGTGTCCCAAACCAGGCTTGATGGGATGGCTGATTTTATGGTGGTTTCCGAGTCTCATACCTACATTATGGATGCTGATCGGGTCCAGGATGAAACCGTTTACTTCCTGAAACATGGCAGGTTTTATGATACAAGTGACTGGTCTGAAAAAGATAAAGATCTCAAGATGAAATGAACAAGATGCACAGGGGGTGTCTATGCTAATGGGAAGAAAAGTATACTTGGCCGGCTTATTTATTATCAGCATGTTCTTTGCCGGATGTCAGCCGAAGGTGTATTTGATGCCTTCACCCGCCGGCATCGTACCCGGCGGTGAGTTGTTCAATCTGTCACCGGATAACAAAGACGATAATCTGCTCTATACCCTTTATGCAACCAATCGACAGCCAATCGAATCTTCAAACAGGAGTGACCATTACAGTATTTTTCCTTCTGAGACACTGAGGATGGGTTTTGTGGTTCACCGGGTAGGTGAGGGGAGCATGAGCTGGGACGAGATATACAATGAATCTCTTCAGGCAAAACGGAATAAGGATATCCTTGTTACCCGCGAGTATGCGAGGGAAGTTGTTGATTACAATATTGAGGACGATCTCAAGACAGTATCATCCCAGGCTGATGGTTTCTTTGAGCAGATCGATGAACTCCTTGATGAGAATATCGATAAAGATATCCTTCTTTACGTCCATGGAGCGAACAGTAGCTATTATCGTGCTACAGCTCAGGGGGCTCAGTTTTACCATTTTACCGGGCATAATTCAGTGGTTATCACTTTTTCCTGGCCTTCAGCAGAAAACATCCTGAAATATAAAGTCGATGTTATGCATGCCAAGCAAACGGTTCCCGCTTTTGCCCGACTCATTGAGTTGCTGGCAACGCATACAAAGGCAAAGCATATAAATATCCTTGCCTATAGTGCCGGTGCCCAGGTAACAGCCCCGGGGCTTGTCTACCTGCGGGAGGCATATCCTGATATGACAACGGATGAACTCAAGAAAAAATTCAGGATCGGGGAAGTTTATTTTGCTTCTCCTGACGCAGAGTTCAAGTCATTTGCCCATCGATTTTCGATATTCAAGGATATTGTCGGGCGCACCACCATTAATATGAATTTAGATGACAGGGTTCTGGAGTTTTCTGCCTTTGAGAACGGGTTCTCAAGGCTGGGAAGACCAGATCTAACTGAAGTGAGTCCGGAAGACCTGCAAATTCTTATTGATGCGTCAAATACTCCTCAACTTGATTTACTTGATGTTGCCGGGTCTGCAGCACTCAATATCGGCCATGCTCATGACTCCTGGTATAACCACCCCTGGGTGAGTACTGATGTTCTGATGCTGCTGTTATTCAATGCCGACCCGCTTGAGCGGGGACTGGAACCATACAAATATGAAGATGGTTCTACAGGTTATCGTTTCCCGGAGGACTATGACCGCAGAATAAAAGAACTCATCGCTGGAAACAAAAAAGAGCTGTTAGAGAAGTTACAGGCTGAGGGCAGAGACGAGACGTGAGCAACCAGTCAGGCAAAAAAAAGAAGCTGCTGTTCAGGAACATTGTGATCGGCTTCTGTATTCTCTTTGTTATTGTACTTTCAGCCGCGGGTTTTTTTCTTAAAAGGGGAATCCATCTGAACAGCCTGACATTCGGCGGCATCATTGTCTCTGATTGTGCGCTCGTCTGGGGAAAAAAGCTTGAGCTTCAGATTAGCGAAATTTCCATCAGCAGGATGGAGAGGAAGAGCAGCGCCACCTCGAATACGAATTTTGTCAGAAAATCCATTGATGCCGGCTATTACCTGGCACGATTTTTTTCAAAGTTCAGTATTGGAAGAGTTACAGTCGGGGGCAAGCATTTTGCCGTCGATCTGAACCAGGAAGGGCCCGGGACACATGTGCTTGCTCTTCAGTCTGATGAAATGAAATTCAGGTCACTGCTGAGCTTTAACAGGGATGAGCTGAATGTTGACATCATTGAAGCGGCCAACTCTCGTTACAACTCCGAATTCAAAGGGAAACTGCGGCTCCATGGTCCGGACAACCGGCTGACGGGGGCTCTGTCAGCGCTCATTAACGGGAGTTTTCCCGTCTCTGTGGACCTTGTTGCTGACAGAGAGCAGATTTCTTTTGAAGGCAGGGAAAATGGCGTAATTACTGAGATCCGGCCGCTGGTTGAGCTGTTTGGGTTGAGTCACAATATCCAGCGCTGGATCACTGATTATCTGTCCGGCAGTCGTTATCACCTGAAATCGTTCAAGGGGACCATTCCCTGGGATAACCCGAAAGCAATCCTTGATACGCTTGAAGCAGAGGTGAGGGTAGATGATACCGAGTACACGTTCGCGCCCGGTCTTGAACCGATCAAAGGCAGATATACGGATGTCTATTTCAAGAAAGGTGTTTTGGTTATAAAGCCTCACGATGCGACCTTCTACGGGCAGAGCGGCGGTGACAGCTGGCTTGACATCAACTTCAATGATCTAAAAAACATTCTTCTTACCGCCTATATCAAGACGCGTGCAGTGGCCAATGATGATATCCTGACACTTCTTAATTATTACAAGATACGCCTGCCTTTCAAACAGGTTAAGGGATTGACAACAGCTGATCTAAAGCTGGCAATAACGCTCAATAAGTTAAAGATTGAAGCTCGGGGGATTTTCGAAATAGATGATGGTGTTATCTCCTGGGGTGGCAAGAATTATCGTGCAGAAGATGCCCGCATTGAACTGACAAATTCAGATGTTACCATCGATCAGCTGAAGATCAGTTATGAAGACATACTGACCGCACAGGTATCCGGTTTCGTCCATCCAAAGATAAAGACGGGTGATCTTGATATCACGCTTGAGCAATTGAATCTCAAGCGTGGAACATCTCAGCTGATTATTGATCCTTCCGTACCCGCGCAGATGCAGTATCATTTTGGCCCTGACGGTCACATCCTAACTGCCCAGTCGACATCCTGGCTGCTTGATTCCTGGAAAATGAATTTAGGTGGATTTCGCGCCCCGGTCTTTCCTGCAGATCTGGCCATAGAATTGCCTCCGGTGCAATTGAGTACACCGCCGATGATTTCTTCTGAAATTTCAGGATATTTTTCGGTCAGGAAACATCAGGCAGATATGAAATGTGATCTTCTCCAATACAACCTCAAAGGTCTGGAGCTTAAGAGCCCACCTCTGGCCGTTGCTATTACATACGACCAGGGATTTTTTATAACCACAGAAGAAACCGGCCAGTGGGAATTGAGCAAAATGCCACTCACCCTTTACCCTGCTGAATTCAGCTATCGTGACTCGATTTTTACGATCACCAACAGCAGAATGAGCTATGGTTCTTTTTTTGACAGTTATCTCGACGGTTATTACAACTGGCACGATAAGAAGGGTGCATTCTCTCTTGAGAAAATTGATATAACGAATCAGAATCTTGAAAAAAAATTGGACGTTGGCAAGCGGGCCGATGTCGAAGTAAGTGGGGCTGGAGGCACATTCGTTATAAATCTTCCGATGTTTGATCTGAAAATTAGCACAGATGAGAAAAAGAACTGGTCTGCTGTCATTGGTGATCTTTCCAAGACCTACAGTCGCTCAAAGATACAACAGAAATATAAAATCAGGGAAGGCAGTCTGGTCATCTCTTCCAAAAATGGCAAAAGACCCTACGAGATAACTGCCCACATTATCGCTCCCTATCCTCTATTAGTCGAAGCAGGAGAACCCGTTAACGATATGCGCATTGCCGGTCAGATCACTGATCAGGGCGTTTTTGCAACACTGAATGATGATCTTGAGATTGAGTATACGGACAGAAGTCTCTTCATCACCTCCAGCAGACATGGCTATAACATAAGTGCTATCATTGAACTATTGCGAGAACTTCGGCAATCCTCTCAACAATCTGACGAGGCAACGGAAAAGAGCAAACCGTTTTTACTGAAATTAAACGCACAGAACAGCCTGATATATCTGACCCCAAAGAGCAGCATACTGGCTGATGCAATCGACATGGAGTTTAAGGATGGCAAACTCCAGGCAGAACTTTCTCACGGTCCGGGAAAAATCCTGTTCCAGCTTGAAAACGGTGATTTTCTGCTCAAGGGAAATGATCTCAATGATGCATTTATGAGTGCATTGATTCAGAACGCACGTTTTGAGGGTGGCCGGATGTCCATGTCCTCCGGTGGTTCTTTTGAGGAGTTTTCGGTAATTTTTGATATTAAAGATACGAATTTAGGTAAACTAGCCGCCCTTAACAATGTTATGGCTTTTCTGAACACGGTTCCTGCTCTGGCCACGTTCTCCCTGCCTAAATATGACCAGAAGGGCTTGCCGATAGACTCTGCAGTGGCGGGTATCAAAGTCAAGGATAACGTGGCAACAATTGAATCACTTGAAATACTCTCTCCCGAATTGGAGGGAAAAGGTAGCGGCGTCATTGACTTTAGTACAAGAACTATCGATATGGATATTCTCCTCAAAACACAAGCCGGTAAAAATGTGGGAAAAATACCACTTGCCGGTTATGTCCTGGCCGGAGATAGTGAAGAGGCGTCGTTAAGTATCAAGATTTCGGGTGGTTTTGATGACCCGGAGGTGGAGGATTCTTTCATTGAAGATATCATTGTCTACCCTGCTGAATTGCTTCATCGCACGTTTAAATTACCGTTTCACCTCTTAGAAAAGCTTGGAAAAGGGCCAGATCAGAAAGATGAGATATCAGATAAGACCAGTGAAAGCGCAGAGGATAAAGAAAACAATTAAGCACAATGGCAGGTGATGTATGGCTGAGAAATTCAGATATCTAAAAATTATATTTAAAATTGTTGTCTTCCTGAATCTCGTCATCTGCTGGTTATGGGCTGGTACGGCAATTTATCTGGCTGGACCGGGACCTCACTGGCTGCAGACAGTGCTCACTGCACTTTTTACTCTTTTCCTGCCGGCTGCGTTTATGTTCAGTCGGTCGTTTAGCAAGGGGATTACTCTCTGTCTGGCATTGTTTGCCCTTGTGCTTGTCTGGTGGCAAACCTTGACAGCGACCAATGATAAAGACTGGGCTGTGGATGTCGCCCAGATATCTCACGGTGAGATTGTTGGCGATACCCTTGTTATGAAAAACGTCAGAAACTTTGATTATGAAAGTGAGCAAACCTTTCAGCAGCGATGGGAAACCAGAGAATATGATCTCAAAAAACTCGAGGGACTTGATATTTTCCTCTCCTACTGGGCTTCTGACAATATTGCCCACACGATTCTCAGCTGGGATTTCGGTACTGATGGACACCTGGCGATATCGATTGAAACAAGAAAGGATAAAACGCAGCAGTTTTCTGCATTAAAAGGATTTTTCAAACAGTTTGAAATCGCCTATATTGCCGCAGATGAAGAAGATATAATCAGGCTGAGAACGAACTATCGAAAAGAACGGGTCTACATCTATCGTCTGCTGGTGGAAGAGGAGCAGATGGCCGCTCTGTTGAAAAGTTACCTCAAAAAAATGAACAGCCTCGTCGATAAACCTGAGTTTTATGATGCACTCACGCACAATTGTACAACCACGATTCAGTTGCATGCCAATGCAATAAATCCTGGTGAACGACCGCCGCTTGACTGGCGGCTCATTGCCAGTGGCCATGTCGATGCAATGCTTTATGATATGGGGGAAATCTCAACAGCCCTACCCTTTCCGGAACTTCGTAAAAGTAGTCGGGTCGATTTACAGATGCAGAAGGAAGGTAAACAAGATTTCTCCAGGGTTATGCGTGACTATGTCAAAACTAGTCAAAAAATGAATTGAAATAACAAAGTCTTTGGTTTTAGGTTGTCATGATCTTTAATAATGGATGACTGTCTGCAGCCTCAGGAATTACTATTGATAAAGGAGACAAAATGAGAATTCTAGTAAGCGTAATCGCCCTTTTCCTGTTGCTGGCAGGTTGTGCGAAACCACCGCGACCGCAGATTCCTGCCTACCAGTTTGAGCCCCCGACCAGGCAGTTGAACTATCTTACCGATGTGGAACCGATTCTTGTTAAGCGGTGTGTCGTCTGTCACTCCTGCTACAACTCTCCCTGTCAGCTGAAACTGAGCTCCTGGGATGGTCTGGACAGGGGTGCCAGTAAAGAGAAAATTTATAACGCCGGTCGCTTGAAGACCATGGACCCGAGCCGTCTGCTCATCGACGCGCACTCAGCGGCTGAATGGCGGGAGAAAGGTTTCTTCAGTGTCAAACAGGAAGGCTCACAGGAATATACCGACTCGCTCCTGTTTATGCTTCTGGACCACAAACGTCTGTCACCGGATGTTTATGGTGATTATTACCCGGAGGCAGGTGATCTGACCTGTGCCCAATCTACCAGTGAGCTCCAGAAGTATCTGAAAAAGCACCCGAATCGCGGTATGCCTTTTGGCTTTCCACCGCTTACAAAAGGTGAGTTCAACACCGTTGCCGGATGGCTCAGCCAGGGCGCACACGGCCCGACGCCCCAGCAGCAGGAAGCACTCGAAGCAATACCTGACCAGGATCAGATGATGGTCAAAAAGTGGGAGACGTTGCTGAATAATGACGACCCTAAATATCAGATGACTGCCCGCTACCTCTATGAACACCTGTTTCTCGCTCATATAACCTTTGAAACGGGGACGAATGAATTCTATGAAGTTGTCCGCTCCAGGACAAGGCCGGGAAGCGATATAGACATCATTGCCACGGTCAGGCCGTATGACGATCCTGAAAGCGGAGAATTTTACTATCGTTTCAGGAAAATTTACTCAACGATCGTCTATAAGACACACATGGTCTTTCCGATGGGCGAAGATCAGTATAAACGGACCCATGAACTGTTTCTCAATCCTGTCTGGACGAAGACACCTCACCTGATCGGATATGACAGTAAAATGAGTGCAAACCCCTTTGAGACCTTTGAGCAGATACCGGCACGCTCACGTTACCAGTGGCTCCTTGATAACGCTCGGTACATAATCATGACGTTTATAAGGGGGCCCGTATGCAAAGGGCAAGTGGCACTGAACGTCATCGATGATCACTTCTGGCTGATGTTCATCGATCCTGATCACGACCTGGCAGTGAATTTCCCCGGTTTTTTGAAGCTTAACAATGAGATTCTCAGACTGCCTGGGGAAAACGGCAGTGATTATACGTTATATGACTCTCTGATTAAAAACAAACATTATGCCTGGGCTATTGATTTCTATAAGGCGCGCCAGCAGTTTTACAGTGCCATTTTCCCCGATGGTCTTGATACCTCTATAATCTGGAAGGGAAACCGGCCGGAAGATGATCCTGTTTTGACGGTTTTCCGGCATTTTGACAGCGCTTCCGTTCACCGCGGGGTACTTGGGGGATTGCCCAAGACCATGTGGGTCGTAGACTTTCCACTGCTTGAGCGTATCTATTATGCTCTTGTCGCCGGCTTTGATATCTATGGTACGGCAGGACATCAGCTGGCGACCCGGCTCTATATGGATGCGCTGCGAGTTGAAGGAGAAAGTTATTTTCTGGATTTCATGCCCGAGGAAAAGCGCAAGGAGATGATGCTGTCCTGGTATCTGGATATTGACCCCAGTAAACTTGATTATGCACCAGCCAAGATTCCTGCCGGTAAGAAATTTACGACCGCGGAGCCAAAAAGAGAGTTGATCGAGGATGTGGTGAACAACCAGATTGTGGTTGAAGGGATCGGTTTTGACCAGAATTACTTACCCGCTGGAGTCCCATATCCGAAAGTTCCCCAAAAATATGAGACGGTCGATGATATAATCCAGGGTTTTACTGCAGTTTCAGCGCCAGGGATATCGTTTTTCCGCCATGTCGGGTCTCACAATGCCAATCTCGCCTGGGTACGAATCACCAATATTCCGGAGCAAGAGGATAAGGTTATTTCGGTGGTCGTGGATCGCTGGCACAATAACGTCCGAGTCCTGTTCACCGAAGGTGTTAACCTTGATCCAAGCAAGGATCGGGCAGATTTCCTCGAAGGGCTTATCGGTTCCTATCCCAACTACTTTTTTATAGTTGAAGCAGCAGACCTGCCGGATTTTTTCGATATTCTCGATAACTATACCGATAGTGTAGAGGATCTGGTACGGCTTGACAAATATGGCGTCAATCGGTCTGAAGATAATTTCTGGGAAGTCTATGACTGGTTTCAGGAGGCTTTTAATAAGCATCAGGGAAAGGAACAGGGAATTGCTGATCTGAACAGGTATTATCACCGCGCTGTGGATAAGCTACAGAACTAGGCTGGAGGCCTGGAGAGTCATCCCTGAAAGCTAAATTTCTCACCAATCTTTGATTAACAGAAGTGGTCTAAACATTCTCAGGTAGGCTGGGGCCTTGATTTGCACAGGTGTTAAATCAAGGCCCGCCTTCTACGACTTATCCCATTGCACCATCATTTCCAACGTGATCGCCGGATACACCATGACCTACTGCGCCTGAAACTGTAGAAATCATGATTTTCTTATAATAATTTGACAAGATACGGTAGAGCTTCATCACACCAGTCATAATAATTTGCCTGTCTGAGTAAACGTGAGACTATTCATCGAATCCTCCACCACCCTGCGAGTGAGAAACCGAGAGGTAAGGTGAGGCCTTTCATTCGCTGCAATTCTAGTAGTTTTTACTCTTAATCTACTGTTGGTATTTTCCTCTTGTCGTCAGGTGTACCTGTCGTAAATTGATTCATAAAGTAGAAAGAAATGGATATTGTAACCAGTATAGAGGGCATTTATGGAGTTCATTGAATCAACTTCACGGCTGTGTGTACTTTTCACCGTCATGTGGCAGAGAGATGGAGTGATACATAGGGAAAAATTTTATGGGGACAAAGTCAATATGTGGCGAGATCTCCTGCCAGGCATGTTGAAAACTGATCTTTTGGGCAAACAGGTAGGGGAGCGTGTGCAGGTTCATGTAAAAAGTGATGAGTTTTTTCAACCCTATCAAGAAAATCTGAGAAGGACAGTCACCCCTGCGCAATTTTTGCCACTTTTGGCGTCCAATGGCGATTCAGTGGTGGAGCCTGTGTTGGGGCGCTATTATCCTCAGTCCTTTCTTACAGGAGTACCAGGGGTTTTCCGTGTATCCAAAGCACCTTGCAGGTACCTTGCCAAGTCCGGGCAAAATATGGTTTTTGACCTCAACCATCCACTAGCAGACAATGACCTGACGGTTTCAGCCAAAGTTCTATCCATCAGCAATGGAATAGATGAACGTGGCGGCCGGTGCGAAGACTGGCTGGAGGCTATTTGTGCTGATGGACCTGGGATGCAGAGCCCTCTGCCTGGTGCTGGTTCATTGTATTTCGAGCCGCGATCACTGAGCCGTATTGATGAGCGGGATGATGGGTTGTTTTACGGATCGACGAGGCTTGTTCAGCATCTGGACAGCACAGCACGAGAGCAGATCTCATCTGGATATCGGCGCATTCTTCCTGCTGATGGTGCGATTCTAGATTGTATGGCAAGCTGGGATTCACACTTGGACAATGATTTCAGTGCTTCAACGCTCACGGCATTGGGCATGAACAGGCAGGAACTGGAACATAATGGCAAGGCAGATACGATTGTTGTTCACGATTTAAATAAATCTCCACAACTGCCCTTTGCAGATGAGAGTTTTGATGGTGTCGTCTGCACGGCTTCCATTGAATACCTCAAGGACCCGCTGACTGTCTGCAGAGAACTGGCTCGGGTTTTGAGGAGATCTGGCAGGGTGGCCATTACATTTTCCAACCGCTGGTTTCCCACTAAGGCAGTATCCATATGGTCCGAGCTGCATGAGTTTGAACGGTTGGGTATGGTTCTACAAATGATTCAATCAACAGGGGAATTTGAAGGGCTGGAAACGCTCTCAATTCGAAATTTTCCACGCCCTGAAAACGACACCTATTCACATCTCCCTCACGCTGACCCTGTATATATGGTGACTGCTCGAAAAGGAAAAATGGAGTCAGGGTAGAATAGCTTTAGTTTCAGTATATTATACGTGCTTGGCCACAAGTTAATTGCTTAACAATGTCAGGGGTACGGGTCAGGATAAACATAAGAGACGAACCCGTTGTAAATTTCGTCAGAGGGTTTTTACATGGCCACGTTATCTCCTGGGTGCTTGATCTGACAGGTGGCCTCGCAGTATCAGTTGAACTTCTGAAGAATCTTGAAGATAATCCATGCTGCGTTCTACTCCAGCGGAAGGTGCTCAGGAAAAAGCAAATGGTTCACAACAAAGAAACGATTTAATATGGCTAAGAACCTTCTCGATGCATAAAGTGGATGATATCGGGTTTTTGCATAACAAATTTTATCAGGAAAGTTCAGTGTTTATTTATAATGTTAGGTGCTTAACCGCAGTAACCCCTCGTGGTAAAATTGGGAGATTATACAATGTCTAAGTACAAGCTTACTTATTTCGATATCGACGGTGGACGTGCTGAGCCAATCCGCATTGCTTTTCACACGGCGGGAATAGATTTTGAGGACAACCGTATATCGTTTGCCGAATTTGGCGAGATGCGGTCGGGCACGCGCTTCAATTCAGTACCTGTGCTTGAAATTGATGGTGCTCAGATATCTCAATCAAACGCACTGAGCCGCTACGTTGGAAAGATGGCAGGGCTCTATCCTGCTGACGATCTGCAAGCGCTTTACTGTGACGAAGTATTGGGAGCCCTCGAGGATCTCAGTCATTACATCGTTCGAACCTTTGGACTGCAGGAAGAGGAACTTAAACTGGCCCGCGAAAAGCTTGTAGATGGTTGGTTGTCCATCTTTCTGCGGGGGCTTGATCAGCTCTTGATTCGCGGCGGTGGGGAATATTTTGCTGACAATGGGTTGACGGTCGCAGACCTCAGGGCCTTTGTTCAGATGCGCTCGCTGAGCGCGGGAATTCTTGATTACGTCCCGACAGATATTGTTCAGCGAGTGGCACCTGGCCTTTTAGAACACCAGGAGCGCATCGCCGCTGATTCACGTGTGGCCGCATACTATGCAACTCGCAAGTAATACATCGCCTTCCAGCACACATTATCGGACCAGCCTTCGGCTGGTTGTTATTGTGGAAACTGATATTGTCGGGAGGTTTGAATATTCTAGCTGAGGCTTCTACGGTTTCTTTAAACGAGTGTCCAGGACTGGGCATTCGTTTAAATTCAGCAACCGAAAAAAACCTATCAGGAACTCAACCTGCCGCGTCTGATTCCGAACTATCTGTCCAAGATCATCGTCTTTTTTTTGATAATCTCCTGATCATCTCGATCTCGTCTTCGGGGATGTGAAGCTGTCGTAAAAACAACATATGCAGATCTGGCGCAGTTCGTTCAAATTGGCGATGCCATTTTCGCATGTCTCTTTCAGAAAAACCAGATGCGTCCAGCAGTGAAACCCAGAGTTCCTTGTTCATCACCGTTGATTCTCTAATCAATGCACTATTCTGTAGCAGGCCGGCAATGATTTTCTGCTGCTGATGCAGCTCAGCAATCTCTTTGTTCAATTCCTTGAAACGTTTATGCAGAATAGCTGTGAAGCTGCTTTCTGGTGAGTCGAGAATTTGCTTGATTTCTCTGAGGGGAATACCGGCTTTCCGATACCTGCAGATTAGGGTGAGCCGCCTTTGCTCCTCATCGCTGTAAGTGCGGTATTCTCCTTGCACATGCATTGCAGGAGATAAGAGGCCGATTTTATCATAATAGAGCAATGTTGATCGAGACAATCCGAATTTTTTAGCAAGCTTACCGACGGTGAGTTTCATTTGCTTTTCCTTTTGATCTGCTGCCATAAACGTTGCTTAAATCAACATTGAGCGCAGTGCCATGTTGGAGATAATGTTCGAGCATCTTGTTCAGAGGTTTCATTATTGCGCTGAATTTTACTTCTGAATATGCTTCCAGTAATGGAGTACCGTGATCATTCAGACTTGATATTTCCTGCCGCCAGGTAATGATAGATCCATTGCCTTGTGGCTGCAGTTCGACTTCATAACGAGTGGAGCGTACAGGGCCAATGCGAACAAAGGTGATTTTGCTATCTGGTTCATATTGACTGACGACCCACACCTCTTTACCGTATTCCTCATCGAATTTAGTTGTGAACACACAACCAAGTTCTGCGCCTCCAGACTCAGAGTATATTATTTCACACTGCCATTGTGGAATCCATTCATATTCTCGCAGCGGACACAGCAGTGGAAAAACCTGCTTGGGCGGTGCACTGAGTTTCGTCTGAAATACTCTGTTGATCCTTTTGCCTGTCATTTGTATTCCCTCCTATCTTTGGGGTTGGAGTAATGGTTTGTTATAGACGATAAAGGGTGAAGCTATAGACAGGTCAAGGCTTGTAATTTTTTTTTGAGAAAGTGATCTTTTTTCGATGTACAACATTGACGTTTGTGAGCACTCCTCGTCGGAGTAGAAGGATTCACAGATCATCTTCGCTTTGGTAATATCAAATACAATGATCAGTTACTGAGATTACGTTATACCAGGAAGAACCTTAACCTGATTAATCTTGATCCTCGCGAGAGCGTGTTAAAAAAAAATATATATTGTGGACGAATACAATGTTAGCTTACTATTTTGTTTGTCAATTTGGAAAAGTCTCGATTTATATTTGGTCACATCAAAACGGGATGGTCACATAATTGTAAACAATGTCCTGAACTGAACATATGATATGAGCGAACCGATAACATTCTTTTCTGAATCATTCCGAAATCGTACGACTTATTATGATGTTAATGAAAATTGAATGTTGTACCGACCGGATAGTGATGAAGAGTTTGGGTTTATTTGGCGTGATATTGAGTACATAGATGATCGGCCAGGTGAACGGGTCGATATAATTTTATATAATCTAAAAGAAGTACCCGTCAGATATACCACCAACGAATTTCCGGTTTTTTTGAAAACTATCTGTTTAAGACTTTCTGAAATTCGCAAAGAGGATTTCCGTTGTCAGAATTTCCCACTCACTTCAAAATATCTGTTC
>NODE-553-length-13241-cov-4.49515_pt1 | contig 13241 bp, 12 predicted proteins | sample MGYA00139097_ERZ477577 | MGnify/ENA metagenome assembly ERZ477577 | reverse complement strand
AATAAAAACATGGTGAATAAAATTTATTTTGTCTTTTTTACTCTACTTTTTTCTCTAAACTACCCCCTTCTACTGACCGCCAGGCCAACTTTGGAATTTGCTCATCTTGTTGAACAAGGACCAAGAGGAGAGAGTATTTGGTTGGATTTTGGTAAATTTGATTTTTTAAATGAGGGCGATGTAGTGAAGCTATATGCCATCAGAGGGGAAAATGATCCTCCAAGATACCTTACGCAGGCCACTCTTATTAAGCTGATGCCTTCTCGCTCACTCTGGCAACTGAATCTTTTCTCAAAAAAGAAGACATTTAATGAAAAATTGTTTGTAGGACAAAGACTCCTTCTTTCTCTTATTTCAAATAAAGAGGCCCACCGCCGCGTCATGAATTTTCGGCGTTTTATTAAAGTTCGTCAGCATATCTACCCCCACAGTGATGAAAATGAACTGCCTAAAGATTTTGTTGCCTCCAAAGTAGAGCTAGATCACGTAGACCCTCAGCTAGATTTTGTGGCCATGGGTGAAGGCGATTTTGAAGAACTAGAAGGCAAAACCATTATTTATCGCATCCAGCGCCTTATCGATCCTCTTGATGAAGATCAATTTTATAACCGCTTATGGGGGCAAAAAAGACATTCGCGCCTAGTGACTTATCTCCAGCGTTTAAGCGATAATAAGAAATTTCAAGAAAAGTTTCATGTGGAAAAAGAGCGAGGCAATAGAGAGAGAAAAGATCTGGTAGATTTCTTAGAGAAGAGAGGAGTGCGTTTTTCAGAGCAGATGGATGATAAAGAACTTATTCGTTTTGTTCGCGCTCATGGCGCCGAAGTTGAATCGCAGCGATGGAGAAGAGCACTTGATGGATCAGCAGATAATCAAATTTATTTTCTGTACGGCATCCCTAAGACGGATCATTTTTCTTTTGCTAGCAGGAAAGAAACCTTCTCTTCTTTTCCCTATCAAATGGCCCTTGGGTATGAATACTTTGGTGCTAATTTCAGCCACTCCCTTGATCATCTCTCTTTAGATTTAAAAATTTTAAAAAGTAATCGATTTTTAAAATTAACAAATAAAGAACTTTCTCTTATGCAATATTCCATGGGAATAGGATTTCGCTTTTATCTTTTTTCCCCTCCTACAAATGTGAACGAGCCATTGGTTTACCTTGGGATGGGAATGAGTTTCGGACAGGCCCATCATAAAGTCATTAGCACGACAGGAAGAGATTTAAACGCTAAGGCCAAATACGATTTTTACACAATGCCTGAATTTTCTCTCGGGTATGCCTATCGATTTTCAACAGATCTTGGTTTTACAGTTGGTGCCGATTATGTTTTTGGAAAGTATTCTAATCAATCAAAGCAATATGTTATTTCCAATGATTATTACTCTGAGTATTTTCAATTAGTTTTTTCTTTAGGGTATTATTTTTAGATAGAATTGAGAGGTACGTAATGAATTTTTTCTTAAGATTTTTTTTCTTTTTTTTGCTGTCAATTTGCACACAAGGTTTACCTGTTGATGAAAAGCTGCCTTTGAGAATTTTAAATATTTCAGAGACAAAAAAGACGATGCTTATCAATAGAGGAATTGAAGATGGTCTCGCCGAAGGGGATCATGCAAAATTTTTTATTCCTTCAGGCGTAATTGCTCGCGGAGTGGTGGTGAAGGTTGCCCCTACTCGTTCCGTTTGGTCTATGTACCGTCTGGTTGAAGGAGATGCTCTTGGACAAGATAAGGTTATGTCACTGAAAATCACAACTCCTGTGAAGCTGACTGATGATCCTACAAAAATGTTTTCAGATGAAGAGACGCCAAGCTCTCCTCATAAAGTGATTGAGTTAGAAGCAGGGGCAAAAAGTGATGATGCTCAGCTAGTTAAAGATGAGATGATAAAGCAGACAACAAGTGGGTCAGTTCCTCTTTTTACCGATAAAACAAAAGAGCTGTACGGCGGTCTCCAGTTTAATGCTTTTAATGTCAGTACATCGTCTGGAACATCAGAGCAGGGAAGTTCCGGGAAAAAAAATGAGTATGAGCTTTTGCTAGGTTTTGAAAAATATTTCTCTGATATTAGTCGATGGTATGGTCGCTTTTCATTGGCCCCTCATTTTATTTATTCTCATAAAAAAGCGGTGGATTATCAGGGGAGTTCTATTACAGCAGATCTTTGGGGAGGAGGCCTTGCGCTCTATTGGCATTTTGGTGGAATGCCTCTTGAACTCTCGCGTTTTATTTTTTATACAGGACCAATGGTTGGTTACGGAGTGGCAAGAGAAGAGACGAGTGGCACAACCCTAGAAGATGGGCGTGCTATTTTTTATTCGTATGCTCTTGGGACAAAATATTACTTCACAGAAAGATTCGGCATTCGTTTTCATTTTGATTACTACGTTCGATCAACTGTTTACAAAGTTGATGGTGATAGTGATTATACGCAAAAAGTCTCAGGTCCTCGATTTTGGTTTGGTCTGGGATGGCGCTTTTAATTTTCCAATAAAGACGAATTGAAGTCATAATTTCCATTATTGGCCCGATAAACAGGAAATCTGTCCATAGGTGATAGCTGGATATTGAGCTTGGGATAAAACTCTTTCATCTCTTGAAAAAGTCTCTCGTTGTTTTCAAAAATAGTTTTAAGGTTATCTTCTCCCATAAGAAATATTGAAGAAGAAAGTCCTTCAATAGATACTTTCCAAGGTGGATTTTTACCTGAACAACTAATCCCTTGTCCTCCCCCAGATTCTTCTTCTTGGCGACCTTTACTATCTGGAACATTCACTTGAGACATTTTTGCTAACACACGAAAAAAAATTTCTTTTAATTGATTTTTGTATTCTCGCCCCACTGGACCTAGTTTATTTTGGGCCTCTTTTAACTTTTTCATTAATTCCGTGGGAAATGATTTTTGAACAAGTGGATCATTATGACAAGTCTCCAAGATATCTAATATTTCACTGCTGTGCTCTGCTAGACGAAATCTTTTTTCTTCTTTTGATGCTTCCTCTCGTTTTCTTTTCTTGAGATTACTGTCATTGGCAGAAATGCTTAGAGTTGTTGCTTGAAAAAGGACAAAAAGAAAAAAAGTAGATAATTTATAGAAAGTTTTTTGTTTCACGGAATACTCCAGCGCAGTTGCAGTGAAAGGATATTTTTTCTTGTGACACGTATCAATATTTAAGACAAGTGGTATTTTGAGGCGAGGAGCATCTTTTTTATAATAGCAAAATAGCCATTTTCTATCTGCCTCCCTGCAATAAGAATGGAGCTGGCAAAGAAGATACTTTTTTAATAGGTTGACCTATTGAAAAAAACAGGCTAACCTATTAAATATGAATAAAATAATAAAACTTCCTTTTATCAGTATGTTAGAGAGTAATTTGGCCAGAGGAAATTCTTTTATCCAGGTGATTTTAGGGCCTAGGCAAGTAGGAAAGACAACTTCAATTTTAGATTTTATCGATGGTGAGTACCCAAATAAATATCATTACGTCAGCGCTGATGAGACATTTAATTCTTCTGCCTCTTGGATTATGGAGCAGTGGCAAATAGCATCAAAAAAATCTCTTCTTCTTGTCATTGACGAGATTCAAAAATGTGAAAACTGGGCAGAAGTTATTAAAATGCTGTGGGATGCATCACAGAGAAAAGAGACTAAAGAAAGGCCAATTTCTTGTATTCTTTTGGGTTCTAGTTCTTTGCAAATTCAAAAGGGTCTGACAGAAAGCCTTACGGGAAGATTTCAGCTTATCAAGGCCTTCCACTGGAATTTAGCAGAATCAAAAGAAGGTTATGGACTTGACTTAGAAGAATATCTCCAGTTCGGAGGGTACCCAGGAAGTTATCAATTTACTGAATTACGAAGTCAGTGGGTGAATTATATTAAAAATTCTATTATTACGACAGTTCTGGATAAAGATATTCTCCTCTATCACACCGTAAAATCCCCTAGTCTTTTTCGGCAGGCCTTCGAATTAGTTATTTCATACCCCGCACAAGAGATTAGCTATACAAAACTTTTAGGGCAATTGCAGGAAAAGGGAAATGTTGAGCTTGTAAAATATTATTTAAGTTTATTAGAAGGGGCCTATCTCATTAAATGCCTTTCTAAGTATACAGGAAAACCTGTTTTAACAAGAGCATCATCACCCAAAATACTTCCTCTAGCACCTTGCCTTTTTCAACTGACTATTATTGATGAATACGATGGAAAGGAAAGAGGGCGTGCTTTTGAATTAATGGTAGGAGCGCAATTAGCTCGAGTAGAAGCAGACCTCTATTACTGGCGAGAAAAAAATGATGAAGTTGATTTTATTCTCAAACAAGGAAAAAATATTTGGGCGATAGAAGTTAAAAGTGGCCGCAAAAAAAGTGAAAAAGGACTCATGAAGTTTATGCAAAAATTTCCCAAGAGCAAAGGAGTTATTCTCACACCCGAAAACTATTCAGATTTTGAGCAAAATCCTATTGGTTTTCTTTCATCTTCTTCATTAAGCGGCCCATCTCAATAGCGCTCATCATGCATTCATAACCCTTATTACCCATCTTCGTTCCCGCACGCTCGATGGCCTGCTCAATATTCTCTGTCGTAAGAACACCAAAAATGACAGGAGTACTTTCATCTAGGGCAACTTTTGAAATACCTTTCGCCGTTTCACCCGCAACAAAATCATAATGTGATGTACTTCCACGAATCACAGCGCCAAGACATAAAATAGCGTCGTACTCTTTTTTTCTCGCTAGCATCTGAGCAGCAAGAGGAATCTCAAAACAACCAGGAACATAAACAGTTGTAATGTTTTCAACTTTCCCTTCATGGCGAATAAAAGCTTCTTTGGCCCCGCCATAAAGCTTAGAGACAATAAGCTCATTAAAACGAGAAAAAATAATGGCCACTTTTAAATCACCGGCCATAAGCGTTGTTTCAATTATATTTTCTTTCATAAAGAATTCCTTTAAAAATTTACTTAACTTAAATTAAGCAAATGGCCCATTTTATCTTTTTTAGTTTTCAGGTAAGTCAAATTGGCCGGATTCACATTTCCCTCAAGAGACTCCATGTTTGAAATGCAAATATCAAGCTCCATGAGTTTTAATTTTTTTTCAGGATTATTTGTGAGTAATGTAACAGAGTTAACTTCTAGTTCCGTTAAAATATCTTTAATCATATGATATTCGCGCAAATCAGTAGGAAGCCCAAGCTCATGATTGGCGCTAATGGTATCGTGACCTGACTCTTGAAACTTATAGGCCTTAATTTTATTTGTGAGCCCAATCCCGCGACCTTCTTGTTCAAGATAAATGACAACTCCTTCACCGGCCTCCTCAATTCTCTTTAGGGCCATTTCTAATTGCTCTCCGCAATCACAGCGAAGCGATCCAAAAATATCACCGGTTAAACATTGCGAGTGAGGACGAAGTAAAACATCTTTTTTTCCCTTAACATCACCTTTAATTATGGCCACATGTTTTAAGATGATTTCGCTCATCTCTTCCGTACCTTGTGGATAGACGCGTTCTTCATAGAGGCGAAGTTTAAACTCCCCAAACTTAGTGGGAAAATTAATTTGCTCAACGAAAGAGAGAGATGTTTCTAGACCTTTTCGATATTTGATGAGGTCTTTAATGGTCATGATCTTTAAATCAAATTTTTGCGCCATCTTCATGAGATCATCGCGCCGACTCATAGTCCCATCTTCATTGAGTATTTCGCAAATGGCCGAAACTGGTTTTAAACCGGCCAGCTTGCACAAATCTACAGCTGCTTCCGTATGCCCTTGACGCTGGAATACACCACCTGGAGCACTGATAAGAGGAAAAATGTGACCAGGACGCATAAATTCATGAGGACTTGCTTCTTGATTACTTAAGGCCACAAGTGTGTTGGCCCGATCTTCACAGGAAATCCCTGTCGTATTGCCTTTAATTAAATCAACAGACACAGTAAAGGCCGTATGATAACGAGAATTATTTCCTGAAACCATGGGCGCAAGTTGAAGTTGCTGCGCTTTTTCTTTGCTCATGGGGGCACAAATAAGCCCTCTGGCATGAGTACACACAAAGTTAATAAGCTCAGGTGTGGAAAACTCTGCGGCAAAAATTAAATCACCTTCATTTTCTCGGTCCTCATCATCAACAACGATAATGGCACGACCTTTTTTGAGCTCTTCAAGGCATTCTGGTATTGTATTAAAAATAGCTGTCATTAATGATGATCCTAAACTAAAGATTTACGAGGGACTATATACCTGTAAGAGCGCCTTTTTCAAGTCTAACGCAAGAATTCTAAAATAGTGTTTGTTGATAATTGTTGGGATTTTTTTGTTCCCAGCAAAATTGACTCAACATACTTGGCAAAAAGATCCACTTCAAGATTGACTTTATCGCCAATTTTTTTAAACTGAAGAGTGGTCTCTTTGACCGTGTGAGGGATAATAGAGACTTGGAGATAAAGCTTTTCTTTATTAATTTGGGCGATGGTTAAACTGATCCCTTCAATGGCCACGGAACCCTCGAGAATAAAATAGCGTGAAAGCTTCTCTGGGTAGGAGAGAGTGATGAGTTTATTTTTTCCGTGATCTTCTATTTTTACAATTTCACCAATTGCGCCCACATGACCTTGAACAACATGTCCGCCAAGCCTATCTCCCATTGCTAGGGCCATTTCTAAGTTAACAGGAGTCTCTTTCTTTAAAAGGCCAGTCGTTGTTTTTTCCAAGGTAACGTGAACCGCTGTCGCAAAAAAACTATCGGTTGTAAGCTTTTCAACTGTAAGGCAGACGCCATTAACGGCCACAGAATCATCAATGTTGAGGTGAGGGCGGATATGAGGGCAAAGGATTTCAATTTTTTTCCCTTCTGCCGTAGCAGAAACAGTTTTTACTCTGCCAATTTCTTTGATAAGACCTGTAAACATTTTTACTTTTCCCGTCTTGAATATTTCAAAGGTCTATATCATGAAAATAAAAAAAGATGATTTAAAAAATTTAATCAAAACGGCCAAAGGAGATGAGTTCGTTCCCCATACAACGCTTATAAAAAACATCTCTATCCTAGACCTGGTAACAGGGGAAATCTTAAAGACGAATCTTCTTATTTATAAAGAATGGATTGCTGGTTTTGCAGAAGATTATGGTGATAATTTGGCCGAGACAATTATAGACGGGACGGGGAAGTTTGTTGTTCCTGGATTTATCGATGGCCATTTGCACTTAGAATCATCTTCGGTGAACCCCTTTGAATTTGAGGCGATGACTCTTCCTCTTGGAACGACTACGCTTGTTTCTGATCCCCATGAAATAGCAAATGTACTAGGGCGCAGCGGAGTAGAATGGATGCTTCGCTGTAGCGACCTTATGAAACAACAACTCTACATTCAACTTCCTTCCTGTGTTCCTTCTCTTCCTGGAGTAGAAACGGCCGGATCAGCTTTTACACTCAAAGAAATGGAATCGCTGAGAAATCATCCTAACGTTCTTGGTCTTGCAGAAATGATGAATTTCCCGGGAGTTATCAATGGCGATGACGAAGTTCTTGATAAGATTTTGAGTTTTGAAGAAGAAGATCTTCACCTCGATGGTCATTCTCCTATGCTTACAGGAAAAAATCTCAATGCTTATCTTGCTGCTGGAATTCAAAATTGTCATGAAACTGTCGGTCTGAAAGAAGCAAAAGAAAAATTGCAAAAAGGAATGTCTCTTATCTTGCGCGAAGGATCTGTGGCAAAAAATCTGGCCGATTTAGTAAAGGTAGTCTCTGAGTTTAATTCCCCTCAATGCTTTTTATGTACAGATGATCGCAATCCAATGGAAGTTGCCTCTGAGGGACACTTGAATTTTATGATAAAAAAAATGATTCAAGAATGTAAAATCCCTGTGCATGTTGCCTATCGTTTAAGTAGTTTCTCTGCCGCCAAACATTTCAAACTTCGACGCCAAGGTCTTGTGGCCCCAGGCTATCGGGCCGATTTGGTTTTATTAAATAATTTAGAGAAGGTTGAGATTTATGACGTGATGATGAAAGGAAAGCTTGTCTCTATGATGGATTTCTCAAAGGAAAAACGAAAAAAACTTCTGCATGAATCAAGGTCACCTTTAGCAAATTCAGTAAAAAGAAAGAAGGTGGAAAAAAAAGATCTTCCAAATGGAAAATTTCCGGCCATTTACAACATTATTGAGGTTGTAGAAAAACAACTTATAACAAAACATCTCAAAGAAAAAATAAGCGAAGAAAAATATTTAAATGAAGATTACGCTTTTCTTTATGTGGCCGAACGGCATGGTCATAATAAACCCATTACTATGGCGATGGTAAAAGGTATGGGAGTTCGAGAGGGGGTTGCTCTTGGTCAAAGTGTCGCTCACGATTCTCACAATCTTTTAGTTGTCGCAAAAAAAAGAGAAGACGCCGTTTTTGCCTTTAATTATTTACGTGAATCTCAAGGGGGAATAGCGGTTGTTCAACATGAGAAAATTGTTACGTCTTTGGACCTTCCTATCGCGGGTCTTATTTCTCTGGATGATTTTTCTGTTGTTCAAGAGAAACTAAAAAAGTTGATAGAAGCTTATAAAGAAAGAGGAGGGCATTTAGAGGCCCCCTTTATCCAGCTGGCCTTTCTTTCTTTGCCTGTTATTGGTGAATTAAAACTGACAGATTATGGACTATTCTCCATCAACGACTTTCAATTTCATCCCCCTTACCTTATCTAGCGGAGTAAATCTTCCAGTTGAAGAGATTCATCACTTCCTTCGTCGCGTATTTTTACAATAATAGCGCAAGAAAGAGAGAGACCTAACTCTTTCGCAAAATTATTTTTTGCAATACTCCTGCTTCCAGGAACAACAATACTTCCATCGGGAATTTTTTCATTTTTTTCTAGGATGCGATTTTCTAAAAGATGATAAACAGGAATAGAACGCGATAGACGAACACCTGGTGCTAAAACGGCCCTTTTCCCTACGCGAACACCTTCAACTAAAATACAGCCAGCTCCAATAAAAGAATCATCTTCGATAATGACAGGATTTGCACCAATAGGTTCTAGAACTCCTCCAATTTGAACTCCGGCAGAAAGATGAACATTTTTCCCTACCTGTGCGCAAGACCCCACAAGGCAGTGCGAATCCACCATTGTACCACTGTCGACATAGGCACCAATATTGATGTAGCTAGGAGGCATAATAATGACGGATTTTCCTACAAAAGATCCGCGTCTTACGGCCGATCCTTGAGGAACAAGGCGAACTTGCTGTTCAAGAGAAAAAGTCTGAAGAGGCAAATTATGTTTATCAATAAAGTAATTATTATTTTCAACAAGAGCATTTTTTCCTTCTTTAAAAACTTGAAGGATAAGACTTTTTGCTTCGCTATTGACGACCCAAGAATCATTTTCTTGGTTATAATTGGCGGCACGAAGATGGCCTGATTCAAATTGCTTTAAAATATCTTCTACATTCATTTTTTATGGCCTTTTTATTTTTTCAAGAAAACTTTTATTAAATGCAAAGCTTTCTTCTTTTGATTGGACAAAATCAAGATTGGATAGTGGAGTACGAAGAGTAGAAGTGCTAATTAACCCTAAATTGCTTGATATAACTTTGACAGGAATAGGGTTGGAACTTTTGAAAAGAGCTTCGTAGAAAGGAACAAGAGCTTCTCTATTCATTGAAAGATCTTCACTCGTGACAACGAGGTTCATTTCTTGCGGCCAAAGATTAGAAGCAACACTAATGAGCCCCTCACAGCGAAATTTCATATGCTCGTGAAAAAAAGGATCATCTCCTCCAAAAAGGGCCAATTCATTTGAGCGATTACTTTCATGGAATATTTTTGCAAACTCTTGATAGACTTGAATACTCCCGCTTGACTCTTTAATGCCGTAGAATTGCGGGTGATGAAGAAGATCTTTGACGCTATCTTTGTTTAGAGCAATAGAGCTTCTGCCAGGATGATTATAAAAAAGGCATTTAATTTTTGAATGATCCATGATTTCTTTGAACCAGGTCGTTTGACCAAAGCGCATAGGTTTACAGTACATGGGAGTAGTGAGAAGAAGTGAGTCTATTTTATTAGCACTTTCATTGAGAAATGAGACCCATTCTTTGGATTCATTGAGGTTCACTCCACCTACCCCAATCATTAGAGGAATGGATAGATTTTGCTCTAGAGTAAAATTAACGAGATCTTTTTTTTCTTGAAGAGAAAAAGAGAGATTTTCTCCTGTGCTACCTAAAATTAAAACACCGTTTTCCGCCTCTTCCTGTCTTTTTAGAAGATGCTTAAAACTTTGATAATCTATTTCACCCTTATTGAGAAAAGGGGTGATGATGGCCGTAAAAATTTTTCTCATGTGAAATTCCTTTCTAAAAGATCATAATATTGATAAAGGCCCGGAGGAAGATTACTAAAACACCCATCAGGGAGGCCAAGCTTCATTGCTGCCTGGAGTGCGCCTTCTGCAAAAATAGAGCGATGAGTTGCATCGTGTTCGACGAGAATAGATTGAGTTTTATTTTTAAGAGTAAGCTTGTGGTTTCCAAAAACCTCTTCTTTTCTGATGCTCTCAATAGGAATGTCTTTTTGACTAAGCCAGTCCAATATATCTTTTGCTGTCCCTGAGGGAGAATCAACTTTCGTTATATGATGGGTTTCTTGAATTTCAAATTTACTCTCAGGGACAAGGTCTTTGTATTTCTGCATAACCTTTGTTAATTGCTTAAAAATAAAGACACCTGTAGAGAAGTTGGAAGAAACAATCCAGCGACTTGATTTTTTTGCAATAGCATTGAGATCTTCTTGATGAAACTTTAGTCCAGTTGACGCAAAAATAATGTCTTTATCGATTTGAATGAGAAGAGGAAGGATTTCTTTTCCTATAATACTATTGACGAAAACAATAAGAACTCGACAGCTTTGAACAACATCTAAGTTTTTCTGAATAGGCCTTTCTGAGTTAAAAACTTCTAGCTCTATGAGAGGATTTCTTTTTGCCAAATGAAGAACTTCTGATCCTGTTTTACCTGATCCAACGAGACCTATTTTAACTTTACTTCTATTCATTATTTTTTTCTCTTTGTTCTCTTTGCTCAATGAAGTGAGTGTGAAGAATTTTTGCTGCGCTGGCGGCCTCTTCTTTCTTTAGAAGGATGGCCGAAATGTTATTATTGGATCCTGCAAAAACCATCCTAATTTGATGGTTTCTCAAGAGAGATGTTATTTCTTCCAAAAGATAATTTTCTCGGTGAAGATTAGATCCTATAAGAGAGAGAAGAGAGAAGTTTTCCTCTATAATCAAGTCATCATTATCTCGAATTTCAGCAACAAAATGATCGTCGACGGCCGAATCAGTTCGAGAAAAAGTGAAAGATGTGCTGTTTTCACTAGTGGAAAGATGGTGAACATTGATATTATATTTTGCTGTTGTCGTAAAAATACGTCCAAGAAGACCTGCTTCGTTTGCCCGTCTTCTTCCTTTTACTGTGGCCAAAACTTGGTTGGTATTAAGGGCAATGGCCAAAACACTTGTTTTTTGCTCTGATCTTTCTTTTATTTGAGAGTCGTCAGGTCTGATCCAGGTTCCAACAAGGTGAGCATTTTTATTAAATGTATTTCCCACAAAGACAGAAATATTCTTATTAAAAAGAGGATAGAGTGTATAGTGGTGAATGATTTTTGCACCGGCCGTCGCCATCTGAGCGGCCTGCTCAAAGGTAAGCTGGGGAATAACGGCCGCCTGAGGAGATAGTTTAGGATCGATGGTAAAAATTCCATCAACATCAGTCCAAATGTGTAATTCAGAGGCATCAAGAGCATTGCCAAAAATAGCGGCGGAGTAATCAGATCCACCTCTCCCAAGACTTGTAGGAGATCCATCAACTTCAGATGATCCAATAAAACCCTGGGTTAAAACAAGATAAGGGTTTTCTCTCATGTAAGAAGCGATCTTTTCTTTGATAAGACGAAAATTTGGAGATGCCTCTGTTTGATGATGAGAAGTAATCATAACTTCTCTAGCATCAAGCAACCTAATGTCTCTTTCTTGAAATTTATTTTTAAGGGCAGCAAAAAAAAGAAGAGAAGAGAGATACTCTCCTGCGCCAATGACATACGCTTCGTTGTTTTGATTTAAAAGAACGTTTGAAATAATATTATTTATTTCTGTTTGTGTAGAGTCTAAAACATTGAGCTGCTTTGCAAGATCCAAGTGGCGCTGAAGAACTTTATCAATAATTAATTTTTCTTTTGTTTTATAAAATGAAATAAGGTTGTTTGTTGTTCCTGAAGTAGCACTAAGGATCACCATTTTTACATCTGGATTTTTTTCTATTTTTTCAAGGCAGTTATTAATGGCCTCATAAGTGCCAACGCTTGTTCCGCCAAACTTTAATATGGTGAATGCCACAGTAAACTCTTTTTATTTTATCAGAGAAATTGAGATAACATAATTAGGCGTATTGAAGATTACTTGTTTAAGATAGTCAATTTTTTTCTTTTTAGCGATTTGGCAATTTAGCGGTGAAATTTACTGATAGCGTTAAACAGTTCTAAATAATTATTTTCCTTTGTGACGACAGCGTCAACATTTTCGTGAGAGGCCCCTTCTGGATGATCAAGAGGATTTTCAGGGTCGATTTTTTCATCTAAAATAAAGCAGCGAATAGTGGGAGGGATTTCTTGCTCCGCAACCATCGTTGGTCTTTTAATAAGCATGGCCAATTCAAAAGGCCCCATATCTTGTATCTCAGAGTGAATAACAGCAAAGTCATATTCATTTTTCTCTAAAATACTCAAGGATTGAAAAGCATCACCCGCCGTATCGGCAACAAAATTTCTCATCTTTAGGCGCGAGGCCAAGCTATTTCTGAGGGATGCAACAGGAGTGATGATAAGAATTCTGGGGACTTTTTCTTCTTTCTTTTTTTTATTGATTGTATTCATAGATAATAATTTACTGAAAAGTAAAAAAAAAAGTAGATCCTGCAGCAATTTCCCTCGTTAACTAAAAAATATTCACTATTTTTATAATGAATTTTGTATTGAAAAAAATGTAAAAAAGAATCATAACCGCTCCTCTCTATTCAGTGAATGAATCAACACAAGAAGAAAAAGAAAATAAGTAAAGACAGTTTATTGATATCTATATTTTTTACAAACATTTAATGAGGTGATTTATGTCTTCCGCGAACCAAGAATTTGGTAAGATCCGTTCTATCTTTTGGCCTATTTATAATTATGGGCTAAAAAAA
>NODE-552-length-13244-cov-4.86193_pt1 | contig 13244 bp, 8 predicted proteins | sample MGYA00139097_ERZ477577 | MGnify/ENA metagenome assembly ERZ477577 | reverse complement strand
TTTTAGGTTACTTTAGTTTTTAGTGTTTGATAATTTGAACAGTTTTCCCGTTCTTTTTTTAATATGGCGTAAAAGTATATTTGAAATCTGAAGAGAATCTTAACATTCTCACTTAGAGGAAGAAAAAGAATAAAAATCACATAAAACTTATCAACAACTCTAGTACAGTCATTTATTATGACTGTAAAGCAATAAAAAAGGAGGTATAGTTTTTAGCCATACCTCCTTTTTCTTAAAAATGAATATTGTTAAACACCAGGAAGATCTCCCTGACCCTTTATCGGCAGATTACTTGCTCCCATCAGGAAGATGTCAACTTCTCTTGCAGCTTCCCTACCTTCATTGATTGCCCAAACAATAAGAGATTGTCCTCTTCTCATGTCACCTGCGGTAAAGACATGAGGCACATTGGTTTGGTAATTTTGGGCTTTATAATTAGTTCTTTCGTCCAATTCCAACCCGAGCTGATCGCTCAATGTATTTTCAGGACCGGTAAAACCAAGTGCTAATAGGACCATATCACAAGGCCAAGTTTTTTCAGTTCCCGCCTTTTCTATCAATTGAGGTCTTTGGCCGGATATTAATTTCCATTCAACTTCAACTGTTTTTAAGGCGATCAGTTCATTTTTATCATTGGTGACATATTCCTTGGTATTGATTAACCAGTTTCTTTCACATCCTTCTTGGTGCGATGAGGAAGTTTTAAGCTGCAGTGGCCAAAAGGGCCATGGTGTTGCATCGCTTCTTGAAACTGGCGGCTTTGGCATGATCTCAAAATTGGTCACAGATTTGGCTCCCTGACGATTAGAAGTTCCCACGCAGTCAGAGCCCGTATCTCCACCACCAATCACGATCACATCCTTACCTTTGGCAGAGATTACTTCTCCTTCGAATTTACTTCCGAACAAGGATTTCGTTTGCTGGGTTAGAAAATCCATAGCCTGAACTACACCTTTGGCATCTGCGCCTTTGGTGGGCAATGAACGTCTTTTGGTAGCTCCGCCACATAGAACAACAGCGTCAAAATCATCAAGTTTTTCCACAGGGTAATTTTCACCAATATTGGCATCACATATAAAAGAAATGCCTTCTTCTTTTAAAACACTAACCCTGCGGTCAATGATTTCTTTTTCCATTTTGAAATTTGGAATACCATATCTTAAAAGGCCTCCGATCTCATCGTCTCTTTCAAAAACAGTCACCAAATGCCCAGCTCTGTTCAACTGTTGTGCAGCCGCCAGACCTGCGGGGCCAGAGCCAACAACAGCAACGGTTTTACCCGTTCTTTCTTTAGGTGGGTGCGCAACGATCCATCCTTCTTCAAATCCTTTTTCGACAATATTTTTTTCAATATTTTCAATAGATACAGGGTCTTCAATCAAGCCAAGAACACAGGCTTTTTCACAAGGAGCAGGACAAAGCCTTCCGGTAAATTCCGGAAAGTTATTTGTTGAATGCAAGATCTCCAGTGCTTTTTTCCATTCGCCTCTATAGACAAGATCATTAAAATCAGGGATTAAATTACCCAATGGACATCCGCTATGACAAAAGGGAATACCACAATCCATACAGCGGGACCCTTGCTTTTTAAGCTCCTCTTCAGGAAGCTTAACCGTGAATTCCTTATAATTTTTCAGTCTATCTTTTACAGCCTCATTTTTCTCATCGACTCTATCAAACTCAATAAATCCTGTTATTTTTCCCATAATTAAACTGTTTGTTTTGCTGCCGATTCTTCCTCTATTCTAGCCAGCGCTTTCTTATAATCTGTTGGTATTACTTTGATAAAGTGGTTCAGCTGTTGATCCCAATCTTCTAAAATCATCAAGGCTTTTGTGCTTTCAGTGGCATGGTAATGGTTTTGAATCAACTCAAATAATTCCTGAGCATCCGCAACTGAAGGTTTTTCAAGTTCTACCATTTCCATGTTGCACCGTCCATTGACAAATTTTTTGTCAGGATCATATACATAAGCAATTCCGCCACTCATTCCTGCTGCAAAATTCCTTCCTGTTTTACCCATGATCACGACCCTTCCGCCAGTCATATATTCACATCCGTGATCACCAACACCTTCAACAACTGCCGTAATTCCTGAGTTTCTAACACAAAAACGTTCTCCGGCGACTCCATTAATATACGCTTTACCTTTAGTGGCTCCATAGAAACACACATTACCAATGATGATATTCTCATCTGCTATAAAGGTGGCTTTTTCAGGTTTCTTAACGATTATTTTCGCTCCGGATAAACCTTTACCCAAATAGTCATTGGTGTTTCCTTCAAGATTTAAGGTAATTCCTTTTGTGGCAAAAGCACCAAAACTCTGACCCGCTGACCCGGTAAAATTGATCTGTAGCGTATTACTTGGCAGGCCATTTGCACCATAAATCTTAGAGATCTCGTTACTGATAATCGCTCCCACAGACCTGTCTGTATTGGCAATTGGGTAACTCAATTGCATTTTTTCTTTTCTGTAAATTGCCGGATGGGCATCCTGTATGATTTGAAAATCTATCGCATGCTCTATTTCATGGTGTTGTTTTTCAGTATTTCTGATCACCTTGTCATGATAGTCAGAAGGCTGGTATAAAATACCTGATAAATCCAAGCCTTGTGCCTTGTATTGTTCAACCGCAGTTTTAGCATTGATCTTTTGTGACTGACCAATCATTTCCTCTATTGTTCTGAATCCTAAGGAGGCCATGATTTCTCTTAACTCCTCAGCGACGAAATACATAAAGTTAATCACATGTTCAGGTGTGCCTTTAAAGTTCTTTCGCAATTCAGGATCTTGCGTTGCAATACCTACCGGACAGGTATTTAAATGACATTTTCTCATCATGATACAGCCTGAAGCAACTAGCGGTGCCGTTGCAAATCCGAATTCTTCAGCTCCAAGTAAACAAGCTATGGCCACGTCACGACCAGTTTTTAACTGACCATCACATTCGAGTACCACACGACTTCTAAGGTCATTTAAAACCAGTGTTTGTTGTGCTTCTGCTATACCGAGCTCCCATGGAAGTCCTGCATGTTTTAAAGAAGTCAGCGGAGAAGCACCTGTTCCTCCGTCATATCCTGAAACAAGGATTACATCTGCTTTTGCTTTGGCTACACCAGCCGCAATGGTACCTACTCCTACCTCCGAAACTAGTTTTACATTGATTCTCGCTTCCCGGTTGGCGTTTTTAAGGTCAAAGATCAACTGCGATAAATCTTCAATTGAATAGATGTCATGATGTGGAGGTGGCGATATCAATCCTACATAAGGCGTTGAATTTCTCACTTCTGCAATCCATGGAAAAACTTTTTCTCCTGGTAATTGGCCTCCTTCTCCTGGCTTGGCTCCCTGAGCCATTTTGATTTGAATTTCCTGAGCATTGGTGAGGTAATTGCTCGATACACCGAACCTACCAGAAGCGACCTGCTTGATAGCGCTGTTTCTGCTATCACCGTTCAAATCTTTCCTAAATCTATTTAAGTCTTCTCCACCTTCACCAGAATTGCTCTTTCCACCAATACGGTTCATCGCAATAGCCAGATTTTCATGCGCTTCTTTACTAATTGATCCATAAGACATGGCTCCGGTTTTAAACCTCTTTACGATATCAGTCCAAGGCTCCACCTCTTCTAAAGGAATGGGATCGAGGTTTTGAAATTCAAACAAGCCCCTGAGCGTCATCAGATGTTCACTTTGCTCATTGATCATATTTGAATACTCAGCATAGCTATCCGTATTATTTGATCTAACTGCCTGCTGTAATTTTGAAACGGTGGTGGGGTTGAACATATGTCTTTCCCCGGTTCTTCTCCATCTGTAATCTCCACCAACGTCCAACTTCAGATTATTATCAATCTTATCGTTGAAAAAGGCGTTTTTATGTCGCTTTGAAATTTCTCTTTCTATTTCATATAAACCTATTCCTTCAATCCTTGAGGGTGTATTTGGAAAATATTTATTTGTAAATTTTGTATTCAGACCCAATATTTCAAAAATCTGTGAAGCTCTGTACGAATGAAGGGTTGAAATTCCGATCTTGTTCATGATCTTTAGAATACCTTTTCCGATGGCCTTGTTAAAATTCTGAACGGCCTCTTCAGCATCAATGCCTGGAATACTTCCTGAATTTACCTTTTCACGGATGATCTCATTGACCATATATGGGTTGATAGCGCTCGCACCATACCCGAAAAGTGTCGCGAAATGATGAGGCTCACGTGGTTCGGCTGATTCTATGATGATACCAAATTTGGAACGTTTCTTAGCGTGATTTAAGGAGTGATGAAGAAAGGAACAAGCCAGAAGTGCCGGGATAGGACCATTTACCTTGTCAGCACCACGATCAGTAAGGATGATAATATTATATCCTTCGTCGATCGCCTTCGAAGTTTTTTCAACGATCTGCTCAAGCGCCTTTTCAAGTGAATTGAGGCCGCGTTTGATGTCATATAGCATAGGGATCTCATATGACTTGTAATCTGGATGATCAATATTTTTTATTTTATCCAAATCATCATTCGAAATCACAGGATTTTGGATCTTTAATTTCTTGCAATGGTCGGATGAAGTGGTAAAAATATTTCTATCCTCACCTATGGCAAGACTAATATCTGTAATGATTTCTTCTCTTATTCCGTCAAGCGGAGGATTTGTCACCTGGGCAAATAACTGCTTAAAGTAATTGTATAACAACTGGTGTTTGTCAGAAAGAACGGCAAGAGGAGTGTCCGTTCCCATAGACCCTAAGGTCTCTTTACCACTCTTACACATGGGCGTAATAACGGTGTCAATGTCTTCCATCGTGTAGCCAAACATACGTTGCCTCGTTTTATAAGGCGTGAGTTCAATAGGACATTTATTTCCTGTATAAGGCACATCCGCCAGAGGTAATAAATTCTCATTCAACCATTGTCTGTAAGGATGTTTTTTGGTTACTTCATTTTTAACTTCCTCATCTTCAATTATTTTTCCGGCATTCATGTCAACGAGGAACATTTTTCCCGGTTCAAGTCTACCGTGTCGCACAACATCTTCTGGTTTGATGTCTAAGACACCAATCTCTGAAGACATGATGACATAACCTCCTTTAGTTACTGTAAAACGAGAAGGTCTTAGACCGTTTCGGTCAAGAAGGGCACCAATATAATTACCATCTGTGAAAGGAACCGATGCAGGGCCATCCCATGGTTCCATGATGCATGAGTTGTACTCGTAAAATGCCTTTTTTTCATCAGGCATGGTATTGTCTTTTTCCCAGGCTTCAGGCACCAGCATCATCATTACTTCAGGTAGGGACCGACCTGTCATTAACAATAATTCCACGGCCATATCCATAGAAGCTGAATCCGATTTCTTTTCAAGTATGATAGGATATAGTTTTTTAATATCTTCTCCAAAAAGATCACTCTTCATGAGTTCTTCCCTTGCTTTCATCCGACTTACATTACCTCTTAAGGTATTGATCTCTCCGTTATGACACATAAACCTGAAGGGTTGCGCAAGATCCCATGAGGGCGCTGTATTGGTTGAAAAACGCTGATGAACAAGCGCAAGTCTTGTAACCAGATCATGATCAGACAGATCTGAATAGTAGTTTCTAATATCTTCAGGGATCAATAATCCTTTATAGATAAGCGTTGTAGTCGAAAAACTTGGAATATAAAATTGCTTGGCATGTTTTAATTTCGAGTTATTGATCTTGTGTTCAGCAATTTTTCTGGCAGCATATACTTTGGCATTAAAGGCTAAATCGGTCATTTCCTGTCCATTTTTGCCCACAAAGATCTGCTTGATATAAGGTTCTGTTGTCTCAGCAATCCGTCCAAGATGCTCAGGGTTTACGGGTACTTCTCTCCACCCCAATACTTCAAGTCCCTGATTTTTAACTTCTGTTTCCAGCGCATTAATACAATAGGTGTACTGATTGATTCCCTTCGGTAAAAAGACCATTCCAACTGCATATTCTCTATGATCAGGAAGCTTAAAATTACAAGCTTTTTGGAAGAATTTATGAGGAATCTCAATGAGTATTCCTGCTCCGTCACCAGTTTTTCCATCAGCACTTACTGCTCCTCTGTGTTCTAGTTTTATGAGTATCTCCAGCGCATCATGTATAATGCTGTTGGTTTTTTCTCCATTTAGACTGCAAATAAACCCAGCTCCACAATTGTCATGTTCAAATTCTGGTAAATAGACACCCTGTTTTTCGTACGCCATAATTAGTAAATTTTCACAAAAATAGCGAAATCCATAGATAAAAATCAAAGAAAAGTGTTAAACCAAAGAAGAAATGCAAAATCACAATTTTACGGTTGTAAAAAGTGTGGATATGTTAAAAACATCTATAAAAATTGATAATTTCTAAACAGCTATTCAAGGTTTTGCGCCTAAAAGATTCTGTAGGGCCGGAAGAAGTTTTGGATATTTGAATTCATAGTTGGTTTTCAGTATCTTCTCGGCAGAAACCCTGCTTCCCTCTGTCAAAAGAACTGCCCGATGCCCTAGAATAAGCCTTAAAGCCCATGAAGGAACTTTTGGTAACCAGATGCGTTTGCCCAACACAGCAGCTATCTGACTGGAAAATTCAGCATTGCTAACAGGATCAGGTGCGCAGCAATTATAGGGCCCTTCCATGTCAGCTGATTGAATGGCTTGTAAAATAATACGATTGAGATCTGTGATGTGGATCCAGGGAATGATCTGTTTACCACTGCCAAGGGGTGCTCCAACATTCCAATAAAAAGGTTGCGCCATCTTTTCAAGAGCACCGCCTTTTTTCATGAGTACTATTCCGATTCTCAAATTAACTGTTCTCATGTCTAAGTCCTGAAACTTATTGACTGCTGCCTCCCAGGCTTTGCACACAGAAGCCACAAAATCGTTCCCGGGTTGGTCTTCTTCCTTAAAATTGACGTCACTTGTGATCTGTCCATAGAATCCAACCGCGGAGGCTGAAATAATTCCCTTTACTTTGTGTTTAGACTTTGAAAGTGCCTTGTGCAAGAGGGCTGTAGTTTTTACCCTGCTATCCAGAATTTCTTTTTTTCGACTTTCGGTCCATCTTTTGTCAGCTATTCCGGCACCGGCAAGATGTATGATATAGTCAATATTTTCAAAGGCATTGTTATCGATAAGAGAATGTTCATGATCCCATAGGTAGGTCTTGTATTTTGAATTGTTGTTTTTACTTCGACTCAAGATACTGACTTCAATATGTTGCTCAGTAAGGAATTCACAAAGCTTTCGCCCAACGGATCCAGTACCTCCTGTGATCAGAACTTTTTGGTTTGCCTCCATGTCTTATTGCAGAATTGACCTTGAGATCACGATCTTTTGGATTTCTGAAGTGCCTTCATATATCTGAGTAATCTTTGCATCTCTCATCAGTCTTTCAACGTGGTATTCTTTTACAAAACCATAGCCTCCGTGAATTTGAACAGCTTCAACGGTGTTTCTCATGGCCATTTCAGCAGCATACAATTTAGCCATGGCCCCAGATTGCGTATAGTCTTTTTTTTCATCCTTATCGCAGGCAGCCTTCAAGCACAAGAGCCGAGCTACTTCGATTTCGGTGGCCATATCGGCCAGTTTAAATGCGATAGCCTGATGTTTGCTGATCTCTTTTCCAAAAGCCTTGCGTTCTTTCGAGTATTGCAGCGCTAACTCATAAGCGCCAGAAGCGATTCCTAAGGCTTGAGCAGCAATTCCAATTCTACCTCCGGCGAGGGTTTTCATCGCAAAAGTAAAACCAAACCCATCGTCGCCAATTCGATTTTCTTTTGGTACCTTAACATCATTGAACATTAAAGAATGGGTGTCTGATCCGCGAATCCCCAATTTGTTTTCTTTTGGACCTACTACAAAACCATCCATATCCTTGTCCATGATCAGCGCATTGATCCCTTTATGCCCTTTTTCAACGTCTGTCTGACACATTACAAGATAGACACTAGCATTATTCCCATTGGTGATCCAGTTTTTAGTTCCGTTAACCAGGTAGTGATCTCCCTTATCAATAGCTGTGGTTTTTTGAGAAGTAGCATCGCTTCCTGCCTCAGGTTCGCTCAGGCAAAAAGCGCCAATGATCTCACCAGTTGCTAATGGAATCAGGTACTTTTGTTTTTGTTCTTCCGTTCCGTAATGTTCTAAACCCCAGCAAACCAATGAATTGTTAACCGACATGACAACAGAGGCCGAAGCATCAATCTTGGAAATCTCTTCCATGGCGAGCACATAGGATACGGTATCCATTCCTCCGCCACCGTATTGAGGATCGGTCATCATACCAAGGAAACCTAGCTCCCCCATTTTCTTGATCTGTTCATGCGGGAATTCCTGTTTTTCATCTCTTTCAATAACGCCTGGTAGTAATTCATTTCTTGCAAAATCACGAGCCGCATCTCGTATCATGATCTGTTCTTCGGTTAAGGTAAAATCCATGGATAAAAATGACTTAATTAATAATAAATTCAATTGCTCAAATATAGTCAAATTATCAAAATGTATTTGTAATTTTACAGGATATGATGGATAAAAATTGGTACGTAATCGGATTGATGAGTGGAACCTCACTAGACGGAGTGGATTTAGCATATGTTAAAATAAGCCGAAAAAGAGGATATCATTTTGAAATATTAAAAACAAAATCGGTTAATTATTCCGAAATATGGAAAAATAGACTAAAGAATGCTTTTGGGTATTCCGGAGAAAAATTGACAAAACTTCATGCGGAATACGGTCTGTTCCTTGGAGACCTGGCAAGTGATTTTATAGCGAAAAACAAGATTGAGAATCTTGATTTTATAGCTTCTCATGGTCATACTATTTATCATGATCCAGGTCAGAATTACACGTTGCAAATTGGCAGCGGAGCACATCTGGCAAGCCGGTCAGGCATGAAGGTAATTTGTGATTTCAGGGTGCAGGACGTAGCCTTGGGAGGACAAGGTGCACCCTTGGTGCCTGTTGGGGATATGTTGTTATTCTCTGACTATGATTTTTGTCTCAACATCGGTGGTTTTGCCAATATTTCGTTTGATTATCTGGATGAAAGAATTGCCTATGACATTTGCCCGGCGAATATTGTATTGAACCATTTTACCCGTCTTCAGGGTTTTGACTATGATGATAAAGGAAGAATGGCTTCTGAAGGAAGCATCAATCAAGCGCTGTTGACAAAATTAAATGCCCTGGAATTTTATGAGCAGGGGCAACCAAAATCATTGGGCTATGAGTTTATTGCAGATGTAATTCTGCCAATTTTTACCGGTTTTGATCTCTCATTGGAAGACAAGCTCAGAACTTTTATCGAACATAGCGCTATTCAAATCTCGGATAATATCAATGAAGCTTCAGCCAATTTTGATAAAGAAGAGTTACAGGTGCTGATAACCGGAGGTGGAGCCCTTAATGATTTTATGATAGAAAGGATCAGAGAGCATACGAATGCTCAGATAGTGATACCTTCTAAAGAGATCATTGAATTTAAGGAGGCCTTGCTTTTTGCCTTTTTAGGTGTATTGAAAGACCAGGAAGAAGTAAATTGTTTGAAGAGTGTAACAGGAGCGATCAAAGACCACAGCAGTGGTGTTATTTTTAATATTTGAACCCTAAGATGGAAGAATCATGAAAGAACTTTTAAAAAAATATGAAAATAAAGAACCCGAAATTGTCTTTCACTGGAGGGATCGCGAGACAGAGGCAGAGGGTTGGACCGTTATCAATTCTTTAAGAGGTGGAGCTGCCGGAGGAGGAACCAGAATGCGTAAAGGATTAGATATGAATGAGGTATTGTCATTGGCAAAAACCATGGAAGTGAAATTCACCGTGTCGGGTCCGAATATTGGGGGTGCCAAATCAGGGATCAATTTTGATCCGAATGATCCCCGAAAGCGGGGAGTTCTGGAAAGATGGTACAAGGCGGTAACCCCTTTGTTAAAACATTATTATGGAACCGGTGGAGATTTGAATGTCGATGAGATCAACGATGTGATACCGCTTACCGAGAATTCGGGAGTATGGCATCCTCAGGAAGGCGTTTTTAATGGCCATTTTAAGCCTACAGAGGCTGAAAAGATCAACAGAATTGGACAGTTAAGACATGGAGTTATCAAGGTGATAGAAGATAAACATTACTCTCCTGATCTCTCGAAAAAATACACCATTGCTGATATGCTTACAGGATTTGGAGTCGCTCAGGCAGTCAAACACTATTATGATATTTATGGAGGTGATGTCAATGGTAAAAGGGCGATTGTACAAGGATTTGGTAATGTAGGATCTGCTGCGGCGTATTACCTGACGCAGTTAGGTGCTAAAGTGGTCGGAATTATTGACAGGGTAGGGGGTGTGATCAATGAAGACGGATTTGATATGGATGAAATTCGAACCATGTTCCTCAATAAAAGAGGAAACATGCTTGTTGCCGAAAAGATGATGCCCTTTGACGAGATCAATGAAAAGATTTGGTCAGTTCCGGCAGAGATATTTATTCCTGCCGCAGCATCTCGCCTGGTTACCAAGGAACAGGTTGAGAAAATGATTGACGCCGGACTTGAAGTCATTTCTCCGGGGGCCAATGTTCCCTTCGCGGATGTCGAGATCTTTTTTGGTTCAATTATGGAATTTACGGATCAGCAAATAAGCTTGCTTCCCGATTTTATTTCAAATTGTGGTATTGCCAGGTTGTTTGCTTATTTAATGGAGTCAAAAATTGACCTGCCGATGAGTGATCATTCTATTTTTGAGGATACTTCAAATACCATCAGACTGGCCCTTGAAAAGACACATAGGCTTCATCCATACAAAACAAATATATGTAGAACAGCTTTTGAAATTGCCTTGCAACAGTTGATCTGATGTGGCGAATGATCATGTTTTTAATTTTTTGAAATTGAATTTTTAACTACACCACGGTCTGGGTCTTGTACTTTGAGCAATAATATTTTTTATTAAATTTTATATGGATTTTGAGCCGGTTCATTATGATAAATTATTATATTTAGCCATTAAAATGAAATAAATGGAATCACTGGTTATCATCGTTTTTGTCTTAGGATATCTCGCAATTACTTTAGAACACAATTTAAAAATCGATAAACTCATTCCTGCCTTAGGTATGATGGCGGTGATCTGGGCATTGATTTCATTGGGCCATTTGAATGTGTTTGAAGTGAACACGGCTGAACTTAGGCTGGAGCCCTCACATTTAGATGAAATTCTTTTGCATCATTTAGGTAAAACTGCTGAAATACTTGTATTCCTGATCGGAGCCATGACAATAGTTGAGATCATTGATTATTTCGATGGTTTTTCTGCCATAAAGGGATTTGTAAAAACTAATTCCAAAGTAAGACTGTTATGGATTTTTTCCATATTGGCTTTTATTCTTTCAGCGATCATTGATAACCTTACGGCGACGATTGTGTTGATCACCATCTTAAGAAAGATCGTTAAGGAAAAGGAAGACAGGCTTTGGTTTGCAGGCTTAATAGTGATCGCAGCAAATGCCGGAGGAGCATGGTCTCCAATTGGTGACGTGACCACAACAATGTTATGGATCGGGAAAAAAGTGACTACGCTGAATCTGATCAAATTCTTATTTATTCCTTCCCTGTTATGTATGGTTATTCCTGCTCTGATTGCCTCTCGATTACCTGCCTTTAAAGGTAATATCGAAACAATTGAGGACGGTGATGAAACGATCGATGAGTATAGTAAGATCATGCTGTATCTGGGTTTAAGTGCTATTGTATTTGTTCCCATTTTTAAAACTGTGACACACTTACCACCTTATGTGGGTATGATGTTATCACTTGCAGTGGTGGCTATATTTGCTGAGATCTATTCAAATGCGAGATTTTCACTGACCACTGTCGATGTAAATTCTGATGAAGCAAGTCATTATAGCCCAGTTCATAAGGCTTTATCAGGAATTGAATTACCAAGTATATTATTTTTCCTTGGGATCTTAATGGCCGTTGCAGGACTTGAATCATTAGGTGTGCTGTTTAATTTTGCCAATGAGATGAACGCTACTGTACCCATGTTAGGTACCGAGCCTATTATTGCAGGTTATAATGTTTCGGATCTAGTGGTAATGCTCATGGGGGTTGCCTCTGCGGTTATAGATAATGTACCATTGGTTGCGGCTAGTATTGGTATGTTTTCTGATCCGGTAGATAGTCCTTTGTGGCACTTTATCGCTTATGCAGCGGGAACGGGTGGAAGTATGCTTATCATTGGTTCTGCAGCAGGTGTTGTAGCCATGGGTATGGAAAAAATAAATTTTTTCTGGTATATGAAGAAAATTGCATGGCTCGCTTTGATAGGATTCTTGGCCGGTTCAGCCTGTTTTATGTTCCTCAGATCGTTTCTTTAAAATTTTAAGAAAATTTTCACATTTCCTGTACAATTTAAGATCGATTGTGTCGTTACGCCTGTGTTACTCATTAATTAAGAAATATGTCATTATTTTTACTTCAGGATTCCCAAACTACGCCTGAAAATCTGGAAGAAATTGTCTCAGAGGAAAAAACCCTATCGATATTTAATCTCATCATGGAAGGGGGCCTGGGAGGGCAAATTATTATCGCTTTATTGTTTGTATTGCTCTTAATTGGACTTTATATCTACTTTGAACGATTTTTAGCGATTAAAGCAGCAAGTAAAATTGACAAAAATTATATGAACCAGATCAGGGATAATATCCTGAGTGGGAATTTGGAAGCAGCAAAAATTTTGAGCCAAAGTAACAAGACTCCTGTGGCAAGATTGATTGAAAAAGGAATTTCCAGAATTGGGAAGCCCTTGGACGATATCAATACGGCGATAGAAAATGCCGGAAAACTTGAAATTTACAAGTTGGAAAGAAACGTAAGTGTTTTGGCCACGATAGCAGGTGCTGCACCCATGATCGGGTTTCTGGGGACTGTCATTGGAATGATCATTGCCATACATGAAATTGCCAACTCAGGCGGGCAAATAGATATAAAAATGCTTAGTGACGGCCTGTATACTGCCATGACCACAACGGTGGCCGGTCTTATTGTTGGGATCATCGCCTATATTGCTTATAATCACTTGATTGTTAGAACCAATAAAGTTGTTTATCAAATGGAAGCTAATTCTCTAGAGTTTCTTGATCTTTTAAACGAACCGGTATAACCAGATTATTTTTTATATGAATTTAGGAGGAAGAAATAAAATAAATCCAAATTTCAATATGTCGTCAATGACGGAT